>Ga0307510_10000974_pt1 | contig 30342 bp, 11 predicted proteins | sample 12_EM_MG_FD_207224 | JGI IMG/M metagenome (GOLD analysis project Ga0307510, IMG submission 207224) | Populus trichocarpa ectomycorrhiza microbial communities from riparian zone in the Pacific Northwest, United States - 12_EM | ecosystem: Host-associated > Plants > Roots > Unclassified | place... | reverse complement strand
AATTGAAAAAAAAAACATAAATAAAAAAAAAACAAAGAACGTAAAAAAAAACTATTTTTTAAGTGAATAATGTTATGTGAGGATTCTCAATAAACATAATATTAAATGATAAAATTAAAATTGAAAAAAAAATAAATTAGAAAAAAAAATGAAAAAATAAAGAAAAAAAACACTATTCAAGTGAATAGTATTATATAAGGATTTTTAATAAATATAATGTTAAATGATAAAATTAAATTAAAAAAAATATTATTATACGAGGAAGGGTACAATAAAACCCTCTCTTTTTAGGTTTTATTTTTAAAAAATATATAAAATAAATCCACTTATTAACTATATTTATAGACGCATGTATATATATTTTATAAGGGTACTTGTATAACTGATGTAAACCACAAACAACTTTATTCTAAGAGCCCTTAGAAATGGCTTTAAGAAACTCATTTATAGTTACTATTAATTTCATCGTATATTTTTATCTTTATATAAGTATGTTTGTTAGTTTAATACACTTAACAACATCAATTTAATAATTTTTAAATAAAAAATAATTAAAAATATATCTTGAAAAAACAAAAATTACCATAACATCAAATTAGCACAAGTCTTAATTGAAGGAATTTCTCCAAATGAGTAGATATAAAAGATGTAGGCCTATTTATTTCATGTAAAGTGGTTTTATGAAAATCATTTTCCAAACTTTCTTATATTTGTTTACCATTAGAAAAGTTGGTCAATTGAAAATATTTTCCAATCAAAGAAAAATTTACCTTGGTTTTTAGAAAAATATTTTCCTTTTATTTTGGACGGAAAACACTTTTAAGAAGTTGTGAAAATTTTTAGAAATGTCTTGTTATTTGTTGATTATATCAAATTTGATCCTCAATCTTTTAATTGTTATATATTTTATTTTTTTTATTTTGACCCTTATAATTTAATTTGATTTGATTTTGAATTTGGATCCTTATTTTTTTTTATTGTTATTTGCTTTTTTTTTATTATTTTCTTAATTTAAATTTTTTTATTTATCAAATTTAGTCTCTATTCTTTTGATTGTTATTTATTTTATTTGAAATAATTTAGAAAATTTTATTTTTTTTAATTTCATCATCTTTCAACTTTTTTATCTATCAAATTTGATATCCATTATTTTAATTTTTATTTATTTTATTTAAAATAATTTATGAAATTTTTTTTTTTCAATTTCACCACCTCAACTTTTTTATATGTAAAATTTAATCCTTAATTTGTTAATAAACTTGAAAAAAAATTAAAACAGTAACAAAGTATTTTCTAATTTATTTTTTTATAATATTATCAAAATTAAAAATAATTTATTTTTTAAAAATCACTTTACATGAAAACTACTTAAAAAAAACTAATTTTCAACTAACAAACATTACCATAGTTTACCATGTGAGTGCGGGACAACTCTTCGTATCCCGTTTTTTTTTTTTTTACTGTTTTATAATGATTTCTACCAAAAAGTAGTGAAGAAGAAGAACAGAAGCCTCTTGCCGACATTTATGCGGTAGATATTCAGCTTCGTCTTTTCATGGCTTCTCTATTCTTAATCAATGCAGGAGGGAGAAAAAGAGATGATTAAAATATAATATCATGTCTATTTTCATATTTTATTAGATAGTTTTGGATCATATTTTTTTTTAAAATATTATACTTAATCAAATTAAATCAACTAAGCTATCTAAATTTAACTGAATTAATCCATGTTTAATTAAGTTAATTTTTAAATCAGTTTAAAATAAAATTTAATTTAAACTAAATTTTAAGTTTATAAAATATTAAATCTACCATCTTGACATGTTTAATAAGTATGCTTTAAAAGGCATTAATATACATGTGGTAGATTGTTAGTCCTTTTTCAAGCAAATTAAATACCTTATAAAATAAAAAAACCTAATTACAGTAAGATGAGATTGGTTGGTAATGGTGGTATGAGACTGTATTTCAAATAATGTTTTTTTAAAATTTAATTTTTTTATTTTAAATTAATTTTTTTATATTTTTGGATCATTTTAATACGTTGATGTCAAAAATAATTTTTTAAAAATAAAAAAAATATTATTTTAATATATTTCCAAGAAAAAAACTTTAGAAAACAAAATTTATTATAAACTGTTTGTAATTACATTCCAAACAGTATTTAGTGAATTTTTTTTAAATTAAATAATTTATGTTTTTCTTTTGATATACTAATATCTTTTTTAAATTAAAAATATTATTTTAATATATTTTTAAATAAAAAATATTTTAAAAAATAAATCATTACTATTACTAGACTCCCAGACAACTCTAACTATAAGAAGAGAGGCGGTTAGGAAGTCTCCTCACTTGTGTTCAACGTCCCTTGCTAGCAAAGCAGAGAAGAGTATTTCCATACTTTCTAGAGAGAGAAAAAACCTGGAGAGAGAAACAACACCATCTAACTCTTCTACAACTACTCCTACTACAGAGCTTAGGTAAGAGGATAAAGAAAGGAACAAAAACAAGAACAACCAAGTTAAAAAAAGGAAAAACAGACCAGACCACCCCCTCTGGGTCTATCTCTCTAACACACGTTTTTCTGCTTCCAATCTTGGACAGAGCTCTCATTCATAGCTCTGGTACTCCTAAAAGAAATTCTAAGTGCTTCTTGAGGGAGCTTTTATCTTTGTCTCCGTGATTCGATTTATTTTCTTGCATATGGGGTTTGTTTTTGTTGAGATAGCTATTGGTTTGTGAATACAAGATAAGAATTGGAAACCCCAGATAGAAATAACAAGGAAAAGAAATGAATTTCAAGAGCAGGGGAGATCAGCAGTCTTATAAAAATGCTATCTCCCAAAAATGGACTCTTTTCTTATGCTTGGCTTGCTTCTGTTCGGGAATGCTCCTCGCCAATTGGTATGTTTAATTCTTCTTGTCCTTTTTTTTCTTCTAATTATTTTTTTCATCTGAATTCCCTGTTGGGGCAATCTTTGGAGAGGTTATTTTGATTGAATTTGATTAAGTTTCTGCCTTCTATGAAATGGGCACAAGCTGTTTTTTCTTTTCAAATTCTAAGATCTCAGTTTTGATGATTGTTAATTGTGTGGATCAAAGGCTTGTTTTTGGTTGGTTTTGTGGAAAAATATGTTTTATTTTTCATCTAAAAAAATGGATTGACTTCTTTAAATTATCTGAATCTTAATATTTCACCATTTTTCGAGTTTGAATTTTCCATGCAATTTCTGGCTTTATTTTCTTGCTCAAGTGAGATAGATCTAATTATCCAATTTAGGATTTTGATGCATTGACTTTCTATTTTACTTTAATACTATTAGTGAGTGTCGGTATTTTGTTTTCTCAAACCTTTGTGAATTCTTGTTTTGATAACAGGTCCCTCCCTATTCAAGAATTTCTCATACCCTTCTGCTCCCAATTCCTCCATCATCTAATAAATAATTAATCTTTGTCTTCGTTACTGTTGTTCATATGATTTTATTTAAGGTAGTAGTTTTAAATGTGGTTTATTTGTTGGAAATCCATGTGCTACCTTTAAGAACTATCCCCGCTTTTTATTTCTACCTGCTTCCACTTGGTTGTGTACTAGGGGAAGGAAGGTCACCGACATCTGCTGTACTTTGCCATAAATTATTCTTTAATATCTGGTAGCTGGGACTGCTCTTTTTTGTTGGAGATGGTTAGCTAGAAATTCGTGATGAGATTTAGCAATCATTTCAATGATCCCCCATCGAATTTTCTCTTCCCTTTTCATATCTTAACATACAAGTATTTTCTTCAGTCTGGATGTGCCTCCAGGAATAATTTCATGGCAATGAAATCATCAGAGTTCCTGGTATCTGTTCAATGGTTGTATGTGCATTTGTGGTTCTGCAAGTAGCTTCAATCTTTATCTTATTTTGGATTAGTTTGTTTGCATCATTGCTTTTATTTGTTTCTGAATGATTAAAGAGATTGCAAATAATCATCAACAAGGTAACTTCTTGTTGGCACTTAAGATGCAATGGCATATTAATAAGGAAAAATGGTGGCAGGACGTGGAACGTTCCTGAGCCTAAAGGCATCAACCGAACAACTACGGTGGAAGCTGAAAAACTAAAGTTAGTTTCAGAGGGTTGCGGTGATGAAATTGTGGGTATCTTTATTTTTGACATGATAAATTTCCATTCCCTTTTTATGTTTTTTTTAATTAATGCTATGCTCAGAGTGTTTCAAGCTCTTTACTTCATTCTTATATGTTACTCATCACCTTTGTTGTTTGTAATCTGATTTAAATCCCTTTAGTTGCACCAGAAAGAAGTGAAGCGTGACTCTAAGGATATTATTGGGGAAGTTTATAAAACTCATAATGCCATTCAGTAAGTATAGCTTATGCCCAACAATTGTTCTACCTTCTGCTGACATATCATAGTTGATTTGTGAGAAGGTATCCTCAAAAGCAAACTCTCTATAAAAAATTGAATGTAGGACATTAGACAAAACCATTTCAAATTTGGAGATGGAATTAGCGGCTGCTAGGGCAGCACAGGAGTCTATACTCAGTGGCTCTCCTTTGTCAGATGACTTAAAGAGGACTGGGTCATCTGGGAAAAGAAGATATTTGATGGTTATTGGTATTAATACAGCTTTTAGCAGCCGGAAAAGAAGAGATTCAGTTCGTGCTACGTGGATGCCACAAGGTTCATTGAATTGTCCCCTGTTCTTTCCTTCATTACTCTTATGCTGTTTTAATTTCTGTGTGAAATCTCATTGCGACAGGTTTTTTTTTCCTTAATGCAAAATAGGTGAAAAAAGGAAGAAACTGGAAGAAGAGAAGGGTATCATTGTTCGCTTTGTCATTGGTCATAGGTGGGCTGGCTTCTATTCTCTTAAATGATCTGGATAAGGGTGCGCATGTATTTCGTGATGGAGTATGTGGATCTTAGTTTTGAGTTGTTGAGTGGATGTTTCTGGCCGTAATGCGAGCATAAATTCATTTTGAATATTTGCTCATCCATCAAGTGCTTAATGATTACCGCTACCCATGAAACAATTCAAATTTTAGTTATTAAGGCTGCACGAACTTTCCATTTGCTTTCTACAACATAATTAATGCAATCTCTCTTGAGAATCCATAAGTATCCTGATGTCAGTGAAAGGCACTGAGAATCTGGAAGAGTAAGCTGCCGCATTGCAGTGATTACTAAGGCTTTTTTGGTGCATTTGTATTCCATAGAAATTAAATTTCTATTGCATTTTCAATAGCATTTCTTCACGAATCATTTCTGTTGTTTGCTGGGTTTGAAATGAGCTTATTAACCTAACATTGTTGCCTGAATAGTTGCATGCATGAGATGATCTTTGCATTTCCATGAAACGATTTTCAAATTTTTTTGACTGATGTAATTTCTTTAGAAACTTTTTTATACATGATGCATTTGTCTAAAATTAAACACTTGCAGCTCATTTCTTTGTCTTCTTCAATTGTAATTTGTACACGCTTGTTTTGGTGAAAGCAGAAATGTTCAATCTATCATATCATATAGCAGAGTTTATTTCCCAAGAGGCAATCTACTATAGAAATATGTTTTTATTAGTTCTGAAATATTATATATATGTTGGTGAAAACAATCAAATCTTATGAATTAAACCTGTGCTTTCTGAATGCATGATCTGTTAACAATTTCTATTCATGACAACTAATAGCTTTGACGGTGCTAGATCACTTAAAATATTTTTATGCTATCTAGTGCAACATCAGGAGGCATTTTGGACAGAGCCATTGAAGCAGAGGACAAAAAGCATGGAGATTTCTTGAGACTGGTAAGGCTTTTGTTTCCTAATCTTCTATTGCGCTGCCCTACTTGCTCATTTCTAAAGAAAAACTACGTAGTATACTCAGGAAAAGAAAAATCTAAGACTATGAGCTCACATATTTGTGCTGCTATGATCCGAGCAGGACCATGTTGAAGGGTATCTTGAGTTGTCAGCCAAGACAAAGATATATTTTGCTACTGCTGTTACTTTGTGGGATGCAGATTTCTATGTCAAAGTTGATGATGATGTCCATGTAAATATAGGTAGATCAATATATAATGTACAATGATTCCATTCTTAGTGATTTATAATCATCTGAAGATGTTTAATGAGTTATTCTTTTCCTATTTCAGGAAAAAAATTGACGGGAAAAGTTTTTAGATTATTATAAATTTTTATGTATTTATATGTCACCATCTGAAGAATTTAGGTTCTTTCATAGCCTCTAGGATCAATGTGACAATTAACACAAGTTTATCTTAGTGGTTTTATCCATACAAGTAAATTGCTGTTCCTACTTTCTAATAATTTGTTTAAAGTCCATTTCTTGCTACTTGGTGCAGCAACACTTGGAGAAACTCTAGTTAGACACCGAAAGAAACCACGTGTATATATTGGATGCATGAAATCTGGTCCTGTCCTTAATCAAAAGTAAGTGAAATTGTCTTGAATTTTCTGTCAGGAGTTTTTAAAAAGAAATCATCATCTGGATTTTTAACTTGTCACTTTTTTGAACAGGGGTGTGAGATACCATGAACCCGAGTATTGGAAATTTGGTGAGGCAGGAAATAAGTACTTCCGACATGCTACTGGACAGCTGTATGCTATTTCGAAAGATTTGGCCAAGTATATATCAATAAACCAGTAAGTTCTCTTTATTTGTAACATAAGAATGATGGAAGTTTGTGCCTGGATCTAAATGCCCAACCTTTTCCTGTAGTTTCCTTACATCAATGATGGTTCTTGTGCAAATAATTATTTCAGGCATGTTCTGCACAAGTTTGCCAACGAGGATGTTTCGCTGGGGTCATGGTTTATTGGACTTGATGCAGAGCACATTGATGATCGGAGACTATGCTGTGGCACTCCACCTGGTAAAGCTATATTTAACTTGAAATATTGAAAAGCTTTATTTAATTGAAGTACAAAGAAAAAGAGATTTTCTTGGACTGTATTAAACTAATATAATTTATAGATCCAGCAATTACTGTCTTGCTGAAGATACTGAGTGTTCCCATGTCATACATCAGTGGGGGGTGAGCCTCTATCACATCAATTTTTGCACCTTGAAGGAGTACATTGCACACCAGAATGAATTGACTAAATATTGGATTGATGTGATTATTTGTTATTATTTATTATAAGGTTTGAAGAAGTTATCATTTACAGCATAGTATTCGTAAAAGTTGACACGAAACTAATAAGATTTTCCCGCACAAATCAACAATTTTGTCATGGATCACCTTGTGCAGCCGATTGATACTTCTGACCTAAAATTTAGAACTCTTATCATGATAATGATAATAATCTCACTGGTGAAATCATTATTCATATGAAAGTGCAATAACCTCATATGGCCTTTCTTGATCACATTTATTTCTGTTTCCTTCTGTTAGTTGCTATTTGCAAATATATAACAAATATAATTGCCACATTGGTTGTTGACCCATCCTTGAGCACATGGCTTCTAAACCTTAGTCTCTGAATTGTACCGGGAGAGTATGTTGCAAATTCTGATTATTTTTTTACAACTTGTTACCTCAGATTGCGAGTGGAAGGCCCAGGCTGGCAACATCTGTGTTGCATCATTTGATTGGAGCTGCAGCGGGATTTGCAGATCTGCCGATAGGATTAAGGAGGTCCATCGGCGGTGTGGGGAAGGTGAGAATGCTTTGTGGAGTGCAACTTTTTAGGAGATAGTGCTCTTCCAACCTCGGGAAGATGATACACTAAAGAATCAGGTGTTTTGAGTCCTTTCTGTATTTTTTGTGAGTATAGAAACCATGCCATTATACGCCAATAGAGAGAGGGGGAGAAAATGGATGTACATTCACGCCCTTGCCCACATGTGTGTGAGAGAAAGAGGCCCTGCTTTGCGGACTTCTCCATTTTAGTTAAGGAGAGAGTCTGCAATAGCGGCCAGAGAAGGCAAGAGGCTGTGGACCTGTCACCACCCCAACAATTCTTTGCCAAATTGTAGGTTACAATCCCACGGGCAATCAAGCTAACAATAATACAAGTTCTGGCGGTGGCTTTTCCAGCCCTCATTCGATTTTGAAGTGTTCTATATTCTGTTAACCCAATATCCATTGTAGAAACTCTGCAGTGCATCAATTAGGAAATGCTTAAAGTTGGTTGATTTGATTATGAACTTATAAGCAATGCAGCAATAATGATTCTTGTTCTATAATTTTGATGCAACTCCGAGAGAGAGAGGGAAAAAGTAAAGAGAGACGGAGCTCCTGAAACTGGAACACATTATCAGTCAACGCTAAAACTCAGCCATAGGGTGTAACCAATGGAAATCTGCTACACTTCGAATTCATTAGCAAAAGATGGTGTTTCTATCAGGCGGGAAATGGTTAAAAACTAACGGGGGTCAAGAACTTGGTGTTTGTTTAGCTTTAGTGATGGTTAGATGTCAAGGGTTAGTAGTACATGATAATGGTGTTAGAGTTCATTTGTGTGGAAAGAAAGATTGCTAAAATGAAACAAAAAGGAAAGAGAATGAGAAATTTTACGGTGTTCAGAGAATAACTAGTAATGACATTTGTGTCGGAACTAAAAAAAACATGCTCCCACATTGATCTAGTACATCAAAAAAGTTTTTTTTTTTTTCGAAGTTTGAATTTAGTAAGGAATTATACCTCTTTAGTTACCATAAGAACCTATTGAGAATTAAAGTTAGAGTTTTTAAATATTGCAGGCTTGCATTCAATTACTATAGACACTTTTCATCCCATTACTGTTGCACAATCCACATTAATCCTTCAACGTAGTATATTGAGTTTTGGAAGTCAGAATATTTGGTTAATCCAGACTTGCAGGTACGCATAATGTTGTGAAGAACATTATATTATTTTCAGCGCATTAACAACCATATATTTGTGCCTTAGAGAAAAATTGAACTCTTATATAAAAGACATGTACTTGGCATGTCAATGATAACTTCGGCTGCCAATTAATGTATTTTAATGCCTCGTTATCAGTGACGAGTATGAACTTTTGCACTAAACAATGCCGCCAATGTTTCAATGATTGAAAGTTGGTTTGATTTGATGGGGTAGCTAAACATGACAAAAAAAAAAAAAAAAATACAAAAAAGATCAAATTTTATTGAAAAGAGTTATTTATTAGAGCTTCGATTCATATTTTGTTATTAAATATTTCTTTATAATGTACTCTCTCTCTTGATGGGGTTTGAAGCTTTTTAAATAAACCAATAACGGACATTTTTAGGATAAATCTTAAATCTAATAAGAAAAACAACATATAATCCAAAATTAAACTTGAAATTTAAAAAATAAAAATAAAATAACAAAACTAAATGTAATAACATCTTCTAGAATTAATTTAAAGGTCTTCCCGAACTCAGCTAGTTACAATGAGTCGATCATTTATAGAATTGGACTTGTAGAATCTCCTAGCTGAATCTGAGACTGATCCAATGATCATATAGAAAGTTATGAGCTTTTTCATTTGTTGGTAGTTTGGTGTGATTAGACTATATCTTGGGCTTATCTATGCCATATTAGTCCATAAACAAGTCTACTAGGCTTTCTACATGATCCAATTTTCACCCTTGATTTCCTACATCATATGAAAGATGCTATTGTGAAAAATATGTTTTAAAAGTTAGAGATGTTACATAGGGAGATTGAGATAAGCGGGTTTGAAGGATTTGTTGTCTTTGAGTAGTTAATTGTGAAGAAATATGCATGCAAATCTTATGTACTTATTTTCTCAATTTAAGTTTCTTAAGCTAAGCCTTACTCATATGGTTGACTTTTTATACAACAACTTAAACATCATATAAAAAGACAAATCAATCCAAGCCCCATTCATGTGGTCAGCTTCGTGCACACAACACTTGTCTTAAAATAATCATCACATCACAACACCTATGTACAAATCCTTATCTTAATACTGAAAATAAAGACTTATATAAATTGTTGTAAATTAATAAGGATAAGGTGACAAGTACCTACCTGTTCCTCTCACTAGTCATTTCCTGTTTGCATTGGGTCATGCGGCTGATGCCTCTCCTGCATTACACAAAGTCTTACATTAACTTCACTCTTTAGATACTAACAATGTACTTTTCAATATTCTTTCAAAAATTTAGATACTTGTTACTCATGAATACATGTACTCTTATATTATCACACATTAAACTTTAGGTTTTCAACACTTAACGTTCCATTATAAGCAATACTATCATGTAAGCTAATTTCATGCATATATACATATTATGTTTTATTTTTCACATAATAATTACTCATCTTTTTCAAGATAATTAAGGTTTAAGGTTGCCCAAAACAACCCCCTTACCTCTTATAATAGGGCTGTCATGATAGCCCATGTTAAACATTTATTGATCATCAAAAAGTTCCTAAACTCTTTCCCAATCAAGATTGCTACATCAGCCTTTGTTTTTACTATCTTAGGATGTCAAAACAGCTCCTAATTGATCAAATTTAATCTATTATAATAACTTTTATTAGACCATATGTGTATACATTACTTTATTTTTTTAAAATTAAGTGTTTCAATCACCATTATTAAACACACTTATTATGTTAATTAAATCAAACAATTTCAATCTCCCTTAAACAAACCCAAAAGAACCAAAGAAAACAAAAAAAAAAAAAAGACCAGAACACAAAATTAGCTAAAATTAGATAGTAGCTAAAATGGTTTAATCATTTTGAGAAATGGTCCAAATTAGTCTAGCCATTTCTCAAAATGGTTAGTTCGACTCTGGAAAATCTTTTTTTTTTTAATTCTTTCTCTAGCCAAAGTCTTCATCCTTGAAATTCTTGAGTTTTCTTTTCTAGATCAATTTATACTCATTCAAGTTACATACTTAACATACCAAATGATAAATTCTTAAAGGACACACACTCAAATACAACAAATCCCTCTTTCCCCTACAAAACCCATGGTGTCTAAAATCCTCATCTTCCTCCCTAAAAGTCTCTTTTCAAATCTTCCACAATATTACCTTTAATTATATTCCCTAATCATAAAATTTCATTGTTTTTTAAGAAAACATGATTTTCCCCAATATTATTCAAAACCCTATAATTCAAGAATTTAAGAAACTCATCTTTCATTCTAGTTCTCATGTATAAACTTAATCTTATCACATCCTTGATGTTTATACCACCATAATAATGCATAAACTCAAGTAAAGATTTCACATATAAATTTCCCCTAATTGACCGAAACTAATTAGAGTTTTTACCCTTGAAGTTTTCTTTAATTTGTTGTTTATTTCTTCTAGTTATTCTTATTACAACATTATTTCATGAAATATTTACTAAATTAACAATTTTTTTTCCTAATCTATATAAACCCTAATTTTTTCAGAATAAATTGGGCCTTTTTCCTTTCTATTTAAGATTAAGAAGATTAAAGGAATAAGGATGTTAATAAACCTTACCAATGAATCTTGAATATAAAGATCACTTTCTTGAATGATGTCTTGATTAATTTCCCTTCTTCTCTAATTCTTCTTGCTTCTCTTTAATTTCCTTGAATTCCTTATTTTTGTTTCTTGAATTCTTACTTAAGTAATGTTTTTACTGTTAATCTCTCTCCGTGCTTTCTCAATTTCTTGTTTTGACGTGTTCTTTATTGGAATAAAAAAGTTATAAAGAGTTCTCTTTTCCCCTTCTCCCATTCATTTAAGTGACGATTCCTTTTTTTTTTTTTTAAGAGAGGCTATTTTTTTTGTCTCTTACTTTTCTTAAATTCGTCTCACTCCTTATTTTAATTTATATCTCTCATATTCAACCCTAATCCTTTTTACTCTACAAAGAAAACACTATTTATATCATATTATTCTTCTTATAATAAAAGATTGGGGTTTTACAAATCTAATAAAAGTATTTGGGGTATTGGATAACCCAAACAACATCAACATCTACTTAAACAACCTATTTGGTATCTTAAAGGCTGTCTTTCACTCATCCCTCAACTTGATCCTAATCTAGTGGTACTCACACTTAAGGTTAATATTTGAGAACATCTTAGAGCCAACTAGCTGATCCAACATATCATCTACTCGTAGTATGTGGTACTTGTACTTTATTATCAGGTTAATAGTTATCTATACATATGCTCTACAAACCATTTTTCTTCAAAACTAAGAGGGGTTAAAACTACACATTGATTCATGGTCTTTTGAAAATACCTATTTTTCAACAACTTTACCACTTGTTAGTGAGACCTTTTAGACTCATTGAGGCTGAATATATGCACTAGCCTATTTGGAAAGCTAGAACCTTGAATTAAGTTGTATAATGTTATATAAGAGGTAAGCCTTAATGTAACTCTTCTATCATCAAGTTTATAAAATTTGCCAGAACCTCATAAACCTTTGATACCATTAGTTTTCTCTACGAACCTACTCATAGGTATCAATGCAAAAACTACGTCATTCTATACTTCCTTCATGATCTGTAATATGAATAATTAGTTTTTACTCTTACTTGGTTCAACTTCAATCACTTCCTTCTTTTTCTTAGGTGCCAATATGACAAAAAAAACATTATGTAGAGGGTGTACATGTAGTGTCGCCTGTCATACACAACCTTCTTCTCATACTATAAAGATCTACCTAATAGTATATGATACACATCCATAAAGATAACATTATACTAAAAATATCATAATATCTTTTTCTTATATAAAACAAGACAAGAAATCATTTATCTATTACTACCTCACTGTTTTGCTTTAGCTAGTTCAACTTGTAGGGTTTGGGGTGCTTGTTAATTCTAAACAACAACTTCTTTACTATTATTGTTGATACTACTTTCTTACAACTTTTACTATCTTTGATTAGTTTACACACTTTGCCTTTGATGGTGCATGTCGAATGAAATATGCTGGTATATAACCAACTCTTATTCAAATTATCCTTAAAAGTTAGTAGACTCTTTCAAATTACTAAAGTAACACTAACATCTTCATACAAAGCCTCTATACTACCATTCAAACCATTATAAATAAGTTCCTCTTTGAGCTTTTCTATTGATAGTTTCTTTCTCGAATGACTTTCTAGCTTACAACATTTTGGCAGAGCAATACCCTTACTCATCAAACTTATAACACTACAATCTAAAACTAGAACTAGAACTAATACCCTGACCTATGGTTTGTGGAGGAGTTGGTTTAGGTTGAGTAGTCATTCTTTGATCATTAATGCACACTTCTTTAGTGTTCTGGTAAGCTTAAAAGCTTTTTTTAGGTACCCTAATAACATGTTATTTCTCTATATTTAGGGCTCTCTAATAGGCTTTTAAAACAATCCACAATGACTGCATGCATAGTATATCCTAGATGGTATGTCATAATCCACTTAAGCATTTAGCCATATATTGTTTGTTGTTTTGTTTTTTTACAAATCATTTCTCATTACTAGTTGATAAAAATTATCAATGTATTCATTCATAAACCTCCTCTATTACCACAATGTATGGAGCAGCTGGTATAAAATCTGAGTGCATCTAAAAAGGAGAAAGTGATATTTTATCTTCTCTTAGTCACTGATCCTTTGTTTTTCTTGTGTATTTTTAGTCTTTCCAATTGTTTCCACCAGAAAGAAGCTCGTCCTTAATTCTAATAGTAATTAGTTTCACCCTCATCTACTCTAAAATTTCTTTACATTAAAAAATCCTCTCTACTTTGTAAATTCAATCAATAAACTCCTATTCTTGTAAAGTGTCTATAAACTTAAGAAGCTTTATCTGAAATCCTAAGTCTTCACAATACCCATCTCAATCAAAATGTTTATTTCTTTACCCTTACCTTTGAAACGAGTTCTCAAAACTCGCTACAAATATGGGATCATCATCCTCAACATGATCTTTTAGGTTTCTTCACCTATTGATAGGTTAATTTTATAATCTATCTTTGCATATTTTCTATTTGAGTTCTTGAGTGTTTTTTTTCTTAAGGTGGAACCTCCTCATCCCTTTCTACATGAGCACATATTGTTCTACGACCTCTTCTAGCCATGGTTATATAACAATATACAACATACAATTGCTTAAATATGATCTCAATAACTAGAGTTATGATTTATATTGATTACTAAATATTCATCTCTAATATATTTTAAAAGGTTTACAACTCTTTAAATATGTCAATAACTAACCTTTAAAAGGTTTAAAAAATAAAAATCAGAATCTTAGATCAAATAAGAAAACAACATAAAATTTGAAATTAAACTAGGATTTTTAAAAATAAAAGGAAAATAACAAAACTGAATAAAAAAGCATCTTATGAGCCTAATTTGAAGGTTTTATCAAACTAGGATGGTTACAACAAGCCAACCCCTTAAAGAACTGAGACAATAAAACCTCCTGACTAAATTTAAGCTTGATTTGATTCAATGATTGAATCAAAAGTTATAAGTTTTTCTATCTAACAAGTTGTTTTATGTGATTAAGCTTCTTTTTAGGCTTAGCTCTTTATTACTGGTTCATAAATGAGTCTGATAGGCTTTCTATATGTTTTATTTATGGTAGATCCATCATTGACTATTCAGAATTATTAGATCCTTCAAACCCTCATACGTCATATGGTTAACGAAAACAACAAAAACTTTATACTTTTTTTAAGCTTAGAAACTACCAAACTAATTATATTGTAATTGGTATGTTGGATAGGACAAAAGGTAATAGGATATAACAAATTGTGATGTGTTCAATGCATATTTTGAACAAGATAAGGATCCAACAACACACCTTATCATTTTTTTAAATCAAAATAACTATTCATTTGATTTAATTTGAACACTTAACCATTAATCTTGGTTTCCTTTTTCCATGCTAAGTATTTTATGGTTCTCAAATACTAATTAAGTGATGTTTGGTAACCAGAAATGGAATAGTGAGAATGAGAATGGAAATTTTATTCCCACTTTGTTAGTGTTTAATTAAAGAAAAATAAATATAAATATATATGAAGAGTGAGTGTGAGAATGAAAATTAAACATATTCTTAATTTCATGAAAGGAGGTGGAAATAAAAATAAGAAACGAGAATATTTTTCTTAAATGATATATTTTTTTTGTTACACATCAACTATTTTTATCACTATCACCACCTCAATTATTTCTACCACTATTACTACCTCATTTACTATTGTTGCTTGCTACTATTGGTGGCGATTATGAAATTTGTTTTTTCTTAAGAAGAGGTATTATTGTTAATATTGTATCACTATTACCACCATCACCATCTATCTTAAAATTACCCTCCACTTTTCTTCCACCACCACTACCACTATTTTTTTTTCCAATGCCATCTCTTTTAACAATGAAATTTGTTTTTTTAAAATATATTATTGTTATTAATATACCTTTATTACTACCATCATATAGACATATACTCTATTCCTCCTCCTTCATCGCTACCACCACTAAAATCACATCTATTATTTTTAATATCACCATTCTTGATGAAATTATTATTTTAATCATCATTTTTATCTTAAAAGTGAGATATTAAAAAACATTATTTAGATTTCTTATTACTATTCCAAATATATATATAATATTAAAATAAAAAAAACCTCATTGCTTCTTCATTTAAGCCTTTAAAAATATCTTATTCGACCATTCCCTTTTAAGGTCTGATTACATCACCAAAAAAGAACATAATTTCTATAGGTTTATAAAGCCTCAGGTGTAAAAAATTGTTATTTCTTTATTCAATTTGTAGGGATATTTTTGAACTAATTTACATATTAGTCAAGATCAAATTCTCTATTTAGATGACTTTAAAAAGGTTCATCTTGTATTATCTGTGTATTTATGAAAATTTTATAAAATTCCTTTGGATGCTAACTCTAAGGCTTGAAGTTCAAATTTAGAAAGTAAAAAAGAGAGAGTAAACTTTCTTGACCATTGAACCAATCTTTTAAATTCCATAAGTCTCGCATACTGCACCCTATAACTGGTGACATATATATATGATGAGGTATGTTTGAATTGATATGACATGCTTAAACAAATGAGATGGTCAGATTCACTTCACCTTTTCATAAGATCTACATAGACCAACATCATCTTTCCATAGACTTGCCTATTTCAATTCTCCTTAATGAGCATAAATACCATTTTTTTAAGGGATTAGCCACACATCCCTCAAATTGACTTTGCATCCTTCTTTAATGTATAAACCTTGTATCCTTCTTTTTGATGGACTAACCTCGTGTCCCTTTCCTTGACGGATCAACCACACACTCTTTCTTTTTGAGCTAATACCTTGAATATAACTACTACATCCTAGGTACATTACCCTTCTAATCAAACCTGGTTTACCCACCACTAACCATGGAGATAAAAGATGCATGCATTAAATGCTAACACGTTCTTCTACCATAATAGAGCTTAGATGATGGAATTATGATATGCCTATACCTAGGAATAATCATTATGATATCATCCTTTCCACTTAACAGTGAACTACCTGTTAGATATATAACATTATAACCAATCAATTGATTATTTATGACATTGACTTTATTTATGTAAAAGCATATTTATTATTAATAAAGTTTTTTTTATCTTCAATATTAATTTATGTTTGACTAATGAATCTATAGTAAAGATAAAGTCATTGGGGAAAAAATGCTTTACAAAAAAAATTATAAAATGATTATAATTATAAGATTTCTATTGCATGAAAGCTTTTTCCTAAATGCTACTGGTCAATGTTCAATTAGACTTGATATTAATTATAATTTTTTAGATCGATACATATTATATTCTTTTTTTTTATGAAATGAAGTAGTTGTTCTTACAAGTTGATATATGGAAAATACCTGGAACTAATATGTAGGTGCTTGTTCAATGACATGTATACTAAATCGACATGCATGAGGATTTCATATGAAAAAATCACACATGTCTATGAAAATACTCACATGCCAATTATATAAGTGATTCTTAGATTGGTATCATTAAGTTATCTTATTAAAAAAAAATATTGTTTTGATCCTGACTGCATGTTGCCTTAATAAAAGGTAAAAAATAAACAAATATTAAGTATAACATGAACTATATGAAGATTTTTAAGTAATCAAGAGAAGATTCATCATCATAGGTGAATTAGAAAAAAATGTTTCACTTATTCATAAATAGTATTGATTGTGGAATCCTTGTGCAAGGTGAAATGATGTTTGAAAATAATTTAAAATCTTATTCAAAGAATTAATGACTATAATGTTAATAACAAATATGATTTATCAGAGCAGATACACTCCATGCTCAAGTATCCAAATCAAAACATTCTTGATAAAAAAATAATAATTATATTAAGAAACTAGTCATTAAAAGTTTAAGTTAAATCATTTATGACTTTTTTAATATTTAAGGGATTATGACACATTGTTAGATGTTGTTCTTAATCTTAAAATATAAATCAATCAATTTATTAAATTGATAATAATTTAAATTATTTAACTTATTTAATCCTATTTTGATTAGAATTATGATTTATATTTGTGTCAACATATTAGAAAACCTAATGGATTACACACATAAAGAACAACAAGTAAGAATTTAAACTATGATGATTAATCAAGTGTAACTTCATTGTAAATAAGTTTTAGAAATTGAAGACTTAAGTAAAATTAATACAGAGAATTACAATTCTAGACCTAGAAAAATCAAGTAGTGACTTGATTGTATAAATTTCTAAAACTATCTGGAAATAATATGTGATATATTTCAAGGGGCAAAATGATATTTTACAATTTATTGGGTTATCAAGTTTTCTCTATAAATAGAATAGTATACCTTATTCTGATCATTTGATAAATAAAGATATGATATGATTAAATACACCTAAAAATACAGAAAAGAGCTAGCATTAAAGGTATAATAATCACTTTATCTTAAAAGGTTTTTAGGAGATCTCTGATCGTGAATGAAGATAATATTTTTAGATAATCTTCACGCGAACCTTAAATAACCCGAAATTATCTAAGGAGACCTTTAAGACTCCTAATTTTTTTTTAATTATTGTTTTTGTTATGTTTATGTGTTTCGAGAAACCTAACACTATTAGCTTAATATTCTTTTAAGTTGGTGTGGCTTATAATTATATAAATGCCCATGAGTCATAAAGTAAAAGGTTCTAATCTAGGAGCTCACATCTTCTTAGTAAACACACACAACATCACTTTAAAGGCTTCCCTCTTTATATATATGTGTTAACTTAAGTATTAGAGAATTTTCTGAGTCTAATAAGATATCTGTGGGGTAACCTTAGTATCCTAGTTTTTTCACTAATCTTGGAAAGATCTAAATCCAATGAGTTTTGCATGAATCTCACTAATAAGTCATAGCATGTGACTGATAAACCTCCATCTTAACATAAAATAGTGGTGTCATGTGAATAAAACATTTTATACCCTTTTAATATGAGATAGATTACCCCACCTTTCTATTTGTTATTATCAAAAAAAGAAAATGCTACTTTATTTTGAAACGAGACAATGAAAGATAGAAATAACCCATGACCAAATATAAAACTCGGAAAAGGTTTCTATTAACCCATTTTCGAATTAACATGCAATGATTGAAAATGACATTGTTTAAGAGCTTATTTGTTTTTCTATTCCAAAAGTACTTTTGAAAAAAAAATATTTTTATTTTTATTTTTTTCTTTACTTTAAATTATTTTTTTGATGTTTTCAAATCTTTTTAATATGATAATATATAAAAAAATTAAAAAATAAAATAAAAATATTATTTTAATATTATTTTTAAATAAAACATACTTTAAAAAATAACTCTATCCATAACAATTAACAATATCTAAGTGGGTGTTTGTTTGCCCGGAAAGTGGTTTCCTAGAAATCATTTTCCAAACTTTCCTGTGTTTGTTTGCCATTAGAAAAGTTGGTCAACAAAAAACACTTTCTAGTCAAAGGAAAATTTGGCTTGATTTTCAGGAAAGTGTTTTCCTTTTATTTTGAGCGGAAAACACTTTCCAGAAGTTGTGAAAAATTTAAAAATATCATATTATTTGCTGATTATTTCAAATTTAGTCCTCAAAATTTTGATTGATATATATTTTATTTGATTGTTTTTTAATTTCATCTCTTAAAATTTGATTTAATTTGATTTTTATATTAACTTTGATCCATATTTTTATGATTGTTATTTGTTTTTTTCTTATCATTTTTTTAATTGAAATTTTTTATCTATTAGATTTGGTCCTTATTATTTTGATTGTTACTTATTTTATTTGAAATAATTTATGAAATTGTAATTATTATTATTTTAATTTCATCATCTTTCAATTTTTTTTATTTGTTAGATTTGATCTCCATTATTTTGATTATTATTTATTTTATTTTATATAATTTATGAAATTAGATTTTTTTCAATTTCATTCTCATTCAGCTTTTTTATTTGTAAGATTTGTTCCTCATTATTTTAATAAACTTGAAAAAAAATAAAACATTAATAAATTATTTTCCAGCTTATTTTCCATAACATAACCAAATACTAGAAAATATTTTCCAATTTATTTTTCATAATACTACTAAATATTATAAAATAATTCATTTTTAAAAAATTCACTTTAAAAAAAAAATTAGTTAAAAAAATTAGTTTTGAGCAAATAAACGGATCTAAAAGAAACGTGGATAATTTACGTGGTCTCTACACAAACTAGTGTAGGGAGGCGGGTAGAGGATAAACAGCCAAAATAATAAAAAGGGTGAGCGAGTGTGGGAGGAGTTTCCTTTCTCTTGTCCTTGCGTGCAGGCTATTATTTCCCCTTTTCCCCCTTTTTTCTCCGTCTTCCTTCGTTCCGGATCTGAATTCTGATCTCCGAACACTTCCTCCTCTCAATATCGGTACGTTAACTAACAATCTCTCTCTCTCTCACTTAAATTTAATTTGATCCGTCACAGAAACAAGTTTCTCTCGTTGACAAAAATAAAATAAAATTGCAGATCATGGCGATGGCTAAAAGCTCCTTTAAGATGGAACACCCTCTCGGTTATTTCTCTAAGAAACTCTTAACTTTTATTATGACATCTGTCTTAATTCTGATCAATTGGTTAACCTAGGGTTTTTTTGTTTTTTGTTTTTTTTAAAGATGAATTAGTAGAACGGTGTGGAATTATATTATTTAATGATTGTGGTGTTTTGGATGATAGAAAGGAGGCAGGCAGAAGCTGGTCGCATCAGAGACAAATATCCTGATAGAATTCCTGTATGTTCTTAACCGTTTTATTTTTGCGTGTTTGTTCGTTGCTGCTCGGACGGTCTTCCTTTTAGTTTGACGTTTTAACTAATTATCTTGTGTAGGTGATTGTGGAAAGGGCTGAGAAGAGTGATGTCCCTGACATTGACAAGAAAAAGTTAGTCCCCCACCTCTTTGTTACCATGGACTGCTTGTATTAGGGTTTTTTTTTTTTTTTTTTCCTGGGTCATGTTATAAATTCCCTGGTTAAACTCTTTGATGATCGAGGTGCAATTTCATTTTCTGAATCTTGGTTAATTGAATCGCCCACTTCATATTATTTTGAGGGCTTCCGTAAATGAGCCTCTTCAAATAGGACTTGTTGCTATTGACTTAATGATCCCTACAGGCATGGTCAGCGAGAATTAATTATTGGGGATCGGTAGACCGGTAAAACACCAGTAGCCACTGTTACGATTCTCAATTTACAAGGGCAAAATGTAATGTGTGTTTCGTAACTGCTTCAAGGGATAGAGATGTGAGACAGGATTTCCTTGAGGCTGGACTCTTATATGTTCTTGTGTATTAGCTTCCTAGCTGAATGATAAGAGAAACATAACTCTCTTTAAATTCTATGAATTGTTAAATGGTTGGAAGGTGCTGAGTGGGACTTTGTGAGGTGTGCTAACTAATATATTTCACATTTTCCATTATCTTGTTGTTGTTTTTTAAATGGAAATTAATTTGGAACTTTGGGATGAGTAGATACTTGGTTCCTGCTGATCTCACTGTTGGCCAATTTGTGTACGTGGTCCGGAAAAGGATCAAGCTCAGTCCAGAGAAGGCTATTTTCATCTTCGTGAAGAATATTCTACCACCTACTGGTGAGATAACATTTAATGTATATTTTGATTCAGAGTGTATGAACATTGCCTGTTTAACAGACTTTGTGATGTGAAAATTGGTTGCTTTGTCACAGCTGCCATGATGTCAGCAATATACGAGGAAAACAAGGATGAAGATGGATTTCTTTACATGACATACAGCGGTGAAAACACATTTGGGGTCTATTGAAATGTCGCAATGACACATGTGTGATCAAGCCACGCAGAAGAAATAAAAAAGGAAGAAGCTAGATTAGTTGTAAATTCTTTACTACTCCCTTGTTTGCTGCTGTCTCCAAGTAAACACTGGTCTCTGACTTCTCTTTTTATCTTCGGATAATTGGCTGTCTATATTAAGTGAACTATTCTCCAATCTGTGCTCGTTATTTCAATCTGTGCTGAGTGGATGTCATGCTGTGGGTGATTAATGGCTGGTTGAGTTCGTTATGCATGTGCCTGACTGGTTATTTTGCATTGATGCATGGAACATGGTCGTTAGAAGATGGATGGATGAATGAATGAATGGTGCCCTGGGAATTGTGGTTCGAATGATATCCATCTGCATTCTTTCCTCTGTCAAATCAACCCAAAACGACTTTGCTTTGAGCTGATTCTATTGCAAACTGTCACCAAGACGTCATCTGGGCTCAATATATGGAAGTTTGGTTGGTTTGTCAGAAATTAAGTTACAAGGATGATATTTGACCGAATAACTGAGATAAAGCTTATTTGAGTTTTAAAGAGCTCGAAGGGCATTTTTTCTTAGTGACCAGAAAGAAAAAAAAAAGAGAAATTTTCATCAATGTAAAAAGAAAAAGGATGTTATCGGCAAGGTTCAGAATAAAAAAGAATAAAAAAGATGAGGACAAGAGACAGAGGGCATATCTCTTTGCAATTATTATTTTAAAAATATATAAATTCATTCCAAAAATATCTCCAAGATAGATTTATTTTTTGCCATTTTAACCACATTTTTATTTTTTTATTTTTTATATATCCTTTCTGTTTTAGGGCACTAATCAAACACAACTCAATTAAACCTATTTGGATAAAGCCTAATTCTCTCTACAAACACAACTATAAACCTCTCTCTCAATGTATCCAAGAACCTTAATTATATAATAATTTTTTTTTAAAAAAATTCAATTTAGTACACATGAATTTAGGTGCCAATGGAATTTCAGTACTATTAAGTATTTGTAACAATTTTAATCACAATACAAAGATAAGAATTCAGATTTTTAATAGAGATGCAGATAAAACCATGATGAATATCTAACCCTTTAAATTCAAAATCTTTATAGGCATGGAAACTAGGCAAACAAACTGTTAATTTGACAAAAAGTAAATTTAAAGACGAGGAGCATAAACAATGAAAACTATAATAATTTTCAAGCTTGAAATACACATAAGAATCTCATAAAGAGAGAAATTAGCTGAGACTAGATGGGGTTGTGAGTGAAATTAGCTGTAAGTGATGCAATTTTGTTTTATGGGTTTAGATAAGCACTTTCTTCTTGTGTAGAAAAAAAAATCTTTTAGGGTCATAAGTTTTTATTTGTTGACTTCTTAACTTTGTTATAGGTGGTGATGAAGTCGTGAAAAACTTCAAATAAATTGGGTTTTCTTATTAGATGAGTACTAGGATCGTAATTGATCTATAAAACAAGTTATCTATTAGGATAGGGGACCTTAATGCTTAAGTTAAAAAATATAAAAGGAATGTGTATGTGGAAAGAGTGTTTGTAGTGAATAATGTAAGTATGCTTGAGTGAGTCTAAGTGAACATATATACGATTGTCTTCAAGATCTTTATTTTGACATGATATCTAGTGGTGTTTATATATACCTTACCTTTTGGAGAGCTTACTTGGTGGAGAGGGAAAAGTGATGGGAATATCTATTTCCTTGGAAAGTGGAGTACTTAGCGTACCACACTTACCATTGGTGGATAGGTTGACACTTGAGAGTAAGTCACTAGTGATAAGGTGGCATGCCTGAAAAGTTGGTGTAAAGCAGGCTTAGGGTGGAAAGTTTGGCCTAAAATGTTTAATAAGAAATTATTTATTAGCGAGGAAGGGTGGTGTAGTGTGTGATGGGTTATGCATGCTCCAAGATAAAAGTATTTTGAAATGTGTGATTGGGCAAGTAGGTTAAAAAAAAGGTAAATAGTAGTAAGAAAAATAAAATAAAATAAATAAATAATCAAATAAATAAATAAAAAGAGAAGATAAAGATAGGGGGGGAGTAGGGAAGAAAAAAGAGATAGTGAAAGGAGGGAAAAAAAGGGAAGAAAAGAGAGAGAGAGGGGGAAGAAAAAAGGCAAGAAAGGTATATGGATATTTTCATGAAGATATGAAGAAACAATACTATTTTCTATTTGAAAAATTCAAAAGACAATATAGATATAGTTTTTGAAAAATTATCTTATCTCCAACAATGCTTCATATGGATTTTTTCTTGTTTGTTCAAGTTGCTTCTTTTTCTTCACAAACTCTTAAAGGTATCCTTTAGAGATTAATTTTTTTTTTTTAGTGTATGACACTCCTATGTGTTGTGCCTATGATCATGGTGAAAGATACATAACTTGTGGAGGTTTCTTGTGTTTGAACCACTTTTCATCGGTGGTGAGTATTGCATGAAATCCTTTTCCTTAATGGTGGTCAATACCTCATCACATGTGATGGTGAGAGGTGTTGTCAAGAGCTCGAGGAATGTTTGGCGATCATAAATATGCCTTTTGGTGGTCCTTTTTGATGTTCTAACGAGAGACCAGTGGCGTTGTGGAGATTCTACCCTCTAGAGATATGGTGACTTTGCCTAGTCACACTGACTTTCTCTATTTTAATATAATTCTCCATTACTAGTTTTATGTTGATAAGCGTTTTTTCATGGAGAGTGTACATGCGTTCCTATAATAAGTAGTTATACACTCTATTGATCAGGGTTTTAGGGGTGATGAATTTGAGTAGATTTTCCATGCTTAGCATTTTCTTGTTGAAACTTTAGAGATATGCCCTAGTAATTTCCTCTCCTCATTATATAATAATAAAAAGCTTGAATATACTTTTTTGAACTGGAATGCTGATACTTAAACAAGAGATGAGTTTAATGTAGAGATTATAAAGGTTTAGGATAGAGCTAAGAGCACAGGTTGTGATAACATACTCTAGCAGATCTACAAACATTATAGGATAAAATCTTGAACGTGAAATCGCTCTTTGTTGTAACTTGCTTGAAGATACTTCTTACATTTTATATATACACTCTAGGATCTGTAAGGTCATTATAGTTGTCTAGATTTGCTTTAGCAGCGACATAATCCTTAAATAGGTGTGTCATAACCTAATTTTTGACTTTCTATTTTTTTATTTTTTAAAAAATAGAAAAAAGAAATCCAAAAATGGTCTTTTTTAATAAATTCAGTTAATTTTAATTATTTTTTTTATTTTTTTCAAATTCATTTAATTTTTAAAAAATAATAAAAAATAATAATATGAAAAATAAAGAAGCTTAAAAGATAAAAACAAAATAACATAGTTGGGAGCAAAATTGAACAAATAATTGAGTTTAACAAGTCAAGGTTTGAGTCTGGGAAGTTTAGAAAAAACCATAAAATGGCTTAGGTTACAATTGAAGACTTAATTGGAGAAACGTAGAAGAAATAAAAGGGCTTAATTTGATTAAGATTAAAATAAATTAAAGATCTAGGGGTGAATTTGAAACAAATGGCCAGATTAGAAAAGTAAATTAGAGGTTTAATTGAAAAAAAAATGTGATATAGGAAAAAATTGATCAAAATTACATAATTTTAGAAACTAACTACTAAAATGAAAAGTTGCCAAACTAGAAAAATCAATCAATTCAATTTAGAGATTGAATTGAAAGAAAACCCAAGATTTAAAACCCTAATTGAATAAAATTGAAAAAACCTAAAAGCCAGGGATTGTATTTAAAAGAAAAATATATTTTAGGGACTAATTGAATTGTTACCCAACTTTGTTTCAGTGCAATTATTTTCAGTCCAATTAAGCCAGTCCAATTTTTCAATCTAATCCAATTAAATCTTAATTTTATTTAATTCAGTCCAATTCTTCAATTGAATTAAATTAAGTAGTGCAATTAAATCAAACATTAAGCCTAAAAATTCAAATTCAAAATCTAGCCTTTCAATTCAAGAATTCTAGCTTCCAAATTGATTTGTTTTCAATTTTCTAGGATAAACCCCTCAATCCTAAAAACCCAGCAAAGTTCATTCAAATTCATTCAACAATTAAAACTCAAATTCTTCTTTACATTAAGCCATTAAAAACCTAAAATTTTCAGTTACAACCAGCATTTGAATTTCCAAATTCTAAGCTTATAACTCCTATCTTCCTTTCCATAATAAAAGTCATAAGAACAAGATAAAAAGACAAGAGGAGAACACTAGAAAAACCACATTGTTATAGCCTTCAATTCATCATCCACCCCACTACCTTCCATCTTCTCTCAAAACCGCCTAACCAAACTTGTTTTTCTCCAACCAAACTCATACAAAGAACAACATTGAAAAACATCATCTTTCTACCCCTTATGGTTTCTCCTACGAAACATATTTAATTTTCACACGCAACCTCTCAAGCCTCCATCAACAACATATAAAATTTCCCCAGTTTTAAACTGCCACTACCTTCACCTAAACGAATTCTCTATTAACCCAAAAAAAAACAACCATAAAATCACCAAACCTCACCTAAAATCGCAACCAAATCAACCTAAAATAGACCATTAACCATATTAGACCTTGCCACACATTTCATAACCATAGCCATACAATCATCCAATCATCTCTTCGCTAAAGAAATCATAATCACCAAACTACTACCCAACTAACAACCACCACATACATGTTGTTTTCCTCTCCATAGCCACTATTGTCGATTCACTAAAACCAATCATCTCTTCGCTAAAGAAATCATAATCACCAAACCACTACCCAACTATCAACCACCACATACCTGTTGTTTTCTAAAACCAATCCCTCACCAAAAGTACCTATAACAACCTTTCTTTGCATTAAAAAAAACCCCATCATCTTTGACCTATCAACAACTTCCTCCTAAAATAGACTAACAACTACCAAATGTTTCACATAACAACACCTTATACACATCTCCCCCCCTTTCAGCAGTTTCCTAAAATAAAAGATCTTAAGTCACCAATAAAGAAAAATCCCAAATCAATTTGATTTCAATTAAGTTTTATTATTTTATTTTATTAATCTTGCAGGTTTTATAATTAGAAACATGAGATACACGCTTGCTATAACTTCATAAATCAACAAGACAATGTGTGAAAGGCACACATGTCACTTGGCCTAATTGGATTTTCGAACAATTCTTCTTGGTGTTCTTCCTCCCCAAAGGTTGATTTCGAATCCAAGATGGATATGTTGTTATTTATGTGTTTATGCTAATATTTTTTTATGCACGGGTTTGATTTATGTATGTGTGAGTCCAAATATTATTAATAACAATATTATCATAAAATGATAATAAGAATAATAATAACAAAGGATACATAAAAAAAAATGATGATTTCTTTATGCAAATTTGTTGGTGAATGTTATGTAATATTTTGGGTTGGGTTAGCATGATCCTATCAAGCTCTATTGAGTAAAAATGATGGCATCTGGGCTTGTTTTTGAAAACTAAGTAAAATGGATGAAAGCCCAATTCAACTTTTCACCATCCTTATAGGTCAAATGTCCATTTTTATAATTTAAAAAAGGATATATAACAAGTCTTGTTTACTTAAAGGGATCAATGTCAAAGTTTTTATGAAAGACAAGTCTTTTTTTAGGGATCAATGTTAAATTTTTTAGCGAAAGGGCTAAATTAACAAGTCTCCTTTATAAGGGATTGATGTCAAAATTTTCTCAAATGGCTTAATTAATAGTCTCTTATTTTTAGAGATTGATGCCAATTTTTTTGTTGTAAATAATCAGAAATAAAATATAAATCATAAATAAGCTAAAAATAGTTTGGAAATCTAATAGCAATTAAAATATAAATTTATGAGAAAAACACATAGTAAATGTAACCTTTCATTTGAAAGTATGAGGTAAAGGTGACATTAATCTTCCCTTAAGTATAACTAACCATTTATCTGAATCTCTAAAACCAATGCTAATTTTTAAAACTCATAGTTTCCTTTAATAACTAGGTGGCAATTCCAGTTTCCCACTTATATTTTCCCATTTTATTTTAGAGAGTCCCAGTCGACATTATGGAGTGATAAGGGGAATGTGCACCACTCTATCACATTAAAGTTTCTTCCACACGATGAGAATGGTGTTTAGGAGCTAGTGCAGTCTCGTGGATATCATGTCTAGATTTTTTTTATAATGAGGGGCATGTGAATAAGATTGAGACTCAGAAGAAGATTGATGGAGATAGCTACACTAGTGTCTGGGGTATGTTGAGGAGTGTGGGCTCCATTTGAGAGTTGAAGTATTATGTCTACTTGATATGTTGTTTTGTCCTATTTTTCATGGAATTGAAATTGTCTCTATGCACCTCGTGCTTGTAATGGAGTTGTATATTGACTTTTCTATTGATGAAATGAAAAAGGTATGAAGCTATTCTTGTATGGATATGCAAATGTTATTGTGCATTTGCATTTGTTAGGGGAGTTGCAAGAGACCTAAGGGAACTGGAGTCCATATGGTAGGGAGATTAATTACTTTCCCTTGTTTTAGGGTTTCGTCAACCATGAACAATATTTTTGATGAAGAGTGAAAGAGAATGAACTAGTTTTTTGTTATGTTTACCACAAACAACACAACTGATAAAGTAGTGAAAAACTTTAGACAAACTAAGCTTTCTTCGGCATAGTACTTAGTTGGTGATTGCCCTGTAAAACAAGTCCCTTATTAGGACAAAAAGCCCTTTGATTCTTAAGCTAGGAAATATAAGAGGAATGTGTGTGTAGAAAAAGTTTTGTAGTGAATAATATAAGTATGCTTGAGTGAGCTTAAGTTATCATGTTTAGGCCTGAGTGGCTTATCTTTAAGACCTCCATTCTTACATAGTATCCCGTGGCATTTATAAATACTAGAGGTGACATAAGCTTACCTTATGGATAACTTATTTGGTTGAGAGGGAAAATTGATGGGGAATACCTGTTTCCCTAGAAAGTTGAGTACTTGGTTAAAATGCCATACTTACCATTGATGGATAGATTAATGCTAAAGAGTATGTCAAATAATAATAAAGGTGGCAATCGAGAAAGGTTGGTACAAAGTCAGGCTTAGGGACGAAAGGTTGGTCTAAGAAGTTTAGTGAGAAATTGTTTATTGGTGAGAGAAGGTGGTGTGTGGTGTGTTACATGCTTGGGTTAAAAATATTTGGAAATGCATGCCTAACAAGTAGGCTAAAAAGCAAGGGGATAGTTGTGAGAAAAATAAAATAATAAATAAAAGAAAAGAGAGGGAGGAGGGAGAAATGAGAGAGAAAGGAGAAAGTAATAATGGAAAAGATGAGCAAGAGAAAGAGGAGAGGGAGGATAGAATAAGTGAGGCAACTTAATTGGGCTGTCAAGGTTACAGGCCAGACCGAGCTACAAAGATTGAAGCCTGGACCTGGGCTGCTATTTTTATATATATTATTCTACATTAAGGAGTGAGGTTACTAGTTGGTACCTCTTGACCTACATGGACATTGTTTTTAAAATTATTTTATTCAATATTCAGTTTTTCATCAAATTAGATTTAATTTTGTATATAAGTTTTGAGTTAAGGTTTTAGATATGAGTATGCTAAACTATAATATGAAATATATTGGATTACATTTAAAAATAAAATAAACGATTCATGGTAATTGAGAAATTTTTTCTCTTCTTTTTTGGCCGAGGGAGGGGGGCGAGGTTGGGAATGTTGATTTAGAAAACTTTGAAATATTTAGGACTAAAATGAAAATTTTATCAAACTTTAGGAGTGTCATGCCCCTCTAGACTCTAGTTATGCTTAATTATATACGAGTCCTGGATGAAGAAGGAAGCAGAGTTTCCATTACATAGAAATCGACGAAGAAGCAAGAAATGAGGGAAAAGAGATGGAAAAATTAACATTTACATGATTTGAGGACTAGTTGAGTGACGACAACACAAGGTTGATGAGTAGAGGAATCAATGGCTTGAATTGAGGTGGTGTGAGAAATGGCTTAGCTAGTGCTTGAAATGCATAGACAAGTGAGCGCTCGCACCTTTACATAATGAACTTAAAAAGAACTTGAAAGAAATATCTAAACAAGGTGTCAATATTATAGATAGATACTCCACCATCGTTTTAAGGTGTTTGAATTATGATATACAATAAAAAATTTCTATGCCTTTTTTTTTTTGTAAGACAAGACAAGTTTTGAGATTGATCCACACTTTTCCTTACTCTAATTATGTATTGATATATAAATAAAGAAAAAAGCATGTGATATGACTATAATTCAATCGTATAATAAAAAAATTAACATATTTTATCGACACAATACTGTCAATTTTTACATATCACTGATAGTGTCGATTATAAAGTCTAGTGATTTGGAAGGGCCTGTCTAAAATATGTTTGATCTCCTCTCTCAAGGCTCTACAATTCTTAATGAAGTGACCATAACTTCTATGAAAAAGAATAAGAATCTCCTTCTTTCCCTTTTCTAGCTAACCTAGCAGGCCAATCAACACCTAACCTATTTGTAATAACCTCAAAATTTTTGTTATAGAAACATTAAATGGTGTGTACCTTCTTTTTCCTCTAATTAAACACTTTCAACATGAAGACCAAGAATCTGACCTTTTTAAGAAACCCTTCTCCAACTTTTTTCCTCTCTATCCTGCTTAAGCAACGACTTAGAGCTATAATGATTTCTAAATATTTTATCATATGGCCTCTTTAACATTTCTATAACTTCCTGAAAATGAATATACCTCTCGATTTTACTCTTAAACTCTCACATGGATCTAGGCTCCTCTAAAGCTAGAGATCTTTTAAATTCCTCACTACAAACTACTTTCATCAAGCTTGAAACAATTGTTGCCATTGTAAAATATTCTATCTCAAGTGTTCTTTTATAAACATCTGTATAATGTCTCTAAACAATTCATTCCTTCCCTAAATCATTGTTAACAACAACACTGATGTTCTTCTAGGTCATCTGCTCATTGTAAAGTTTTCCAGAAATTGT
>Ga0307510_10000973_pt1 | contig 30342 bp, 33 predicted proteins | sample 12_EM_MG_FD_207224 | JGI IMG/M metagenome (GOLD analysis project Ga0307510, IMG submission 207224) | Populus trichocarpa ectomycorrhiza microbial communities from riparian zone in the Pacific Northwest, United States - 12_EM | ecosystem: Host-associated > Plants > Roots > Unclassified | place... | reverse complement strand
GCGGTCGTACTCACCGTCACCGTCACCGGTACCACCGGCAGCGGCTACCTCACCGCCTTCGCCGACGGCGGCAGCCGCCCGACGGCCTCCAACCTGAACTGGGTGAAGGGCAGGACGATCTCCAACCAGGTGATCGCGCCGGTCGGCTCCGACGGCAAGGTGGACTTCTACACCAACAGCACGACCAACGTGATCGCGGACGTCGCCGGCTACATCGGCTGACGCGTTCCGGCGCCACACCGGTGATGCCCCGCCGGCCATGACGGTCGGCGGGGCATCGCCGCGCCCAGGGATGCGTGTTCTAGCGGGTCCCCATGGTGTGGTGGTGCCGTCGGACCGCGCGATGGGTCGCTGCCAGTGCGACACCGAGCGCGACGACGATGGCGTACAGCACGGCTACGGCCGCCGCGACGGTGACGTAGCCGAACCGGGAGGGACGTAGGAAGAGGTAAGGCATCGTTGCCGCGCCCGACCACGAGAGGGTGCCTACGACGGCCAGGTAGGTGGCGGGCCACCAGGCGAGCAGAGTGGCCTCGCGCCAGGTGGCGGGGAGGGTGCAGGGGGAGAGCAGGAACTCCGCGAGCACAAGGACCGGTGCCACCCCGTGAAGGAAGAGTGTCGCCGTACGTGCCCACGCGTCGTCATGGGCGCCGAACCAGGTACCTGAGGGACTGCTCGGTGCGATCACCGTCACGTAGATCAGCGAGGAGAGCACCACCCCGACCACGGCGGCACCACGGACCCGGTCGCCCCGGACGCCGCCGGCGGGCCCGCGCACCAGGCGCCAGGTCATGACGGTCGCGGCCAGCAGCGCCGAGTCGACCGTGAAGTACAGCAGTGAGGGGGTCGGGTCCGTTCGCTGTACGAACTGGCAGACCACGCCGAGCGTGAGCGCTGCCGCGGCGATGCCTCTGAGTCGCGCGGCGGTCCGGTCCGGTCCGGTCGGTGAAGGGGTCACGAGGAAAACGTCCCCAACGTGTGTGCCAGGTCCGTCGCGGCGGAGCCGACCGCCGGGAGCGAGTGCCAGAAGGCGTGCGGGCCGGGGACGCTCAGGAGACGGGCTCCGATGCCCTGCCCCTCGGCGGCCGTCACCAGGTCACGCACCGCCTGTCGAGGTGACAGGGCGCTCTGCTCTCCGCGGACCACGATCAGGCGGCGCGTTCCTCGGACCGGGCGTCGTGCGGCGGTGCCGAGGTCGGTGGAGAGGCGGCCGGCGCGCAGCGCGTTCGCGAGGAGCAGCAGGTCCGCGCGGCGACGGGTGCTCGGCGCCTCGTCCGGGCGGGCCTCCAAGGGCGGGACGGCTCCGGCCACCGTGGCCGTCTCGTCCAGGTAGGTCCCGACCAGACGGTTCTCACGGCGCACAGCCGACACGAGGGCCGCCGCGCTCCACCGCTGGACGGCGACCGGTTCGACCAGCACGACGGTCTCCATCGGCGGCCCCGTCCCGGAGGTACCGGAGACGGCGGCCATGGCAGCGGCGAAGGACGCCCCGAGGGAGTAGCCCAGCACGCCCGTCGCACCGGCGGGCCCGTCGGCGCCGATGACCTCGGTGGCCGCACGCAGCATCCGCCGCGCGGGCGCCCTGAAGTCGCCCCGCAACAAAGCGCGTCGCTCTTCGGGAAGCAGCCGTGAGGAGGCGAATCCGGCGCCCGGTGTCTCCACGACCACGAGCCGCGCGCGCAGCACCGCGGCGATCACCTGGAACCGCTGCATCTCGAACGGTTCCACGAACGCCAGGAAACCCTGCGCGACCACGAACGTGGGGTCGTCGCTGTCGTGCCGGCCGTCCACGACGCCGAGCAGGATCTCGCCGCCCGGTTGGCCGGTGGTGTCCACTCGTGCGGGTCGCCACGCAGGCGCCGTCATGGGGGTGATCATCACAGGAGCTCGCCTTCCGGCGCGAGTTTGCGGTAGTACGTCAACGCGGCCCGCACATCCCTGGAGTTGAAGAAGGTGTCGTACGCGCCCGGTTTCACGTAGTCCAGCACGGGGTTGCGCTCCGCCCAGGTCTTCGCGGAGACGCCTGCCGAGAGATCCGGCCAGTCCGAGGTGTCCTTGCCCCAGGCCCGCACGAACGCTTCGAGGTCGTTCTGCCACTGGGTCATCATCGGGAAGAACGTCTTCTCCGGGTCGACCCGGAACCGCAGGCCCAGCAGGCGGCTGACGGCACCCGGGACCTGGGTGTGCGCCCTGGGGCCGTTGCACTCGCGGTAGCAGCGCAACCAGTCGTACGTCTCGGTCAGGTGCCGGCGGTTCAGGCAGCTGTCCATCAGCCGGCGGAAGGGCTCGGCCGAGTCCCGCATCTTCCGGTGGGACGCCTGGAGGTGCGCCTGCTCCCCGTCGGCGTCGAGGAGGACCCGGCGCAGGATCTCCGGCGGCTCGTCCACGTTCAGCGGCTCGGCGCCCAGCCAGACGGAGGCCGCGGCCAGGAACAACTGCGCGTGGCCGTGCGGCAGTTCGGTCATCCCGTACACGTTCATCAGCGGCGCGTGCTGCTTCAGGTACAGCATCACGCCCATGCCGGTGCGGACCTCGACCGGCTCGTCGTACAGGGCGGGATCGGTGATCGTCAGCGGGCGGTAGCCGGGGCTGGACGAGGTGTTCAGGTGGAAGTCGACGATCGCGCCGTCGAACTCCGCCAGGTCCGCCGGGCTCAGGTCCAGCAGCAGCTCCGGGTCGTCCACCATCGTGAACTCGAGCTCGCCGGGTACGGACACCTGCCGGTCGAACACCCGGCTGCGCTTGCCCTGGTCGTCGACCAGGAGATATTCCAACGTCATCGTGTGGACCCCCTCTTGAGCCTCGGCGGACGGACACTCCATACGCCGCGGATTTCCTTCCCCCCGGCCACCGCGGTCTGCGTCATGTCACCGCCGAGCCGACGCAGCCGGCCCCGCATGACCGCCAGTGTGCTGCCGTCGGGACACCACGCGGCGGCCGGAATCAGCGGGAGCGGGTCCCGGATGCTCAGGTGGATCATTCCGTCCGAGATCTGTCCGGACACCGAGACCGGCCGATCGTGGATCTCCAGGCGCGCCATCGCCTGGGCGGCGTTGGCGACGACCGTGGTGATCAGCTGGCGCACGAGTTCCCGGTTCTCCGGGCGCAGTTCGCCGAGGCCGAACTCGGCGGTGACGCGCAGCGAGTGGTCGCGCCCGAGTTGTTCGACTATCCCTTCCAGGGTGATCTCCCTGCCCTGGGCCTCCCAGGCGTACTCGTCGACTATCTCCTTGACCAGGGTGAGCTTCGGCGCGAGGTCGGCGGCATCGATCTTGTACTCGGGACTGACCGAGTCGTCGCGGGCCAGCGCTCTGCTCAGCGAGCGGACCGCGTTGAGCGTGTCGTGGAAGTCCTGCGCCAGCCGACTGCGCGCCTCGGTCATCGCGACGGCGGCCTCCTCGCCGCTGGCGCGCAGGTAGCGGTCGTAGTCGCGCATCTTCAGGCCGACCGCGTACGGCAGCGCGCACGCCGCCCATGCCAGCGGAACCATGTCCGGGTGCCACCGTCCCAGGTGGACGGACAGGCCCACGACGAGGGCCAGCACTCCTGTGACCAACAGCCAGCCGTACGCCCGCAGCGTCACCAGAATCCGGGGCAGGCTCTGGTTGGCCGAGTAGTAGGTGCCGTCCGTGAGCACGTGGTAGATCCCCGAGTTGGCGTACGCGAGAGCCACCCCCAGGGCGGCGACCTTGACCCAGCCGGGCCGGCCCGGGCCGGTGAAGAACAGGACGGCGACGACGTTCGCCGGCACGGCGATCCCGCCCAGTAACCCGGTGGCGTTGAGCAGCGTGCGCTCCCACTGCCAGTTGTCCTGCCAGGCGAGCAGCAGGCGGGTGAGGGTGAACCGCGCCCTCTTGCCGCCGTGGGCCTGGCCGTCGAGGTGGATCTCCAGGAGTGTCTGCGTCACGCCCACGGACAACAGGGCCCACGCGGCCGGCCGGACGTCGTCGGCGAGTACGAACAGCACGGCGAGCACCACCAGCAGGAACCCTCGGGTCGCGAACGGCCGGAGACGGTCGTGGCGGTGGATGCGGGCCGCTGTCACCCGGGTCGACCAGTGGCTCATCGGGGCCGGAGCGCGCAGATCCCGCAGGATCTGGGCCCAGGGATTCGTGGCCCGGCTCGGAGCGGGCAGGAAGTCGACGAGCGACAACCGGTCTTCCTGCTGGGACAGCGACATCTCATGTACCCCCGCGTGACGTCTGTCGGGCCTTGGCGCCCTCAGTGTGGAACAGCGGTTCCGCCGGGGGTCGTGGTTTTCGTGACCCCCTGACGACGGGGCCCCAGGACCGGCCGAGGACCCGCCGAGGACCGTGCCCCACGACCGGGCCCCCACGACCGGCCATGAACTGGACATCTCGTGATTTCCACGAGGCGGGCGGAAAGCCGCCCGCTATTCCTTTCCTCCACGGTGGGGCACGGTCATCGGCCGGTCCCAGGTCCCGAGCGGCGACGGAGGAATCCATGGCCATCACACGAGGACGACGCAGGCCCCGGCGGAACTGGCCGGTCTGTGCCGAGACCGGCAAGCGGCGACTGGGCGAACGCAAGGACGCCAGGCTTCTCCTGGTGGCGGCGCGGGAGTCCAGGGCGCGAGCCGAGCGCGACGGCGTGCGCGCCGAGTGGACGGTGGTGCGGGCGTACCGCTGTCGGTACTGCGGGGGCGGCTGGCACCTGACCTCCGTCGCGCGCCGGGGAGGTGCCGCGTGACCGCCTCCCGTACAAGGCCGTACGCGGCCCGTGCCGCACTGCGTGCTCTGTCACTGAGCCTGGCCCTGGCCGGCCTGGCGGTGGGCAGCCTCACCGCGTGCGGGTCCGTGCCGACCCCGGCACCGCTGACCATCGCCGTCACCGGCAGCATGGCGGAACCGGCGCCGTGGGCCCCGGTGTTGGAGGACCTCGCGGTACGCCACGCCCTGGGCGCGGCCGATCCCGGGGACGGGACGGTCTCCGTGGTCGTGTCCACCGACCCGCAGGTGGCCGAGGTCGATCTGACGCCCATGCGCGGTGAGTCGGAGGTCGAACAGGACGCGGCCGCCGCGAGGCGGCAGGTCCTGAAGAAGACGGCGCGGCTGCGCTCGGCGCTGACCGTGAACACGCCGAACGTGGACGGACTGGACCTGCTCGGCACGTACCGCCGGGCCCTCCAGGCGACCCCGGCCGGAGGCACGATCGTCCTCGTGTCGTCCGGCGTCCAGACCGTCGATCCGCTGGACGTCCGCACGCTCGGCTGGGACTTCGACGCCGCCGCCGTGGCACGCGACCTGCACGGCCGTGGACTCGTCCCCGACGGGAGCGGTCGGCACGTCGAGTTCGTCGGCCTGGGCATCGCGTACGGCACGCAGCCGGGGCTGCCGCTGCCGGCGGCCCGGCGGATCACCGAGCTGTGGCGAGCGGTGTGCGCGGCCTCCGGGGCCGCGTCCTGCACGGTGCGCGGCGACGACGTCCCACGGCTCCCGTCGGCGTCGGACCGGCCCGTCCCGGTGGTGCCGGTGGCCGCCACCCCCACCTCCTGCACGGGCACCTTCGTCGTTCCGGCCTCGGTCACCTTCGGCGCGGACGACGCGACCCTCCGCGACGGCGCGGACCGCTACCTGAAGCCGGTCGCGGACAGCCTCAAGGGCTGCCCCGCCGGCCGCGTCGTGCGGATCACCGGCCACACCGCCCAGGTGGGCAGCGGGGCGAGCGGCTTCGCCCTGTCCGCGGCGCGGGCGCGTGCCGTCCGCGACCGGCTGGTGCGCCTGGGGGTGGACCCGGACCTCCTCGGCCCGGTCGAGGGGGTCGGCTCCACCCGGCCCGTCGTGGACAACATGCCCGGCGGCGTCTTCGCCGAGCCGTTGGCCCGCCAGAACCGGCGGGTCGAGATCACCGTCACCACGAAAGAAGGACCCGACCCGTCATGACACACGACAGCACCGCACGACACGACAGCACCGCACGAGGAGCGGACCGCGTCCCGCGCGGACGCGTCCGTATCCCCGGCGCACAGACCCTCACCTCCGCCGTGGGGATGGGTCCCATGCCGTTCACGAAGATCGTCCGCTGCCATGAACTGGTCAGTGAGGCGCGACGGATCGGGCGCGATCGCCCGGCCGGAGAGTGGACCAACTCCGAGGACAGTCTGCGCAGGGCCGCCGAGCGCCGCGCCGACGCCTGGGCCAGGACGGAGGCCGCCCGGACCGTCGAACCGACGGTCGCGACGATCAAGGGCCTGCACGCCGAGGCCCAGTTCATCGACCACCAGATCGCCTCCCTGCGCGAGCGCCGCTACGTGGGGCCGCACGGCGAGTCCTACACCTCGGACGAGGCCCATGGACGCCATGCCGAGTGGTCGGCACTCGTCGAGGAGCAGGAACAGGCCGGTTCCCGGGCGCACCGGCGGGTCTCCGCCCGCGTCAAGAAGATCCTGCTGACGCTTCTCGCGCTCGACGTCGTCATCCTCACCTTCCTGATGGCCAAGTTCCTCAACGTGGACCTGCGCCGGTTCTGGCTGACCTCCGACGGCGTTCTCCGGGCCGTCACCGCGTTGCTGTTCGGGCTGCTGGGCACGCTCGGGGTCGGGCTGGCCATGAAACTGTTCGGCAGACGTCATCGCGCGCACCGTGCCGCGCACGGCGGGTGGGACTTCTCCAAGGGCGGGGCGAAGACCCTCGTGGCCGAACTCCTCCTGTGCTGTCTCATCGCCGTGTTCCTCGGCGCGGCCATGGCCTGGCGCATCGTTCTCGACGGCCCCTCCGACCAGCGCTTCCTGACCGCCGTCATGGCCGGGCTGTTCACCCTCGTGATCAGCGGGGTGGCCTACCTGTCCTACCAGTCGGAGTTCGCGGACGGTTCGACGGTGACCGAGGCGCTCGACGTGCTCGCCCCACAACTGCACGGCACCCGGTCGACCGAGACCGCGCTGCGCGCCAGGCGCGAGATCGTGGTCCGGCAGGCTGCCCGGCTCGTCGGCCAACTGACCCGCGAAAGCGCGCGCATACGCACCGAAGCGACCCGCAGGGTCGTGGAGAGCACCCAGGACAAGGCCATCCGCTACGCCCGCTCGATCCACCAGCACAGTGGCTACGGCGGCTCCCTTCCCGCACCGCGGCTCGCCCTGGCCGGTCTCGACCTGGCACTCGCCCAGGCAGCCCGGTGGACCGACGGCGGCCTTGAGCCCGGCACCACCAGCACCACATACGGCGACGACGACACGGGCCTGGCGGTGGTCGCGTGAGCCTCTGGAGCAAGGCCAAGAGGGCCCGGAGCATCGGCGGCGTCATCGCCGCCATCGCAGGATCCGGCCAGGCCCCGCCGCCGGCGGACCTGCCCGTCTACCTGCAACAGCAGTACGCCGAGTACAGCAAGACCCGTGACCAGGAGCTCGCCCGTGACATCAAGCGGCTCACCACGCAGACCCGTCAGCCCACGACCCGACTCGACCGAAGCGCCGCACGGAACCTGCGCGGCACGAAATAGCGGCACGAAACAGGTGAGACCGGCTTGGGCGCGGACCGCGCCCAAGTCGCGTCTCTGTCACCTGGGCGGGCAGCCTGCGCCCGGTCGCGTCCGTTCGGTCACGCCTCCCGCATCCGCGGTCACACCTCCGGCGTCCACGCCGCGACCAGGGCCAGCAGGCCCGGGAAGCGGGAGTTGAGGTCGTCGACGCGTACGTGGCTGCGGCGTTCGAGGCCGTACTGGCGCTGGCGGGTCAGGCCTGCCTCGCGTAGGGCCTTGAAGTGGTGGGTGAGGGAGGACTTGGGGCGGTCGAGGCCGAACCAGCCGCAGGTGTGGTCGAACTGCTCCGATTCCAGGAGGAGTTTGCGGATGATCGTCAGCCGCAGCGGATCGCTGAGGGCGCCGAGGACGGTCTCCAGGCGGAGTTCGTCGACCGCCGGCTCCGGGAGGGGGGCGGGCAGGTCGGGCGGTTCCGGGAGCGACCTGACGGTGGGTGCGGTGCCCGCGACCCGGGACATGGCGGCTCCTCGTGGCTCGGTGTGGCGCAGTGCGGCTCTCGATCTCTTTGTACGAGTCGAATCGTACTGCATGCTAAGTTCGACTCGACTCGTACTGTAGGTGCCCGGGGATGCCCGGGCGTACTTGGGGGTGGGGCACAGCCATGTCCGCAACTCGGGCCGTATCGAGGGAAGTTGCCGCGCCGCTGTGGTGGGTCTGGCTGGCCGCGTGGCCCGTCACCGCCGTGTTCGTGTTGTCGAACGCCGCTACGCCGCTCTATGTGCTGTGGCAGCGGGACATCGGGTTCTCCAAGGGCACCCTGACCGTGGTGTTCGCGTTCTACATCGTCGGGCTCGTCGGCTCGTTGCTCGTCTCCGGCGTGGTCTCCGACCGGCTCGGGCGCAAGCCCGTCCTGCTGCCGGCTCTCGCGCTCGCCCTCGCCGCCTGTCTCGTCTTCGCGACCGCCGGCAGTGTGGCCGCGCTGATCGTGGCCCGGCTGTTCACCGGGATCGCGGTCGGGGCCGTCGTCTCGGCCGGGATGGCGGCGGTGACCGATGTGGCCGGGCCGGACCGGCAGCGGATCGCCGCGCTGCTCGCGTCCTGCGCGATGGTGTTCGGGGCCGGGCTCGGTCCGCTGCTCGCCGGTGTGCTCTCCGAGACCGTGCCCGCGCCGACCGTCACCGTCTTCGTGGTCGAGGCCCTGCTGCTCGTCAGCGCGGTGCTCGCCGTGCTGCGCATGCCGGTCCGGCGTCCTACGGCGCCCGCGAAGGGGGCGTGGGTGCGGATACCCGGCGTGCCGCCCGGCAACGGCCGTCAACTCGCCCTGGGTGTCGCCGTGTTCGCGCCCGGTATCACCGCCACGTCCTTCGTGCTCTCGCTCGGACCCTCGCTGCTGTCCGGGCTGCTCGGCACCACCAGTCGGATCGTCGCGGGTGCCATGGCGTTCGTCATGTTCCTCACCGCGACCGGCGTGCAGTTCGCCGTACGGCGGCTCAGCCGGTCCGTCATCCTCGCGGCGGGCGCGGTGAGTACCGCGCTGAGCATGGTCGCCCTGATCGTCGCCGTGCACACCTCGGCGGCACCGGTGCTCGTCGCCTCCGCGCTGCTCGCCGGCGCGGGGCAGGGGACGGGGCAGCTCGGCGGGCTCTCCCTGCTCAACTCCAGCGTGCCGCCGGAGCGGCTGGCGGAGGCCAACGCCGCGCTCAACGTGGGGGGTTACGTTCTCGCGGGCATCCTGCCCGTGTCCGCCGGGTATCTCAGTGACGCGGTGGGGCTGACCGACGGGGCCACGGTCTTCGGCGTCGTACTCATAGCTCTCGCGGTGGTCGGCGGGTCGGTGGTCGTGGGCGAAAGCAGGGGCCTTGTATGGCAGTTGAGGGTGTTCAGCCGGCCCGATTGATCCGCGACGAAGACCCGTGGTCGTCCCGTCAGGGGTGGTCCGGCAGCGCGCATGTGCGGGTGTGGCGGACGGAGCCGGGGCGGGTGGCCGTGGTGGTCAGTGGGCCTGGTGCGGAGGGCGACCTGGAGACCGTGCTTCCGCTGCTTCGCGGGGAGTATCCGGACGACTCGGTCGACTTCTTCTTCCACCGTCCGATGGACTGGGTGGCCCCGGCGTACTACGCCGAGTTGACGTCGGGCGACGACGGGACGGTGACCCGGACGCACATCGCCGGCGACGCCCTGGCCGCGCGCCTCGGGCCCGCCTTCTACGAGACCGAGGACCCGGACGACCACTCGACCGGGTGGGGCGGTGCCTGAGGAGTACGCTCGAAGTCACCGAGGGTATTCCGCGCACCGGCCTCCATGCCCGTGTCGTTTTCGGCGATCGAATACGCCGGGCCGGTTGCGACCGGCCCAGAGCAGGGTTCGCGTCATGACTGCGCCCGTTGTACCCGTTGCGCCTGTTGCGCCTGTTGTACCTGTTTCATCAGCCCCCGCACTCCGTATGTCGCTCGCTCCCCTTGGTTCCTCGCCCGCGCTGTTGGACGGGGCCTGGTGGCCCCGGTCCCGGGATCTGGGGGCGGAGCTTCCCTCGCTGGTCGCCGTGCTCGACTCGTTGTGGGGGCGGATCACGCGGGTCACGGTGAATCCCACGCACTGGCCGGCCGCCTTCCCGCGCAAGGTGCCCGTCGCGGGGCATGTCGTGAAGGTCGGCTGGTTCCTGGACGAGCAGGATCCGCACCAGCTGCTGCTCCTGTCGTACCGGACGAGCCGCTGGGACCTGCTCGTCGTACCCCCTGAGACGGACCCCGCCACGGCGGCCTGGCTGATGACCGCCGCGAGTGATCCGTCGCGTACGTCGACCGGGAGTGAGCTGGTCGCGGAGGCGGCGAACACGCCGAGTGTCGTTACGACGCCCTCCTGAACGCGAGCGGTTCGGCCATCACCTGGTCGTGCAGGCGGGCGCAGGTGCGGGTGATCAGGCGGGAGACGTGCATCTGGGAGACGCCGAGCTGTAGTCCGATGCGGGCCTGGGTCATCTCGCAGTAGAACCGCATGTAGAGGATCTCGCGCTCGCGCTCGGGCAGCGCCCGCAACAGGGGGCGCAGGGCCTCGCGGTTGACGATCAGGTCGAAGTCGGGCTCGATGCCGCCGAGGGTGTCGGTCAGCGGGTGGCCGTCCGTGGGGTGACCGGGTACGGCGTCCAGGGACCAGGCGGTGTAGGCCTCCAACGCCCCCTGGCCCAGCCGTACTTCGGCCTCCGTCAGCCCGGTGTGCGCGGCGATCTCCTGGACGCCGGAGATCGTCCCGCCCCGCGTGGCGCTCAACTCGTGGTCGGCGGAACGGACTTGACCGCGCAACTCCTGCACCCGGCGCGGGACGTGGACGACCCAGAGTTCGTCACGGAAGTGCCGCTTCACCTCGCCGAGGATCGTCGGGATGGCGAAGCTGGGGAAGGCCGTACCGAGACTCGGATCGAAGCGTGACACCGCCTTGACCAGGCCGAGTTGGGCGACCTGCGTGAGATCCTCGGCGGACTCGCCGCGGTGCCGGAAGCGCCGGGCCAGCCGTACGGCCATCGGCATCCACGCGCACACCACTTCCTGACACAGCGCCGCCCGCTCCGGGCCGTCCAGCAGTACGGCGATACGGCGGAACGACTCGGCGGTGTCGGGAGAGTCGTCGTAGGAACGCCTGGTGGTACGGGTCTTACGGGTGCGTTCGGCCTGCATGGGGACGTGCTCCCTCATCGGTGGTGTCACTCACCGTGGGGTCGGCAGACCGCAGCACACTGGGGAGCAGCGAACACCGCTCCCACGGGGGTGCCTCCGGTCCGAAGCACACCGGACGAGTGCCCGGGGGGACGGCTTTCAAACAGGCTCATTCGAACGGGTTCTCGAACCGTTGGCAGGCCGAGGGTCTGCGGGAGGATCTCGCGGATCCGTACGTGGAGTCCTCCGACGCGGAAGCGGGGGAGGAGTTCAACGACCGGACACAACGTCCCGAATAGGTCCGCCGGTTCACGTGGATTGCGGGTTGTTTAGGTTCCGTGGGTCGGGCTACCCAGCAGGGGCGTCCGTCGGCCGTTCTGGACGAAGGCACCGGAGAGTTGGAACCACAGCTCCCGGTGCCGTCCCATCCCGTACTCGCTACGGCCGGTCCGCCGCGTGGAGGCGGCCCAGTGCGCGGCGCAACTCCCGTTGGATCTGGGCCGGCAGCGTCTGGTCCTCCGTCGTGGCGACCAGTGCCGCCGCCACGGCACGGAGCTTGATGTTGCAGTGCTGGGAGACGTCCACCAGCAGGTCCCAGGCCTTGTCGCTGGAGCACGGTGCGAGGGCCATCACCATGCCGCGGGCCTGGTCGATCACCGCCCGCGTCTCCAGGGCCACCATCAACTGCGCGTTCTGGACGCGTAGTTGGACGAGCTCGGTCAGCAGGGCCGGGTCGGGGAGCGGGGGAACGGCCGTCAACAGGGGTCGTAGGGACCGTTCTTCGTGGGTCGTGGTCGGTTGGTGCGTGGTGCAGGGCGCGTGCCTCATGCCGCAGTCCTTCGACGCGGTGGTTGTGCCCGATGCGAAGCAGGGCGAACACCGCGGCCCCAGCCTAGCCCCGCCCGGGGCTCAGCGGGTCGCGTCCGACCGGTTGCCGCGGCGCAGTGTGCGGGCGCACCAGCCGATGACCGAGGCGTTCACCAGTGCGCCGATGACGACGGCGACGATGAACATGGCCTTGCCGTCCGGCAGTACGAGGAGCACGAAGCTGGCCGGGGCGGTGGCCAGCACGGGGATGACGCCCGCCATGGACTCGCCCGAGTCGTCCATGACGGTCACGACGACCGTCCAGACGACGATGGCCACGCAGATCCCGAGGTAGGCGAGGGCGAAGGGGTTGCGGAGGTTCTGGCCGAGTCTGTGGAGCGGGGAGCGCGCTGCATGGGCGTCGGTGCTGGGCATGGGTGTACTCCTGAGTGCCGTTGAGCAAAAAGTTGTTGAGGGTCCGTCAGAGATGGTCCGCGCCCGGTGGGTTCGGGCGGGTGATGCCGAGGTCGTAGGCGAGGATCGTGGCCTGGACGCGGTCGCGCAGGCCGAGTTTGCGGAGCAGGGCGTTGACGTGGGACTTGACCGTGCCGACGGTGATGTCCAACTCCGCGGCGATCTCCGCGTTGTTGAGGCCGGAGGCGAGCAGGGCGAGGACGTTGCGCTGGCTGCCGGTGAGGCTCTCCAGTTCACGCGGACCGTTCTCGGCGTCGGAACGGAAACCCGTGCCCGCGCCGGACGCGTAGTGGCCGATCAGTCTGCGGGTCGCGGATGGCGCGAGCACGCTCTCGCCGCTCGCCACCACCCGGATGCCGGCCAGGAGTTCGGAGGCGTGCACGTCCTTGAGGAGGAAACCGGAGGCTCCCGCGCGCAGGGCGTCGAAGACGTACGCGTCGAGGTCGAAGGTGGTCAGCACGAGGACGCGTGGCGCGTCCTCCCGGGCGGTGATGATCCGGGTCGCGGCGATACCGTCCAGTTCGGGCATCCGTACGTCCATCACGACCACGTCGGGGGCGAGTTCGGCGGCCAGGACCACCGCGGTGGCGCCGTCGGCGGCCTCGCCCACGACCGTCATGTCGTCCTCGGCGTCGATCACGGCGGCGAAGCCCGCCCGGACGATGCCCTGGTCGTCGACGACCAGCACCCTGAGGCTCATCGTTCTCTCTCCTCGTCGTCCGGCGCCGCGAGCGGCAACCGGAGATGGACCGTGCCCGGCGGGCGGCCGGCCGCCAGGGTGCCGCCGAGCGGCGCGATCCTTGCCGTCAGGCGGTCCCGTACGGCGGTGTCGGCGGCGCGGGGTACGCCGGTGGCCGTGATCGTCAACGTAGCGTCGTCCGCGTCGAGTTCGAGTACGGCGGGGTCGTTGTCGCCGGTCGCGAGGAGGGTTTCGGCGACGTGGTAGGCGGCGAGGTCCACCTCGGTGGGGAGCCTTTCCGGTACGCGGTCGGTCACGCGTATCTGTACGTCTCTGCCGGTGGCTCGGCACTGGTGGGCGAGCAAGTCGAGGGCCTGGACCGTGGGTTGGGGGCGTAGGTCGGGGGTTGTCGTTTCCTCGGCGTCCCGGACCGCGTCCAGGAGGGCGCGCATCGCTGCGAGGGCCTCTCGGGCGCGGGTCGCTGTTTCGTCCAGGTGACCTGCCTCTGCCTCCGTGATCATGTCTGCGGTGCGGGCCAGGACGGTGGTCTCCAGCCCTGCTGCGATACGGCGGCGTTCGGCCCAGGCGTCTCTTACGGCTTCCTCTGTCCAGGTGGCTAGTTGTGCTGTTTGGGTGCCCTGGGTTGCCTGGTTGCGTTGGGCGATCAGGGCTCCGGCGTAGTAGGCCGCGCCAATTGCCAGTGCGGTAGCGGTAGTTGCTGCTGTGAGCACCGCCCAGGTGGGGAGTGTTGTGCCTCGGTGCAGGATGGCGATCGTCAGGGCGGTGGCGTGTGCGGCTGTGGCTGCGATGGAAAAGACAGAGATGGGGACCTGAGGTAGTCGGTAAGTGCGCGCCGGTGGGGGCTGGTCGCGCAGTTCCCCGCGCCCCTTAAAAGCCGCTAGCGCCACGCTCGTTGCGACCATGCTCAGTGTTGGGGGTAGCAGTACCGGGCCTGTGTAGTTGCCCACCCTCATCGCCATTGGCCACAGCAACGCCAGTCCCAGCAGGGCCAGTTGGACGGTTCGGGGTGCTCTGCGCAGCCACAGAAGTGCCACCGCCTGGGCTGCTGCCAGCAAGGTGAACAGGACGCCCGCCGATACATGCGTGCTGGTCGATGTCGCATCCGCGCGGATGATCAGGACCGGTAGCAGGGGCTGGAAGCACAGGCCGATCGCGGCGACGACCTGGGCCGCTCGGTAGCTGCGGGGGACGACGTGTTCCACCGGGGCCGCCGTACGGCCGGGGAGGATCGCGCGTACCTCCCAACCGCCCTCCGGCGTCGGGCCGGTGGTCAGGGTGCCGCCTGTTTCCCGGGCCCGGGAGCGGAGGAAGCCCTGGCCCCGGCCGCCGCCCAGGCCCGCGCCGTGCGCCGGGGTGCCGGACGGCGGGGCCGCGCTGGTGATCACGATGTCGGTGCGGGTGTCGCCGTAGCGGACGGTCACCGTGGTGTGGGCGCCGGGAGCGTGGCGGGCCACGTTGGTGAGGGCCTCGCGGACGATGCCGTAGGCCGCGTCCGCGACGGCGCCGTCCGGGAGGGGGTCGATCTCGTGGTCGACCGGTTGGTTGAGGCGGCGGAAGCCCGCGATCAGGGAGCGCAACCGCTCCTCGGGGGAGGGGAGTTCCTCGCGTGAGGGGGCCGGGGCGCGTACCGCGCTCAGTGCCCGGGTGACCTCGCGGCCGGTCTCGGTCGCGAACTCCAGTGCCTCGGCGGCGAGTTCGGGACGGCGTTCGCGCAGGCCGAGGGCGGCGCCGGCGGTGACGACCACGGCGGTCAGATGGTGGGCGCTGACGTCGTGCAACTCCCGTTCCATACGGCGCCGTTCGGCCGCCGGGAGCCGGTGGCGCTCGGTCTCGGCGCGGTTCAGGAGGAGTTCGGCGGCCTGGCGGGCGCGACGGGTCCGCCGTACGGAGAAGCCGGCGCCGCACGAGATGGCGTAGAGCAGGGTGATCAGGACCAGGTCGAGACCGTTGTTGTCGCTGAGCCCGTGCAGGGTGATGTCCTGGAGGAACTGCCAGAGCGCGAGCGTGACCACGCACAGGACCGTCGTGAAGGTGTCGCGCTCGGCCGCCACCGTGAACAGGGCGAGGGCGACGCCCGCGGTGCCGAAGACCGCCATCGCCCCGGTGGGCAGCGGGCCGGCGCCCACCGCGCAGGCGGCGGCGACCACGATGAGCGTGATCACCGGACGGGTCCGGCGCAGCGCGAGCGCGGCCGTCACGGGTCCCGCGACCAGGGCGGCCACGAGCAGGTCGGCCGCGGTCGGCACGGTGCCGCGCAGCAGCGGAGCCACCGGCCACACCAGGGCCTGGGCACAGATCAGCAGGACCGGGAGCAGCCGGTCGTCGGTTCGTTTCATGACACTCAAAGGCTATGGGCGCAGGTGAACGGCCCGGCTCAGGCTGAGGGGGGATTCCGGTCCCGCCCTCTCTATCTCTGGTTCAACGCGGCAACCGTCCTTGGGCCCGAGGACCGGGCCGCGTCCCGCTCCTAGGCTCGATCACATCGAGGGAAGCGGTCGACCACCGCCTCCCACACCATCCACATCACACAGGGGGACCTCCCATGTCCATGTCCAAGCGCGCTCTCCTCTTCTCCCTCGCCGGCGTCGCCGCGGTCGGCGGAGTCGTCGCCGGCGGTCTCGCCGCGTCGGCCGCCTCGGCCCCCGAGAAGCCGGCCCTGGAGAACGGCTCGGCCCGCTACACCGCCCCGTCCGCGAGCGGCGCCGGTTCCTTCACCTACACCGTGGACGTCAGTGACGACTCGGGCATCAGCGGCCTCAAGGTCGTTGCGTGGCCCGCGAGTTCGAAGCTGAACCCGACCGAGGCCGACCTGCGGTCCGTCGAGTCCGCCACGTGCAGGAGCACCTCGGACGACACCTCCCGCTGCACCTACACGTTCAAGGTCACCAAGAAGGAGGCGGCCGACGCGGCCAAGGGCACCTGGTACGTCTCGGCGCTCGCCACCGCCAAGGACGGCGACACGACGTCCGTGTCCAAGGCGGCCACCTTCGACATCGCCGGCTGACATCGCCGGCTGACATCGCCGGCTGATGTCGCCGGCTTGCGTCGCCGGCTTGCGTCGCCGACACCGGCACGCCGACGCCGGCACGCGGTCACTGGTACGCACTCACCAGTACGCGGTCATTTGGGATACGGTGCCCCGTCTCGATCGAGACGGGGCACCGGTCGTTGTCGTAGAAGGTGGCGAAGTACATGGTCAACTCCCCTGCTGCGGCCGGAGGTTACTCCGGCACCCCGCTGGCCAAGAAGATCGGCGTCAAGCCCGGCCACCAGGTCCGTCTGCGTCACGCCCCCGACCACTGGGCCATCCCCGGACTCCCCGCCGACTGCGAGGTCGCTGACGGTGGGCCGCGCGGCGCGGACGTCACCGTCGCCTTCTACCGGGAACGGCGGCAACTGGACGCGGAAGCCCAGGAGTTGGTGCTCGATCTCGCCGACACCGCCATGCTCTGGATCGCCTGGCCCCGCAAGGCCGCCGGGCATGTCAGCGACATCAGCGAGAACGACCTGCGCGACCTCTTCCTCCCGCTCGGTGTCGTCGATGTGAAGGTCGCCGCGCTGGGGGAGGACTGGTCGGGGCTGAAGTTCGTGCGGCGGAGGGAAAACCGGCAAAGCGACAACAAAGGTCCCGCAAAATGAACTTGAGTCGGAGCAACCGGCCGACCTGAGGCAACATCTTGGTGAACGGTGAGTGCTGCGCGGTCAGAGCGCGGGCATCGCCGGATGGCCGGATGGAGCGAGAGACGTGCCGGATGGAGTGAGCGACGTGGTCGGACCGAGGATCGCCGTCGCCGTGGTGACCATGGGAAACCGGCCCGCCGAGGTCGACGCGCTCCTCGAGTCCGTGGCCAAGCAGGACCTCCCGCCCACCCGCATCGTGATCGTCGGAAACGGCTGCCGGCTCCCGGAGTTCACCGACCGGCTCTCCCTGCCCGGCGAGGTCACGACCATCGACCTCGACGAGAACCTCGGCTGCCCCGGCGGCCGCAACGTGGGTCTGGCCCGGCTCCGCGCGTTCGGTGACGTGGACGTCGTGGTGGAACTCGACGACGACGGACTGCTCGTCGACGCGGACGTGCTGCGCCGCGTGCGCGATCTGTACGCGGCCGAACCCCGCCTGGGCATCGTCGGTTTCCGGATCGCCGACGAGCACGGCGAGACCCAGCGGCGCCATGTGCCGCGGGTCGGCGCGGGGGATCCGATGGAGGGCGGGTACGTCACCGGGTTTCTCGGCGGCGGGCACGCGCTGAGCATGGCGATGCTCGCCGAGACGGGGGACTGGCCGGCCGAGTTCTTCTTCGCGCACGAGGAGACCGACCTCGCCTGGCGGGCCGCCGACGCCGGCTGGAGCATCCTCTACGCCCCCGAGCTGCTCCTCCAGCACCCCAAGACCTCGCCCGCCCGGCACGCCATCTACTACCGGGTCACCGCCCGCAACCGCGTCTGGCTGGTCCGCCGCCGGCTGCCGCTCGCGCTGATCCCGGTGCACCTGGGCGTCTGGACGCTGCTCACGCTCGTACGGACGCGGTCGCTCGCCGGGCTGCGGGCGTGGTTCGGCGGGTTCGTGGAGGGCGTGCGCGAATCGGCGGGGGAGCGGCGGCCGATGCGCTGGCGAACGGTGTGGCGGCTGACGCGGCTGGGACGCCCGCCCGTCATCTGACCGACCCGTAGTACCTCGGATGTAAGGGGCTGTGCCCGTAGTACCTCGGATGTAAGGGACGAGGGCCCCGGTCGTTCACCTCCGCCGACCGGGGCCCTCTCGCGTCCCCGGACCCGGCCGCGACGGCGACACTCCCCCGAGTTGCGCGTCGTACGCGCGCACCGTCGGGCCAGATCCGATGATGTGATCACATCAGGTCGCACCAACGGATCGCTAACATGTGGCCAATGGTGTGCACGACGCTCCTGCGCCGCGTGGCCTGAAGTCGCCGGGCGGCGACGGGAGACGGCCGGTACGGCAACGGATTCCGGCGTTCGGCGCCCGGGACAAGGTGGCGGGAAACCGCCGTGAACAGGGCGGATATCCGCCAGGGACGGCGGAACCTCCGCCGCGGAGCACGGCCGTGAGCGGCCGCGCGGAAGGGTGACGGGTTCGGTGTGATGTGGTGCGAGCTCCGGTTCGGACTGCTGGGCACGCCTGTTCTCTTCAACGCCGACGCCGGTGTCAACGCTGGCGCCGATGCCAACGGCGGTGTCAGTGCCAACGGCAGTGTCAACGCCAGTGCCATCGGCTACGGCGATCCCGTGCACCCGATCGGCAGCCCCAAGGTGCGGATCCTGCTCGCCGCGCTGCTCCTGGAACCCGGCCGGGTGGTCTCCGTCGAGGCCCTCAAGGACGCCCTGTGGGGTGGCTCGCCGCCGGCGTCCGCGCACGCCTCGCTGCACAACCACGTGACCCGCCTGCGCCGCCTCCTCGACGATCCCGAACGGTTGCGCGCGGTACCGCCCGGCTATGTGCTCCGCGTCGACGAGGGCGAACTGGACGTCCACGTCTTCGAGGCCCACGTCGCCGCGGCCCGCACCGCGCACGCGGCGAAGGACTGGCCCGCCACCGTCCGTGCCTGCGTGGCGGCCCTCGCCCTCTGGCGCGGCACTCCGCTCAGCGGCCTCCCCGCCGAACTCGGCGGCTACGCCTTCGCGCAGCGCCTGGCCGAGGCCCGCCTCCTCGTCCTCGAGTGGCGCTACGACGCGGAGTTGGCCCTGGGCGGCGTACGACTCGGCGCTCTCGTCCCCGAGTTGGCGGCGCTGGTCGCCGACCATCCTCTCCGCGAGCCCTACCACCGCCAGTTGATGCTCGCCCTCCACCACACCGGCCGCCAGGCGGAGGCCCTCGCCGTCCACCGAGACCTCCGCAACCGCCTGATCGAGGAACTCGGCATCGAGCCGGGCGCGGGGGTTCGGGGGGCGCATGTGGAGGTGTTGCGGGGGGTGGGGGTTCTGGGCGGGGATGGGGATGGGGACGGGGAGGGCGCGCGGGAGGAGCAAGCCAACGCGCCTCACGCGCCCGCGCCTGACGACCAGGCCCTCGCGTCCCGTGTCCTCGACGCCCAGGGCCCCGCGCCGCATGTCCCCGTGTCCGACGTCCCCGACTCCCGGGCCTCCGCGTCCGACGCCCGCGGCTCTCAGGCCCTTGAGCCCGACGCTCGCGACTCCCGGGCCCTTGCGTCCGACGTCACCGACTCTCAGGCCTCCGCGTCCAACGCCCGCGACTCCCAGGCCCCTGCGCCCGACGCCCGCGAGCCGGATACCCGCGAGCCCGCTACCCGCGAGCCCGATACCCGCCAGCCCAATACCTGCGAGTCCGGTGCCCCTACGTCTGGCGCCCCCGAGTCCAGCACCTCCAACGCCACCACGCCCAACGCCACCATGCCCAACCCCAGCACCCCCGCGCCCCGAGACCAGTCCGCCCCCCGAGACCAGCCCACGCCCCACTCACCCCACTCACCCCGCCCCGCCCAACTCCCGCCCCCACCAGCCCACTTCACCGGCCGCGCCGACACCCTCCGTGCCCTGCGCGACACCATCGCCCCCCTCTCCACCGCCCCCGGAACCCAACCCCAACCCCAACCCCAACCCCAACCCCTCGTCGTCATCAGCGGCATGGCCGGCGTAGGCAAGAGCGCCCTCGCGCTGCATGCGGCCCATGAGTTGCGGAACCGCTTCCCCGACGGGCAGTTGTACGTGAACCTGCACGGCGCCACCCCCGGCATGACCCCCCTCACCGCCGGCCAGGCGCTCCACGCCCTGCTCCGTGACCTCGGCGCCGAACCCCGTCACATCCCCGAACACCCGGACGCGGCAACGGCGTTGCTCCGCTCCCTGCTCGCCCCGACCCGCACGCTGATGGTGCTGGACGACGCAGAGAACGCCGCTCAGGTACGGCCGTTGCTGCCGGCCGGTACCGGCTGCGCGGTGATCGTCACCAGCCGTTCGCCGCTGACCGCGCTCGACGGTGCCCGCCGCTTCCCGCTGGCACCCCTGCCCGGCGAGGACAGCGCCGCACTGCTGCGCGCGGTCTCCGGTCGCGACGGCCTCGACGCGACCCATCCGCTCGTCGAACTCACCGGCCGCCTCCCGCTGGCCCTGCGCATCGTCGCCGCCCGACTGGCCGCGCGCCGGGCCCTCACCCCGGACGTCCTGGCCGGTCAACTGGCCGCCACGGAAGGCCGGTTGCACCACCTGGAGTACGACGACCTCAGCGTCCGCCGTTCCCTGGCCGTGGCCCACGACGCGCTGGCCGCCTCCGACCGCGAGACCGACCGCGACGCGGCCCGCACCCTGCGCCACATCGGCGCCCTCGACCTCCCGACATACGGCGCCCCCCTGCTCGCCCGCCTCGCCCGCACCGACGAACGCCGCGCCGCTGCCGCCCTCGACCGCCTCGTCGACGTAGCCCTCCTGGAGGAGACGGCCTACGGCCGCTACACCCCCCACGACCTGATCCGCGACTTCGCCCGCGAACTGGCGGAGGACGAGCAGCGAGGCGACGCTGCGCGGGCTGAACGGGGTCGTGACGCCAGGGGAGTTGAGTCGCGCAGGGATGCCGCGGGGCCCGAGCCGCGCACTCGCCTCGGGAACGCCGACCGGCGCAGTGCCCCCGCCGAACCGGCCCTCACCGACCCCGACCCCACCGACCCCGACCCCATATCAACCGCCCTCGCCTGGTACGCCGCCCACGCCGAACGCGCCCTCACCGCGATCGTCGAACCGGGCCTGGATCAGGACGACCGGCGCCGACCGACCGCCGCCCAACTCCCCGGCCACGCGACCGAGGTGGCGGCCACCACCCCCTTCCCCCGCCCCGAAGACGCCTTCGCCTGGGGTGACTTGGAGCTGGAGAACGTGGTGGCGCTGGTGACCCGGTACCACGACACCTCCGATCCCGATCTCCGCCGGACCGCCCACGTCTCGACCCTCGTCCGGCTCCTCTTCCCCTACGTCCTGCGCAGTGGCCGTGTCGCCGAGATGGAGGTGCTCGGCCGGGCCGCTCTCGGCGCGGCCCGGCGGCTCGGGGACGCGGCGGCGGAGGCGTACGCGCTGGGGGATCTCGCCGGGCTGCACTTCCTGACCGGCCGGCAGAACGAGGCCCTCGTTCTCAACGATCAGGCCCTGGCGATCTGGTGGCGGCTCGACGTGGTCTCCTGGATCCGCCGCTGCCTCAACAACCGCGGCCTGCTCCTCGAAGGCCTGGGCCGCTACGCCGAGTCCGGGGTCGCCTTGCGCCAAAGTCTCGCGCACTCACGGCAGTTGAACGACCCGTACGGCGAGGCAGTGACCCACAGCCACCTCGGCAACCTGTACGAGCACACCGACCCACGCGCCGCCATCGAGCAGCACCGCCGTTCCCTGGCCATCGGCGACGAGATCGGCGCCGTCATCGTGCAGCACTCCGCGCACTGCAACATCGGCTACGCCCACCTCACCCTCGCCGAACCGGCCGCCGCCGTACCGCACTTCGAGGAGAGCCTGCGCATCCTCGGCGGCCACGGCGACTGGCACGGCGAGTCGCAGACCCGCCTCGGACTGGTCCGCGCCCTCCGTCTCCTCGGCCGTACCGAACGCGCCGACACAGAACGCTTCAGCACAGAACGCGCTGACACAGAGTGCGCCGAACTCCTCCGCCGCGCGGACGCCCGCGCCGACCGCTACATGGGCGGCCTCGCCCGGCACCAACTCGGCCTGCTGCTACGGGAACAGGGCCGTGAGCAGGAGGCGTACGACCAATGGCGAGCAGCCCTCGACGCACTCGACGGGACGGACGAGAAAGCCGTGGTCCAGGAACTCGGCGAGCTGTTGTCGCAGCGTGACGCGCGTCGACCACCGCAGCCTTAAGCCTTGCGCACCGCAGCCCTGGGCCTTGCGTACCGCAGCCGTAGGCCCTATTTGGCGTCGGCGTAGCACTCGACCACCGCCACCGTGAAGGGAAACCGCACCGGCGTCTCCCCGAACGTCAGCCGCCCGGCGAGGTCGGCCGCCTCCTGTATCGCGGCGGCCACCGTCCCGGCCTCCTCCTCGGGACAGTGCACGATCACCTCGTCGTGCTGGAAGAAGACCAACTCGGCCGCCAGCTCCGCACAGGACCGCCGGAGCGCGGCCAGCATGAGGAGGGCCCAGTCCGCCGCGCTGCCCTGGACGACGAAGTTGCGGGCGAAACGGCCCCGGGCGCGGGAGTTGGTGGACGCGTAACCGGGCACCCAGCCCTGGTCGGCGGGGGCCGCGACGGGGTCGTCCTGGGGGATGCCCGCCTCCTCTCCCGCGTCCTCGCCCCCGGCCACCGGCGGGCAGGTCCGCCCCAGCCAGGTCCGTACGAGCCGCCCCTCCTCGCCCGCCCGCGCGGCATCGTCGACGTACGCCACCGCCTTCGGGAACCTTCGTCTGAGCGCGGCGAGGTTCTTGAGGCCGTCGCCGGAGGTCTGGCCGTAGACCGCGCCGAGAACGGCGATCTTGGCCTGGTCGCGGTCGCCGGAGAAGGCGCGGTCGGACACGGACTGGTAGAGGTCGGTGGCCCGGCCGGCCACCTCCATCAGCCCGGGGTCGCGGGAGATCGCGGCGAGGACGCGCGGCTCCATCTGGTCGGCGTCGGCGACGACGAGCCGCCAGCCCGGGTCGGCGACCACGGCACGCCGGATGACCTTGGGGATCTGCAACCCGCCCCCGCCGTTGGTGACCCAGCGCCCGGTGACGGTCCCGCCCGCGAGGAACTCCGGCCGGAACCGCCCGTCCCGCACCCAGTCCTGAAGCCAGGACCACCCGTGGGCCACCCAGATCCGGTACAGCTTCTTGTACTCCAGCAGCGGCTTCACGGCCGGGTGGTCGAGGGACTGGATCTCCCAGCGCCGGGTGGACCTGACCTTGATCCCGGCCTCGGCGAAGGCCTTGACCACGTCGGCGGGCAGATCCGGCCGCACCCGTCTCCCGAAGGCGACGGACACCTCGTCCGCCAGCTCGGCGAGCCGTCGCGGCTCCCCGCCGCCCGCGTACCGGTCGCCCAGCAACTCGTGCAGCATCTCCCGATGCACGTCGGCGCTCCAGGGCAGCCCCGCCCGGTTCATCTCGGCGGCGACCAGCATCCCGGCCGACTCGGAGGCGGTGAGCAGTCGCATCCGGTCGGGGTGTGTGGCGGCGTCGTGCCGCCGCCGCTGCTCGGCGTACACGGCGAGCAGGTCGGCCAGGGGGAGATGGACACTCTGCGGCTCGAAGAGCGAGGGCTGCGCGCCGGGTTCGGCGGCCCGCTGCGGCGGATCCGGCGGTACGGCTCCGCCCCGCAACCGGGCCAGCGCGGCCGCCGCCGACCGCGGCTCACCGTGCCGCCCCTCGTGCCCGAGCAGCAGCGTCTCGGCGTCCTCGACGTCGTAGCACCGCTCCACCCGCACCCCCGCGGCGAGCAGCGCCGGATACACCTCGGCGGTGGACCGCCACACCCACCGGCCCACTTCAGGACGCCCGCGCACGGCCTCGACCAGATCCGGCTCCCGCCCCACCGCCCCCACGGGCAGCCCGTCAGGACCGAGGGCGGCGACCTCCACACCACCACCCTCGGCCGGAGCGAGCGCCCAGCGATCGGTCATGTCCGCGAGTGTGGCAGGCGGCACTGACAATCCCCGTGACCTGCGACTCAGTCCCCTCTGCGGCTCAGCCCCTTCTACGACTCAGCCCTGCAACCGGTGCAGCATCTCGGCGATGTGCCCTTCGGTCGTGGGCTTGTCGATGCCCAGGCCGTTCAGCAGGCCCTCGCCGTTCTCGTGCTCCAGCAGGGCCAGCAGGATGTGTTCGGTGCCGATGTAGTTGTGGCCCAGGCGCAGGGCCTCGCGGAAGGTGAGTTCGAGGATCTTCTTGGCGTCGGGGCCGTAGGGGACGAGGTCCGGGACCTCGTCGGCGGCGGGCGGGAGCGCGGCGGTGGCGGCCTGGCGTACGGAGTCCAGGACGACCCCCTGCGCGACGATCGCCTTGCCCGCCAGGGCGTCTGGTTCGGCGAGCAGACCGAGGATCAGGTGTTCGGGCCGGCCCTCGGGGTTGCGGGCGGCGACGGCTTCGTTGTGCGAGGCCATGACCACGTTGCGGGCGCGCGGGGTGTACCGGCTGAACCCCTGACTGGGATCGAGATCCGCCGACTCCTTCGCCACGAAGCGCTTCTGCGCCGCCTGCCGGGTGACGCCCATGCTCTTGCCGATGTCCGTCCAGGACGCACCGGAACGCCGGGCCTGGTCGACGAAGTGCCCGATCAGATGGTCGGCCACATCGCCCAGGTGATCGGCGGCGATGACCGCGTCCTGGAGCTGGTCGAGCGGTGCGGGGTGGACCTTCTTGATGGCGTCGATGAGGTCGTCGAGACGTACGGATGAGGTGACGTTCGGGTTGGTCGTCATGTGTCAACCCTAGGTTGACAGGATGTGGGTGTCAACTCTTGGTTGACAGTCGGCTGGAAGGTGACGGCGCGATCAAGCTCGGTGTCACTCTCGATCTCGTACGGCGTCCTTCTCGGACTCATGTGGCCTCATGCGGCGTCCTTCTCGGCGCAGCAACGGAGCGACCGCGTACCGGAGTTGACCGACGCGCTCGTAGTGCAGCCCCGTCAGCCAGGCCTCCCGGGCCGCGACCACATGCCCGAGGGTGTCGTCGACGAACAGGCAGCGCTCCGCCTCGACTTCGACGCACCGCGCGGCCAACTCGAAGACGCGCGGGTCGGGCTTGGCGCCGCACTCCACACTGCGCCTAACGCCCCTAGTTCCGGCGGGAGTTGGTTATCCACAGGGTGTGGATGAATGGGCCCCGCTTCGGCACCGGCTGAAAGCCGGATCAGTGCGGCAGCACAGCACAGCACAACGCAGCACAGCCTCCAACCCCGTCAGGCACGCCGCCGCCCCCACCGCGAACGGCGCGCACAACTCCCCGCGCCCCCTCCCTCCCGCCACCCCATGACACGATCAAGCCGTGAGCAGCAAGACCACCACCGTCGAGCGCGCCTTCGAGGCCGCCCTCTACACCGACACCCACGACGCCCTCGACGCGGGCGCCTCGATCCTCGCCGCCGACCCCACGGCGGACCCCGAACTCGCCCGCCGAGGACGGGAGTTCGTGGCGGCGGCATGGCGACGGGGCTGGCAGCCCGCGGATGTCGTACGGCTGGTGCGGCGGGAGTTGGACGACGTACACGTACGACTCGTCTCGGCGTTGATCCGCGAGCAGGTGCCGGACGACCGGGCGCGCGGCCCCCGTTGGAAGGCCCAGCTCGACGAACTGACCGCCGAAGAGCCACCCCGCACCGACCGTTTCACGCACACGACCACGGTGCTGGAGCTGTACCGCCTCCTGCTGCGGCTGCCTAGCCTCGAACCCCTCGACGAGCACGAACCGAAACGGCACGACAACCGCCGCCCCGCCTCCCGCATGCTCACCCGCATCCGCGCGCTGCTCGCGAAGGCGGAGGCGACCGGGTTCCCGGAGGAGGCGGAGGCGCTGAGCGCCAAGGCGCAGGAGCTGATGGCGCGGCACAGTATCGACGAGGCGCTGCTCGACGCGCAGGCGCCGGCGAAGGACGCGCCCGGTGCGTGCCGGATCGGGGTCGAGGCGCCGTACGAACAGGCGAAGGCGGTGCTGCTGGACGCGGTCGCAGGCGCGAACCACTGCCGGGCCGTGTGGAACGAGGCCTTCGGTTTTTCGACCGTCGTCGGTTTCGAGGGCGATCTGGAGGTGGTCGAGCTCCTCTACACCTCGCTCCTCGTGCAGGCCACGACCGCGATGACACGGGCGGAGGCGGCCCAGCGGGCGGGCGGCCGCCGGCGGACCAAGACCTTCCGGCAGTCCTTCCTCGCCGCCTACGCCCACCGCATCGGGGACCGGTTGGCGCAGGCCGCCGGGACGCAGGTGACCGACGACCTGCTCCCGGTGCTCGCCACCCGCGAGGTCGCCGTCACCGACCGCGTCGACGCGATGTTCCCGGAGACGACCACGACCCGGCTGCGCGGGGTCACCGACGAGGCGGGTTGGACGGAGGGCGCAGAGGCGGCCGACCGGGCCCAGGTCAGGGCCCGACCGCCACTGGACTGAGGGGAAGCCCGAGGTGCGTCAGTCGCCGGCCTGCGTGAACGCGCCGACCGAGGCGTCCGAGTCGCTCACCGAGGTCTTGCCCTGGACGGGTCCGTACGACCACTTGTAGCTCGCGGTGTCGCTGCCGCCGGGCAGGGTGATGACCACCTTCGTCGCGGCCAGGCTCAGCTTGTCGCCCGCCTTGCCGCGCACATAGGTGATGGTGAAGGACGCCGCGTCGCCCTTGGCGAGCCTCAGCTTCTGTGCCTTGGCGCCCTTCTGCGTGGAGAGGACGACCTTGGTGCCGCCGCCCTCCAGCGTGGCACCCGGGAAACCGTCCAGGTCGCACGGCTTGCTCTGATTGGTGAGCGAGACGGGCACCTCACCGGTGTCACCGGCGGCCGGAGCGGTACTGGCCGGCCCGACCTGGACGGCGACCCCGTCGAACGAGCAGGCCGACCCGTTCTTGCTGTCGGAGGAACCACCGCCGCCGCCACTGTCGCAGGCGGTCAGAAGCAGAGCCGACGCGAGTGCGGCGACGGCGAGGGGAATGGTGCGCATGAGCCGATCATCCCGCACGGAACCCCCCTCCGCCGACCGGCCCGCACCCCAGGAACCACGCACGTCCCCCACTCCAAGGCCCACAGCCTCAGGGCCACGCCAGGTCCAAGCCCCCGGGGCTACGCCAGGTCTACGACCCCAAGCTCGCCGTAGGCAGACCCGACGGCAGGTTCCCGCCCTCTGCCCGCGTGTACGTCTCCTTGCCGGCACTCCCCGACCAGGTGACCGCGAGGCTCGACTTGCTGACGGAGTCGACCATTCCGGTCGCCCGGGTCTTGCTGCCGTCCGTGCACTTGAGGTGGATCATCTGCATGCCCGCCTCCTCACCGGCCGTCCCGTTGCACACGGTGCCACCGGTCGTGAACAGCGCGGCCTGCTTGCCGGTGACCACGAGGACCAACGCCTTGCCGCCCGCCGTGGCGAGCCAACTGCCCTGTAGCCCGTCGGACGCGGCCGACGGGCTGCTGCCGGAGCCACCGGAGTCCGCCGTCGCGGTCGACGTCGCCGACGAGGACGCGCTCGGCGTGGACGAGGAGTCGTCCGAGGAGTCACCGCTGCACGCGGTCAGGACGAGCGCGCCCACCAGACCGGCGGCAGCCGCCGCCATCCGTACCGTCGACACCGTCGAAAACGCCGTAGTCACTGGTAGCTCCCAAGCTGTAGCCGGACGCGGACGGTCGCCCGATCGGCGTTGGCCTCGGCCTCGGCCGGAACGACCGCAGCAAGCTACCAGTGGTTACCAGGAGGACTTGCGGACGCCGGGTAGGTATCCGCTGTGAGCCTGCCCGCGCAGGTTCACCCGGGACAGTCCGAAGGCGCGGAAGTAGCCCCGGGGCCGCCCGTCGACCTGGTCGCGGTTGCGAACACGCGTGGCACTCGCGTCACGCGGCTGGCCGTGCAACTCCCGCTGGGCGGCGGCCCGTTCGGCCTCGGTCGAACCCGGCCGCCGGATGACCTCCTTCAGCTCGGCCCGCCGCGCCGCGTACCGCGCGACGACCTCCCGCCGCCGCTCGTTCGCCGCGATCTTGCTCTTCTTCGCCATCAGATCCTCACCCCGCGCTCGCGGATCCTGGCCACGGCCGCCTCGACGCCGATCGCGTCCACGGTCTTGATCCCCTTCGTGCTCAGCCGCAGCCGTACGTACCGGCCCTCGCCGGGCAGCCAGTAGCGCTTGGACTGGATGTTCGGGTCGAAACGGCGCGAGGTGCGCCGGTGGGAGTGGGAGATGCGGTTGCCGAAGCCGGGCTGTGCGCCGGTCAGCATGCAATGGGCGGACACGAGTGACGTACCTCTCCTCGATCGGGGCCGGAGCCAGTGCTGCTAATGGAATTCATTTTCAGTAAGGTATCAGGCATGGCTCGCAACGAACTCCGCCCGGTCATCAGACTCCGGTCCACCGCCGGCACCGGCTACACCTACGTGACCCGCAAGAACCGCCGAAACGACCCCGACCGCCTGACCCTGCGCAAGTACGACCCGGCGGCCGGCCGCCACGTCGACTTCCGAGAGGAGCGCTGACCCCGATGCGCGAGAACACCCACCCGCCCTACGGTCCCGTCGTCTTCCGGGACCGGGCCGCGAACCACGCCTTCCTCACCCGCTCGACGATGACGAGTGCGAAGACGATCGAGTGGGAGGACGGTCACACCTACCCGGTCGTGGACGTCGAGATCTCGAACGTCAGCCACCCCTTCTACACCGGTACGGCCCGCGTCCTGGACACGGCCGGCCGCGTGGAGCGCTTCGAGCGCCGGTTCGGGAAGCAGGCCTGACGGTGTCCGACCTCTCCGTCGCGATCGTCGCCGGCCTCCACACCGACGCCCGCAGAGCGACCGTCACCCAACTCCTCCACGACGTCCCCGGCAGCGTCGTACTCCACCACGACCTCGCTACGGCGGCTGCCGGCACGGTCGTCCGCACGATCAGGGACGCGACCGGCATCCTCTCCGCCGGTGAGACCCCCCTCGTCAACGACTGTGCGTGCTGCGCCCTGCGCGAGGACCTGGTCCCGGAGCTGCGCCGCCTCGCCGCGTCCGGTCAAGTCCGGCTCGCCGTCGTCGAGTTGTGGGACTCCGTCGAACCCAAGGCGATGGCCGAGGTGATCACGTCCGGCGGCCTCACGGTCACCGGCGTCATCACCGCCGTGGACCCGGCCCTGCTCCTGCCGTACCTCGGCAACGGCGACGACCTCGCCGAGGCCGGCCTCGCGGCGGCGGCCACGGACCAGCGGACCGTCGCGGACACCTTCGCCCGGCAGTTGGAGTACGCCCCGGTCCTCGCGGTCCTCGACTCGGAGGAGGCCGACGACGAAGACCGCGAACTCCTGGGCCAGTTGCACCCAACAGCCCGCCAAGTACCGGTCGGGAGAGCCGACTTGACGAGGAGCAGGACCGCCCAGGACACCCGCGAAGCCCCGACGAACCCAGCCCGCACCCCGGCCCCCGCTCCCACCCCACTCACCCCAAACCCCCCAGGGGCGCAGGCTCCCACTGCGCCCACCCCCAACCCCCCAGGGGTGCAGGCTCCCACCCCGCCCACCCCCAACTCCCCAGGGGCGCAGACTCCCACTCCGCCCACCCCAAACCCCCCAGGGGCGCGGGGAACTGCGCGACCAGCCCCCACCGACCCGCACCCCGCAAACAACCCGAACCACCCACCCCCACCCCGGTCCCCCCAACGCCGCGTTCTCGCCCACGCAGCCCTCGCCGGTTTCGACGTAGAAGCCGCAGCCGCAGCCCAGCACCCCGCCTGCGCCCTGCTCCCCGTCGAGGCCGATGCCCACGGCGTGACCACCCTCGTATGGCACCGGTGTCGGCCTTTCCACCCGGAGCGGCTGTACGCGGCACTTGAGGACATCACCTGCGCCGCGGCCCGCAGCCGGGGCCGGTTCTGGCTCGCCGACAGGCCCGACTCGCTCCTCCACTGGGACGCGGCCGGCGGTGCCCTGTGTGTGGAGAGCGCGGGCCCGTGGCTCGCCTCGTTGCCGGACGCCGCCTGGGAGTTGGTGCCGCCGGTGCGCCGTGCCGCCGCCGCGCTCGACTGGCACCCGGAGCACGGGGACTGCTGTCAGCACCTTGTCTTCACATCCCCCGGTCTCGACCGGGACGGGCTCGAACTGCTCCTGGAGTCCTGCCTGTTGACCGACACCGAGTACGCCGCCGGGCGTACCGCCTGGAAACGCCTTCCGTCCGCCTTCGACGCCTTCCTGGAGATCTGACCGTGCCCCGCAAGTCCGAGGGCAAGCCTGCGCGCAGGCCTGCCAAGTCCCGTCGTAATCCGCTGGATTCGGCCGGAGTGACGTACATCGACTACAAGGACACCGCCCTGCTGCGGGCGTTCGTCTCCGATCGCGGCAAGATCCGCGGCCGCCGCGTCACCGGCGTATCGGCCCAGCAGCAGCGGCAGTTGGCGGCCGCGATCAAGAACGCCCGGGAGATGGCATTGTTGCCGTACTCGACCCGATAGTCGCCCCGATGGAACATGCGGGCCCCCGTACACGTCTTCCTCAGTACATGTCCTGCCCGGACGTGGGCAGACGCTGGAACGGCATCGGTAAAGCGGTCGTCAAAGCTGTAACCGGAGGAGCACCCCGCGTGCACGTGCATCTGCCCATGCATCTGCACATGAACAGGGCTATGATCCGGAACAGTTGACCACTGCATCAATGGCCACACCAGCCAGTGCACA
>Ga0307510_10000972_pt1 | contig 30342 bp, 46 predicted proteins | sample 12_EM_MG_FD_207224 | JGI IMG/M metagenome (GOLD analysis project Ga0307510, IMG submission 207224) | Populus trichocarpa ectomycorrhiza microbial communities from riparian zone in the Pacific Northwest, United States - 12_EM | ecosystem: Host-associated > Plants > Roots > Unclassified | place... | reverse complement strand
CATAATTAGCGGAAAGGGGTGAACGCAGTGACTACCTGAGTCCTGCTGGACGCTCTGTACCCAGTATGCATGACCAGGGCCGCCCGGCTGCCGCTCGAAAACAGCTGAAGGGATGGGGCAACATGGCTGAATAAAGGGGAGCGATGCCTGTAGGGGGAAGCTGCATTGCAGGCCAGGGGCCGTGGATCGGCGCCAATGATAGGGCGCCAGCACCAGTATGTGCTGCAGGCCAGCAAAAAACGGGTGGGCCACAGTGATGTGGGACCCGGAAGGCACAGGGGACAGGGAACCTCAGAAAAAAAAAGGGGGGGGAAGGCAAAAAACTGCAAACCGTGGCTGGAGACCCTCAAGCCTGAAGGCAAGGGTCCCACAGCTCCCATGCCCAAGGCCGCAAGGTGTGGGCAGAGGGGAGGGGTCGATGGAGATGAAAAGGGCTTACATGCATGAGAAGCCCATTTGTGACAGGGTCCCATTGATTGCGATGCCTGGGTGCCGTGAGGCAAGGTGCCATGTGAAGCTGGTGAAGGGTCACAGAGGGCGAGGGGTGCCGTGAGAAGCCTGGCAAATGGGCAGGGTCCCAGAGGGCAGGGTGGATGGGAAGGGGGGGGTCCCAGAGCTGGGTGGTGGCATGTCTGAGGCAGCAGGAGACAGAGGCTGGGGGGTGGTTGATGGCTGTATACCTAGTATGCAGGTGGGCTGTACCTTTTGAAGAACTGGCTGTGGCCAGCAGGGCGATCCCAAGCCGCCAGGGTGGCGGCTGATGACGAAGGGGTGGGGGTGTTGACAGTGGTGCTGAGTAATAGACCAAGGGGTCGTTGATGGGGTGACAACCAGCGAAGTCCGGGGTTTTGAGGCCCAAGAGTCGCCAGCCGGTGAACCCCCCTGGTGGGCGATGCTAGGTCAAGCCTGGTCCCAAGTGTGGTCGCTTTAGGGACACAAACCAGGAGGGAAGAGGGGGGGAGGGAGAGACGAGGGGAGTGTCGTCTATGGCCCGAAAGAAAGTAAGACACCAACCCCACTAGGGGGATGGTGGTGAGGGAAAGCATTTGACACATGGTGGGACCTGAAGCAGTTGATCGAACAGGTCAGGATTGCAATAATGATCTTTGAATACACTCATCCTGGCTGCGTCGGCATTTTCGTGTTTGATTGATCCTCTGCACACAAAGGCTTTGCAGAGGACGCCCTTAATGTCAATTCAATGAATCTTTACCCTGGTGGGAAGCAAAAGAAGCTATGTGATACAATTATCCCATGGAACAATCCAGATCCAGCAACTGGTGAGGAAGACACATGGGGAAAGGTCCAATACATGTGCTTTCCTGAGGACCACAAAAATCCACAGCTCCAAGGACAACCAAAAGGTATAAAGGCTGTCTTGGAGGAACGGGTGTCTGTCTGGATGGAGTACAATAGGATCTGTAAGGTGCACAATATGAAGGTTCTCAAGAAGTGTGCTGAATGCACCAAGTCTCAAGTGCTAAAAGATGCAGAGCGTCATGTCGAAAAATTAGAGGAGATGGACCAGCAGGGGGAGATTCCATCTGCAGAAGAGCTTATGGCTGCTGAGGCCGTAGCACCATCTGCCCCACCCAACAAGTGGTGCTGCATGTACCGGGTCATTGCACTGCAGGTGGATTTCCTGACAGAGAAACCAATAATCCAATCAATTATTGAAGAAGCAGGGCATGTATGCTTGTTCCTGCCGCAATTTCATTGCAAGCTAAATGCGATTGAGATGCTCTGGGGGTATGCAAAGCACCATGTGTAGATCTTACAGTATGTTCTTGTGTGCAGCACACTTATCTTCAACTCAGGATTTCGAGCATCTTCCAATAGGAGGTTCAAGACAGCAAAAACTCTTGTTCCAGAATGCCTTGATGCCTGTCCCCTCATAGCAATCTGCCGTTTCTTCCAGAAAGCCTGGTGCTATATGGATGCATATAGGTATGCATGCTCTGCATATGTGATTCGCTTAGATAACATGACTTCCAGAAAGGGACTTGATGCACGTCAAGCAGCCTTTGCGAATAAGCAGTACAAGTCTCATCGGAAGGTTGGCACCCCAAATGATATAATTCGGTCTCTGGCATCTCAGGATCAAAAGAAAGACTTGTAAACTCTCATTAGATATGTTTTCATGCTCACACAGTGGTTTTAAACATGAAAAAATGAGTATTTGAGTTTTTGTATCAAATTTGGGTCAAAATAACCAGCACTTAATTTATTTTGAAAAACTAATCAGTAAGAACTGTTCTACCATTTAATGCAGTCCAAATGCACTTTGTTTCATGGCAAATGTACTAGATTTGAGGGAGGAGAAGCCAAAATAAATTCTTATTTTTTGAGAGGTCAGAAATTACCGCCTTGCACTGTACAGTAGCCATATTCGAGGAATGCACCGATGTCGAGGAAGGCACATCACCAGCAGTTCCCAGAGGTGAAAAACCTTATCAGACAAGCAAGAATGTCAGGACATTACCTGAAGTTGAAACGACAAGATCAGACTCACTGAGCTTTCTTCCCAAAGATGACTCTCTGGGACTGGATCACTTCCTGGCTCTCCACGCTGATACCATTCTCGGGACGTCAGTAAAATCAATCCCTGAGACGTTCTTACAGATGAGTAACATACATGGTAAAAGACGTGATGACATACTAAAAGAGCCAGTGAGCATGCATTCCAACCTGAGTCTCCAGCCTGTTCAGCTACCACTGCATGTTTGTACAAGGTGTAAATCACGTTGTGAGTGTTCTTGAGACTTGCACCTACCTGGACCTTCTGTCCTTCCTGATCAAATGCGCCAACACTGGCCAAGTTGTGCTTGAAAAGAGTAGGGGGAGTTTGTAAGTGTTGAAACCCACATTTGGCGACACACACTCTTGAGTTTCTCAAATTCGCGCAAGTTGACATGTGCAATAGCATCTTGTAAGAAGTTTAGATTAGGCTCGATCGCGTGGGCTTCAGAAGCCTCAGCCTGGTTCGATGATGCAGCCTGTATAGGTAAGATGAGCCCCAACCCACTTCCACATGGAGGTAATGCTTCTGACCAGTCTGGCATGGGGGTTTCAGCTGTAATGAGACTATTGTCTGGCTCTGCACCCGGTAACATCAACAACGGTTGACTGACTAGTAGCGAAGATTGGGGAGGGGATGTTGGCTGCTTGTTCATTGCGGTATCTTCTGGAAGGTTAGCAAGTGATCGCCAGGACAGAGACAATGGGACAGAGTCACTACCAAAGTCCTTGTCATGCTCTGAGGGAGTACAATGCATGGGAGGGGGAAATCTTGTCAGGTTTATTGGAAGGGGATGAGCAACATGTTGGTGACAGGTGACAGTGGTGGGTGAAGGAGCGGGAATGGGATGCAATGGAAACGATGGTGCTGTGGCTGACTCAGCTTTGACCCACCTTAGCACCCGATCCATAGCGTCTCCCAGTCATCCCCCAAGCCACTATAGTTTCACTTATGTCTGTGCACATGGCTCCGAATCTGGTTCAGACCATGCCACTAGCACCTCACACATGTGGGATGGTTATATCACAATGGAAATGCTGGCCTGGCAGAGCAGCTTCTTTGAATGGAATCCCAAACCGCAGCTGTGTCGTTCACAGACATTCACTTGCTGTTCTGACCTCTTGTTTCTTGTGGTCCTGTCTGGCTTATCATTTTTCTATCCATCTGCTTCCTCTACTTTCCCCATATATATGAGCAAGAAGCCACCAATGATGGGTCCTTCCTTGCAAACAAGCACCACACTGTACCATCTGCAATTAGGTATTGAAGTGACATCATCAAGTAATGGTTCTGCCCCACACAAGTGCCTCTATCTTCTCAACATAGACACACTCATGCAAAAGTGCAAAGTTGAGTTCAAATGGTTGCAAGTATGTCAAGGGGTTCAGCGCAGTATTCATGTTACCAACCTACTTCCATCTCTGTGTTGGCTGCCCCATCCTCCACCTTGGGACCCCCCTGCCTCAACGTCTTTGGGCTCTGGAATATCAACATCTGGCACATCTTCAGGAGGTGCAGAAGAGTGAGGAGAGTGACTTAGAGGGGGGGGGGGTGTGGGCTACAACAGCAGCACCCAAGAGACATGCCGTCTTCAGGTTTCAACCACTGTGATGATAGCTTTGTCACCTTTCTTGCTGGCTCATCTCCCATGCACAGCAGTTGTTTGGTGGCTGGTTCATAGATGGTAAGTGTGGGGGGAGGGGCAATTCACTGGCACTGGCAGGTGAAGCTCCGGTGGTTGTTGGGCTGGGTGGTATGAATTTTTTTTGGTACCGCCTTTGCATGGATACTGACCTATCTTCTAGCAATAGTGTCACCATGCCCCAGAACTCAGTGGCATGTGAGGCAAGACGGCGACCTTGCTAGTTATAGTTTAACCATCTGTATCCCAACAGTGCAGCAATTAAACTATCTCCATTCTGTCCTGTCCAAACACTAGCTGGTGGATATTAGCCAAACAATTTCAAACCACACTGTCAGTATATACGGGGTCTAGGAATTTCCCAAAATCCCATCTTATTTTCCCTCCTTTCCCCCCACCTTACCTTCTTTTTTCTTTCTGCCATGGCTACCTCTTCCCCTGACATGGATGGTGGACTGTTCTCCAGAACAAGCATATGCCAACCTGAGTTCTCTGACAGTTTTGTCCATGACATACAGGATGCTGTTGAGATTTTTGTGATGATGCTTAGTAAAATCGCGAAGCATCATAAACGGTATGTTTGTTTTTCATCAAGTTACTTCCCTGACTCAAATACTAACCTGTAATGCAGTTCTGAAGAATATGTGCGGTTACTTGGTGGCCTTGGGGGCTTTAAGAAGGTGACACATGGTGCTACAACACCATTTGGAGCCTTCTGCTCCAAGAAGCTCAATGAAATGAATGAAGGTACACTTTTTTCTTGTCCCTGTACTATTAATTCATGGCCCTTACATTCTACTCCTCCTAGACAAAGATGTTGGTGACAAGACCACTCTTCTGGAATTTTTGAAGGATTATTCCAAGGACAAGAAGCTGAAGAAGGAATATGAGAAGTGTGATAAGGGGGAGCTCCTTACTGACTTTCACAATGCCAAGGAAGCAGATGAGAGTGTACTGAAGAGGCTCTCAAATGTTGCTGTATCCAAGGGAGTGCACATGAAAATGGAACGCATTACAACATTTGTATGTCCACATTCCTTTTCTCAATGCATTTCTCACCCTGTTCTAGTGCCTGGACCTCAACTCCTCATATGGGACCAAGATCGCCCTTTTTTTCTGTTGTGGCCATAAGTCTCACACATATAAACCCAGTGCATTTGTGACAGAAGGTGCCAATAAATGGTTGTAGTATGCCGAAATTGGGCACAACATCCCAGAAGAAGCTGCCATGCAACTTGAGGCATTTACGCTATCTGGTTTTGCTGCATGAATTGAGAAAACCCAGAAAACCAAGGAAAGTATGCACAACAGAAGACACAAAGTGAGTGTCGAACAATGATCCAGGATGGCCTTAGTGAGTCTCTTTATGATGTCTTTCGAGTGCACACTAACATTCCACCTCAGAAAAGATCCTCAGAAACAGCTACAAGTGCATCCCCCTGATGAATTATGCCAATTATGAGTGAAAAATTGTTGAGCTCTTTTCAGTGGCCCTTGTTGGTTGGCCCTTAGATGGCCATGTCCATAACCCTGGCGCCCTTAGCTCCAAGGATGACAACATGCTCAGAGATGCCCTATCTTGTAAGGTGTGCAAGTGGACCCTACTTACACCGGAGGAGGTAGCAGCTTGACGGATTGACAACCAGTATTGTGAGGCCAATGGCGAACAAGTTTATGGGCCAACTCAGAAGCAGCAGGCTCGCAATGTGGATTCAACCAATGGCAGTGGTGACAGTGGTAAAGGTGATGATGGCACTGATGTTGGTATGGATGTGGACATTCCAAGTCCCTGAGTGACCAGCTGCATTGAAGTGTGGATTTCTTTACTTTCTTTGATTATTTTCTAATCCCAAGACCAACATAGAGGGCAAGCTCATATACACCCAAGCAAGGAAGCAACTGACAGTGACCTGCCTCCGGGCATTCCACCGCTGCCCCCACCCTATTATATGACCCCTTAGTATACTGTGGATCCTTCAACAGCTTCCATTATTAATGTCTTAGTATGGTATATAACATTCTATGTCTGAATGTGGACACCCTTCCCGAAAACCCACTGCAGCGTCTGTGATCCGGCACATGTATCCACTGCCACAAGGGGACTGCACAGAGGTCTTCAACAGTGGCGAGTGCCACCTGCATCATGGTATATTTTGTAAAACAGAAGTCAGGCCACGTTCCCAAGAGTTTGAGAGCGTGCTGTGGGGTAGATTGAAGGTTGGACGGCAAGTAGCAATCATGCGTCCACTGGCGGTTGTATTGGAGTGAGAAGGAAGGAACCAAATGGGCTTGATCACCCGGCACACACACAAGAAGGACGGGATAACATTGGCTTTTGCCTGCTGTTCAGCAAGGCTGGCCCACAGATTTTATACAATTGGAAGGGAGCAACTACAAGACAAGTACACTACGGGAGGGTGAGAGATCGCGGAATGAAAAAGGAAAGTTGAAAGGGTTGGTCTTGCCAGCAACAGACATGCACAGTGACGTTTGGTTTTGGGGGCACAATAGCAAGCGTGAGGTCAAATAAAAGGATGCTAAGGTAAAGAATAAAGTGGGTGGATGTTCTGATTAGAAGGACAGGCAGTAAACGTACAAGGGCATGTGGCAACCCAACGACAATGACTCTATCCAGTATCCGACAAGGTGAACCCACCTCGCCATCCTTGAGGCTGCGCACAACCGTTGTTTGGTGATTCTGGGCAATCTGAGTGTTGTTGGCAATGCCGGCTTGTCTACATTTATATACAAGATCCCGTTGGTTCTGCACATATGTCTTGGAGTCGGGAGTCGGGTTACTTTGAGTTAGTGACTGGTGTGGGTCAATGCTTCCATTCGCCACCTCATCGCTGAACATCTGGTGCTCAGGCGAATACAGTGCTAGCCTAAAGATAGATGTGGGGCCATAAAGCTGCAGTTCATTATCGCTGAGCTAGAAGCATGAAATTGGTCAAATTGTCAAAAGCCACTGATATATATAGGGGAAGTGAGATGGCATATGTGGTGTGAGAGAGGAACCATGATGTGATGAAGTGTGCTGTAGAGATGATGAGGGATGTGCACAGATGACATGTGGTGAAGATGGTCAACTTTCCGGAACCATTGAGACCTGTGATGGCATTGAAGGAGATTCCAACTTTCAAACGGCTATCTCAATTAAGACTCTTTGGAGATGTACCACAGCCAAATGAGATGGCCATGCATGGGGAAGCATGACCCCGACGCATGCTTTTAAGGGTGGTGAAGTAGTCATAACATCATGAATTGTAGAGGATGAGCTGTATGAAGGTGCGGGACCTTGTGGTTGTGGCCCTGGCAAGGATGGTGGGAAAGAGCGCTTCTGTACCCACAACTAGATTTTGTGATTGCACACCGACTTGAAGTTGTTATGATGAGTTACCATGCTACTTCTCTATTAGTTCTATAGCTAGACCTATCGAAAGAGAAGCTGAAAGGAGCATGTATATGTTCATCATACAGTACTATACTACTGACAAGTAGTATTTGAGAAAGGCTTTTGTAGTCTTCAAGTTGTGTCAATTCTTAAAGCTTAAAACCCTAAACCCTACAGTTTACGCATCGAACAGATTTGAACTTCATCATTTTTACATCTCTTCTTGACCTCTTACCACCACCATCCCCTACAGAATATGCCTGCCACAGCCACATCCCCTGTACTCCCCCCTCTTTGTGCCCCTGTAAGCGACCACGCTCGGGGCTGGGCTTGACCTAGTGTCGCCCAGGAGGATACTTCAGCCTCTGTCGCCACTGACTATTTGGTGTTCGACATGCTAAACCTTTTCTGTGCTCACTGGTTCCTCAACCACAACCACATCCTTTCCCTTGTTGTGTTCGCTCAAAAGGCTGACAACGGCAATGCCATTTCCTGGGTCAAGTTCGCTCCCCAGACTCATTCACACTTGGTCTGCCAGGCTATCACCCTGGCCCCCACCCTTTACCCTCTGGCCCTGCTCAAGCAGGTCATGTTTACTTTTCTTCTGGAGGTTGTTAACGACCAGGGGCATATGGGCCTCACTTCATTTGTCAAGACCTCAGCACCACACCGCCACCATGCAAGTTTGGCTGGACCCGGCCCCTCAACACTCCCAGTTCCCCCTTCACAGGGCGAGGGACTGGTTCGAGCTTTGAGGCCCCCTGCTCTAGTACTATCTTCGCCAGCTCCATCGTTGCAGGCCGCCCCTGCAATGGCTGTGGATTCACTGTCGCCTCCCCCCTCTGATCTCTCCCCCCTGTCACACACGCCCACGCCTTGCACCTTGGAGTTTAATGTGATGGCTGCAGAACCCCCCTCCACCCCTGAACCCTCACGCTCTTCATCTCCGTCTCCCTTGGGTGATTCTGAGGGCACGGGTACCACACCCCGGGTCACACTGGGTGGTCGCCATGGCAAGCCAGGGACAGGGCGCAAGGCCCGTTGCATGGCTAAGCATCTCAGGGAGGCCTTTTCCCCCCCGCCTACGCAAGAGGCCGCTTCTCTCCTGGTCCCTTTGGGTCGACCTGGACAATGGTACACCCTCAACTCGTTAGTCGCCTACAAGGCAGCCCTCCACGACCTTTGGGTTCGTGCTAGGATTTCGATCAAGGAGGAGGAGCGCACCTTCGCCGAGGCCGCATCTGTGACATCCGCCCCCCATATCTCCCCGACCCCCCCCTCCTCCACCCCTGTCTCTTGCTGGCCCACAGTGCCTTTTGGTACTGACGCCCCATCTTGGCGTCGATCCGCGGCTTCCCCGGCCCGCAACGTGGCTTCCCCCAGCGGGTGTCGCTCCCCTTTATTCGACCCTGCTGCCTCATCTGGACTATTCTGAGCGTAGTCGGGCAGCATTTAGTCATGCATACTGGGTACAGAGCATCCAATGGGACTCAGGTAGTTGCTGCATTCACCACTTCCGCTAATTATGTTCTGTATCTATAGGGACCTAGACCCCCCCTATGGGGCATTGATTGACATTGTGTGCCCCGCCTTACGCTTATTACACCCCCCCTCTCACCCCGTTTTTCCCCCCTGTTTTCTCCTTTGCTGGCTTATGCAGGCTTCCCCACAGGACTGGTCCTGTGCCTGCTTTAGCCATGCCTGCAAGTCTTTGGCTCTTTTGTTCTATTTAACCTCGTTTAACTTGACAGTCTGCTATACATAATCCTGGGTTACTAAATGGTACTCTTAGCTAGCTATTGATGGTAGTTAACTACTGTAGTACTATGATTTTTTTATTTTTTTTTTGACTTCAGTTTTATTGTCCTCAGCGCTAGCTACCAGACAGTTTGTATGCTACTACGGAGTCCTACTCTGTGCGTGTACTCTACTACCGTAAATGTCCTTGGGCTCGCAAACTACACTGCGCAGCCGTAACACGAATGCCACCACTGCTTGCACCCATTATCACGCACGAGGTGCGAACGCAACGGGAGGTGGGGCAGACCCAGGTAAGGTAGAGGAAGGGAAGTGGGGGGCAGTGGTACGTACTTAGGGAAAGGCGGGGGTGAGGGGGGAAAATGCTGGAGCACCTGTTTAGGGGTTGTTCTTTGGTTTGGGGTACACGGTAAGGGGAAAGAGGGGAGGGGTGTAGAGGGGAGGGCGATCGGTCGGGCTATATTGCATCCGGCACACATGCTAATCTCTGGATCTTGATCGTACTCATGGAACCACGGTGGCGGCGTCAGCAGCGCGCTGGAGGGCGCGCGCCTTCCTCTTGGAGGACCAAGCAGATGGGGGTGAGGAAGTAGGGGCCTGCTTCAACGAAGACGCCAAAGCGGCGGCGATTTCCGGGATCGCCAAGAGAGTGCCGTCCCTCACAGTTTCACGCATGAGAGCAGCAAGTTGCATAACGGACATGGGCAGGGGGGCTTGTGACCGACAAGATCCAGCGACAGATTCTGCCGCAGACCGGGCCGATCGGGCCTTCTGAGCCATGTCCAACGCCTCTCATTTAGCAGGGGAGGGGTGTTGTGTTTATTTTGTTTATTTTCTGATGCTGAGGCATCGCCTTAGCCCTAATTTTGTGGCAGAACAACGCGCCGGAATGCCTTTCCTTATTTAGCGAAGTTATGGCTTAGTCAGGTTGATATTTGCTGCAGTGGAGTGACTTTTTACCTTAGTCTTAATTGCTCCATTGCAGGTGTGTAGCTTATTGTCTCTTCTAATGAAAACAGTCTTAATTGCTCCATTGCAGTCCCCTTGGTCCTCTGTGACTCAAGGGCCCTTCTATATATTGGGTTATTACAAGGGGGGAGGGTTGCGCCAGCACACAACGCAGCACTGGGAACCAAAAGCGTACACGGTGTGTGCACAGATGAGGGAAGGGGCGAGAGTCCCATCCGGGTCTTCGAAAGCGAAGACTAGGGACAACTGCGAGCTGGGGTGATAGAGGGAGGGTCGGCGTACCCAAGAGGGCAGCTGACAAACCTTGAGGTGGTGTAAGGAGGGGTTGTTATCGATGAGTGACTGCCAACAGGCAGCGGGGGAATGTGCATGGGGGTGTCCTTCAACAACGCCAGTGGGCACAGAACTAACCATGACTTTGCCCCACTTAACATTCTGGCGGGAGGAGATCGCGGGCTCATCTGGCAAGGCCCGGGAGACTGCAGCGGTGAGGAGGGGGGAGGTGGCGAAAAGGGCTTCGCGGCTGATGCCTGGACCCGCAAAAATGACCAAGTTCCCCTTGGGCGTCCACTTGGCAGCGGACACCCAAACGTTGGTGTGGATTGGATCGGCGGAGAGAGCAGAGTTGCATACATTGACCAGAACGGGGGGCGCAGTGGCTGCCTTAGCGCGCAGGGTCTGGATGAGTGTGTGATGAGTGAGGCTAAGCACAAGGCTAGGCCTGGGAGGGGGAGGGGGGTTGGCAGCGCAGAGCTGAGCCGCAAGGGCCTTAGGGCTGAGGGGTGGGTTAGGGGGGCCTGGAGTGGTCTTTGCTTTCGCGGCGACTTCGGCAAAGGACGCCCGTTTCTTACCCTGTTTCTTGCCCGTCGCCTCTGCCAGTACGGCAGGGGAAACGAGGTCGATAGGGGCAGAAGAGGGGGCAGGGAGTGGGGAGGGGGCAACAGGGGTCGGCGTCAGATCTCCAGGAACCTCGGAAGGTCTGAGGGCTCGCATCTTGCCCTTTTCCAAGGGGCATGGCGTCAGAGTGCAAAGGTGAGAGGAGGACGTGTCCGGAGAATCACCGGATGCCATAACGGCGTCTTTGTCGCGAGGAAGGGGAGAGGGGAGGAGGGGGTCAGAATAGCAGGGGGTGGGAGGGATATCGATGGGAAATCGGGCAGGGCTAACTACAGTCTGTAGTACTATGATGTCTTGTTGCTAGATGCAGTGGACAATAAACTCCAAATTCAAAAAAAAAAAAAAAACTTCATCATTTATGTTGCCTTTATGCTAATACAATTAGAGAGAGTCATGGTCCTAATTTAACTTCATTGCACCGAAACGACAATATGATATGTGTTGATCAATGCTTTGTGTTTGTGAACTCATGGGCTGGAATTTGGACTTGTGGACTACATTTGCTGCTGGCCGCCGCTTCGCTCTTGTGCTTGGGCACCATTGCACATCTTAAACTCATTCAATATCTCCAAGCATTCGCACTGCACTTGTTGTTGTTTCACTTCACGTTGTCCCTGGGTGTGCGCCCTTTCATCTATTTATCAATCTGGTCATTCTACCCCTTCATCTTTACTGGGCACAAATTGCTAAGTTTATCAATTTGGCACAACTCCTACATTTGCTGCTAGCCGCCGCTTCACTCTTGTGCTCAAGCACCATTGCGCATCTCAAACTCATTCAATATCTCCAAGCATTCGCACTGCACTTGTTGTTGTTTCACTTCACATTGTCCCTGGGTGCGCGCCCTTTCGTCTAGTTATCAATTTAGTCATTCTACCCCTTCATCCTTACTGGGTGCAAATCGCTAAGTTCATCAATTGGCACATTCATTTGGTACCGTTTTTGTTCTTGTCTCCTTTCTCCTTCAGTTTTATCATTTGCATATATATTTGTGCTCAATGTGACCAGACTGATGAACTGGCTTTGTTTGCTTTCTTGTAGTGCATGGTGAAATCCAAAAAGCGGCACACATGATGCACTTCTCATCAATTGGTCACAGTTCTCTAACAGCCCATCACAAGCTTCAATATAAATGACTACAGGTTGCAAAACATTGGGCCCATGCCCTTTGCTTTTGTATTGTGTAGCCTCTGAAGTTTACATCGTGTAATATTGTTTGTTTAATTCACCACATTGTTGCATGCTTGTACTTACACTCACCCGTCACTCATGCCTCCCTGTGCTATTCAAAGTGGTAAAAAAACCACATCCTTGGCTGTAACAATTTTTACTGGCCAGCGATTTGGTAAACTAGACAAGAGGGTAAAGGTTGTAAAGGCCTCACAATTCCACAAGATAAGGAAGCAGCAGGAAGAAAAGAAGGAGGAGCATCGTAAGTTTCTGCAACTCTCTTGTAATTAGAACACATTTTGTTAATCCATTACAACAGGTCTGTCTGCGGTCATGCACCAAAAAATTGTAGAGTTGGGTATGGCAGCAAACCAGGTACCAGTTGCAATCGACTGGAAGATCATTCCCAATGTTTCCATCCACCACGATTCAATGGACATAGACCCACATTTGGATGAGTGGGAGGATATCTTTGAGGAAAATATGGGTCCTGAAGGGAAGGCGGTTGCAAGATTGCAAACAATTATATCATGCGTCCCTTCCTCCCCCTCCCCGCTCTTCCGTTGCATAACTGTGGTTGCACTGTGGGGCTTTCGGTGGCAGCACAAAAAGCTTGTTTCTCACTTGTTCACAACTCATGCACCACCGCACTGCAGATAGTGTGTGGTCCACTGTTTTGCCACTGCTCGTTGGCCCCTATCTTGAATGGAAGCACAGCTGTGCCATCTCACATCTTGAGATTGACTCTGATATTGTTTGGTCAGTACCTGTGTTGCAGCTTGAAGGTTTCTATGATAATTACATCTCAGACTTCCATCGCTGATCAAATTCTAGCTGGTAGGTCGCCTGTCGCAACCGTGCGGCAGCACAACAATGAGGATCCCAGTGTCACACTTATGCACATCAGCCTTATCACTGGGACTCCAGTCCACCCCAAACTCGCATTTTCAGTCGATCTACTTGACTTCTTCTACCACCTTTGCCATCGACAGCCGAGCATTGGCATTCAAGGCTTCATCAAGGCTATGTGTACATTCCAGCAGGTATGCTTTTCCCTATCAATTCATCTCCAATTGACTAACTACTTCCATGCTACCAGGTCAAGTATAGCCATTCTATGGAGCAACTTTTTTCACAAGCATTCGACATCTTCTCCAATGTGCAGCGCAGACTACAAAAGAGGGTTGATGCTGAGCTTGGGCGTGATGGTCCTAACTGGAGGATGAAGTATGGCTGCCCTGCATGCAGGTTTGAGGTCTGTTCTCCACTGCATAACAGTTTTAGAGTCATCCCTTCTTGACCTCTTACCACCACCATCTAGTATGTCGCAAGTGAGTTTCCTCCCTGCCCCCTCTACTCTCCCGTCTTGTGCCCCCGTAAGCGACCACGCTCAGGGCCGGGCTCGACCTAGCGTCGCCCAGACACCTTCCTTGGCCGCCGCCGATGTCTACAGCGTTTTCGACGTCCTTAACGTTTTCTGTGCGCGCTGGTTCGTCAACTGCGCCCACATCCTTTCTCTTGCCCTCTTCGCCCAGAAAGCTGGGGAGGGCAACGAAGTCACCTGGGTCAAGTTCTCTCCCCAGTCGCACTCCCACTTGGTCAAGCAGGCTCTTGCGCTTGCACCACCCTCTTACCCCTTGACCCTGGTCAAGCGGGTTATATTTTCCTTTATTCTGGAGGTCGTTAACTCCCCGGACTCATCCCTGGGCCAGTTTACGAAAGCTTTGGCCCCACGCCATTGCCGTCACGCATCCACCCCTGCTCCCTCTCAACTCCCGGCCCCCTCGGGTGGGCTGGTTCGAGCCTCGAGGCCCAGCGCCCTGGACCCCATGCCGACCGTCATATTGCCGTCTTCTTTGATGGCTGTGGATTCTCCATCGCCTCCCCCCTCCGATCTATCCCCCCTTTCGCCCACGCCCATGCCTCGTGCCTTGGACTTTGCAGCGTCTGCCGTCGGACCCCCCCCCATGGTTCATCCCCCCCTTACACCTGAGCCTCCTGCCCCTTCATCTCCGTCCCTCTCGGCCTCCTCCGGGACTTCGGATTACAAACGATCGAAGGTTTCAGCACGCAAGAGCACCAGCTTAGTCGGGAGGAAGCGCCCTCTGGACCCCCTCTCCCCCTCCTACGAATCCCCTGCTGATGCTCGTGCCATCCTTGTCCCCTCCTCAGAGCCTGGCCAACAGTGGACTCAACCCAGTCTTGTCGCCTATCGGGCGGCCCTCCGCGACCTTCGTGTTCGCGCTAGGATAGACGTGGCTGAGGAGCTCACGCTTGCTGAAGATGCCGCCCTCCATCTTCCTCTGAGGGAATTGGGCCCCGAAATGCGCCGCCTCGGTCGCCTCATAGGCGATCCGTCGTACGGCCACAGCGTCCGATGACACCCACCCTCCTCCATTTTTCCCACCTATATATCGCACCCGCAGGCGGGGTGGCCGCTGCCCTTGCAACCAGCACCGCCTTCCTTTTTCCTAAGTTCCCCCTCCCCTGTGCATCTGTTCTATTACAGTATCCCCCGACAAGCTCGACAGTCTGTTATTCACCTTTTCCGCACACTCTTTTTCTGCGACCTAGTGACGCTGTCTTCTCGCATTCCGCTCCCCTCCTCTAAGCATCTCTGTCGGCCTCTGCCTTGCCCCAATACTCGCGCCTTGTAGTTTGAGTTGGAATCCCGCTGCCCCCGGCCTCGCCAGACCTGCGTACTGAAAGGATGGTTATACAGGTATCCAGACAAGAGTAGGAGATTGGGTTAGGGATATGGGCGCCGTGCGTGGCCCAATACCTTACGAGCACACATACAGAGTAGTAGTTAGCTAGTTAGCGACTCTTGTAGCGTAGTCTGTGGAGTATAAACTTTGAATTCAAAAAAAAAAAAAAAAAAAAAAAAACAGTTTTAGAGTACTCACTGAGTCATCTCCTTTCAGCAACTAGATGAAGAGAGCCTAGTCCCTGCACAGATGCATGCCATTGATGGCTGCGACTCTCAAAAGCATGACAAGGCAGCAGCAGGGACATGTGACAAGTGCACCTTTGATAGTCAATACTTCCTCTATCACAGCTTCATGGACAGCTTCAAGGATGAAGTAGGGTCACACGCTGCTGCACAGAAGGCAGTTAAAACCCTCCCAAATTTTGTGGAGTCTGGAGATGGCTTCACATTTCTGGAAGGTGAGGAAGATGATCGCTGTGGCAGCAACTGGAAGGCCACGACTTCAAAGGAGCTCCTGCTGGCTACAAAAGTGATGTTTGAGCAGACAGGTGTCTTTGCCTGCCTGTGTCGGCATGGGATTGTTGAGTTTTTGATGGAGTTTGTGCAGTCTGGTGAAAAGTATGTGTCTGTTTGATCTATCTCTTTCTTGTACTGACCCTTGTTATACAGAGCCAAGTATGCCCTTGCTGCAATCACAACCATCTTAAAGGTGTTTGGGAAGGATCAAGGTGTCGGCTATGACATCAACTGTGTCCTTGATGTTACCCTCCACAACAGTTCGCTAAGTGAGGAAGCAACCAAGAATAGCCTTCACTTGGTTGTTGACACCTTCCACTGTTGGGCCCACAAGCGTTCCTGTCAACTGAAATACCACCCATTATACCAAGATGGCTTTGGGCTTGAAGATCTCTCGATGTGTAAGAGATTTTTCTCAAGCCTCAACAGAACTGTGCAGAACATTTGGCACTCATCCAGCTATCACTGGATGCAGTCAATTGATCTACATGTTCAGCAGGTGAATGAGGATCGATACATGTCACTTGGTATGTCTATCCTGGAATCTCATATCGCGCTGCTGATGCTACAAGTTCTACAGGCAATTTTTTACTACAAAACTACAAGCAGGCTCTTGACACTCAAACGAATCTCCGCCGAGAACTGCATATTTTTGAGACATCCACAATGTTTTCTGCTGCAGACTTCCTATGCTGGCACAAAGAGGAGGCCACATTCCTCTCCGTCACAAAGCAGAAAGAACCCAGTGTGCTCTCACTAAAGGTATCATATGTGGAGGCCATGGAAGATCTCTTTGAAATCCAGTAAGGCATTCAATTTATACCTTGTTACACAATCTCATTTCTGCTTTAGGAAGCAGTACAACTCTGTCAGAGAGGAGGTCGATGGACTTGGCCCCTTGAACCTTACCAAGTATGAGTTCACTTCCGGCATTGCCAACCAGACTGTAAAGGAAAGCAAACATGAAGCATTAAACAGGAAACTGTGGGCCATTTCTGGGCAGATAGACCATGCAACACATTCTGTCGATGCTCTCAAGAAGGGGCTGTGCATTGAGACGCGGTGGAAACAGGACAACACTGAGTATGTGAAAATGCTCGAGTATATTGACAACAGAAAGTTTGTCCGTATCATCGAGGAGCTTCAGGGGCTCGTTGTAAGCAGGCTGGTGGAATTGGACAAGATGAACTTGGCCAGCTCAGGTACGGAGTAGGTTTCTCTGTGAAATGTCCCTAATGTTTCCCCTAGGGTATAAACTGCGCAAGCACCTCGCACAGGCACTCTATCGCCGCTGTGCAACAATTCGTAAAGCAATCAGTTACTATAATGACCTCGCGCCCCTTCAAAAGCTGCCCTGTCCCCTCCTTGTGTACTCCGAAGTCGTCGATTACGTTACCTTTTCTGAGTTTGAAATCCTCAAGCATTCGGGCCATGATGTCCTCTCCAAAGAGTGGGCTACCCTTGCCAACCGACAGGCAGCAAACAAATATTTCAAAATCAAGCGTGCTGAAGAGGAGATCTATTGCTACAACGTCAAGGTTGCTTGTGTGCAGGCCTGGGTTGACAAGGAAGACAAAGTGATGTCTGGAGCTGTTGCTGCACATGAATGCAGTGATCCTACCTTTGCTGCACACCTGAAGGTCCTGCAAATCCAACGCTGCCATGTAAACGATCACCTTCGCACATGTCTAGGGCAAATCTACAAGCTTCCTGGCTATAGTGGCCCTCCTCCTTGTGTCACTGCCTCTTCTGTTCCATCTCCCCCATCATCTGTCCCATCAACCTCCCCTGATACTGGGCTGGAAGACCATGTTGACGGCAGCCACTTAGATGACGATGACAAGCCCCATGACAATAAGGACGAAGACAAGTTGTTGCAGATGATGGACACGCTTGCGAAGATCATGGTATAAACTTTGGACATCGGTTTTCTGTCTTTTTTTCTTTGTTTACACTGTCGTATTGCATTTCTTACTCTCTCAGGAGTCTGTTCAAGACTCCAAACAATGAAAAGTTAACTTCAATGCAGCCCAACAGGCTCGAGTTATGTGCATCATGGTTCATCGACCAGAGCTAAACCTGCCACGTATGCTCAAACATCATATTGAATTGTCTTGGCTATGGCTCACCTCTGCCTTTTGACCCATTGCATCATCTCTGTTGTGTCTCATTCCCACTTCACCAACTGCATCATCGCCATCATATTTGCCTTGCCACACACAAACATTTTTTTGTTTGTCCCCTTCCAATGAACCCAACAAAATGTATTTCAACATTCAATTTCCAAGCGCTGACTTGTGCAAGTCGGTTTTGCTGCTTGTCACAAACTTGGTTATCATTCTTGTGGCCTTGTGGCTGGTGAGTGATGCCTCTCTTTCAAAGAGTGAATTAATCACTGATATAATACTGATAACTGGACAAGGCAAGAGTCATCACAGGGGGCTCATTCAAAGTCAAATTTGAAACCGGATTCAAGATGGCTGAGTATGCCAAGGGGGACAAAAGGGAGTAGAGCATGATTGATATGTTGGGGGAGAAAAGCGATATAGAATGTTTTTTTCTTTTGCAAATGGAATCCGATTCCCTGCTGTGTTCTCTTTGAAACTGGTGCTTTGTCCTCATCTGGAATGTTGGCTCACTCGTTGCACATGCAGCCCTTGGCACTCTGCTCAATTGCCCTACTCCTTAAGGTCTTCCCTGCCCGCGCTGGTCCTCTGTACAAGATGCCAACTGTACAGTAAGTATTTGTTTTCAGTCTCGTGTGCAAATCATTTGACTTTGACTTCACTAATGATCCCTTACAGACTCCCCCTAATCTTTTCAGGCATGACTTGACCGGTGTCGGTGCGGTTGATCTTGATGGATAGAAAGTCCAGGCGGATGCAAGTCTTGAGAATACTCATGACGACGTGGTCTGCACCTTGTACAAACATGTGGTGGTAGCTGAATGGGCTGGGGACTCAGGTTGGAATGCATGCTCACTGGCTTTTTTGGTATGTCATCACATCTTTTACCATGTATGTTACTCATCTGTAAGAACGTCTCAGGGATTGATTTTACTGACTTCCTAAGAATGGTGTTGGCACAGGGAGCCAGGAAGTGATCCAGTTACAGAGAGTCATCTTTGGGAAGAAAGCTCAGTAAGTCTGATCTTGTCATTTCAACGTTAGGTAATGTCCTGATATTCTTGCTTGTCTGATGAGATTTTTCACCTCTGGGAACTGCTGGTGACGTGCATTCCTCAAGGTCGGTACGTTCCTGGAATATGGCTGGTCTCAAGAAAATTTTACAACGTACAGGCACTCTCAGCCAAATCGATCGTAACCCTGCTGCCATCGCAGCAGCAACCAAGGTGAAACTTGCAAGAAAGGCTTAGGCAGACAATCACATTGAGGTCGATGACGATGGGCATAGGTGGAGTAGTGACATAGAGGCTCTCCACACCCAAAGTCTCTCCATCATTCAGTTATCCCTTATACTCTCCAATGCCGCGGCGTCATTGGAGCCACCTCCCACGTTCAAGATGGCCCAAGAACTCACCTTCACAATGCCAGTGCACGCTCTGAGGTCAACCCATGACAGCCCAAACTTGTATGTCACCATTCTTCTTATTTTCCTTTAGATGGACCTTTGGTATTCAGAAGGCCTTGCCATACTCAAGCGCGCTATACCCTGGTCGGATCACCTCCCACGTTCAAGATAGCCCCAAGAATTCACCTTCATGATGCCGGCACATGCTCTATGGCCAACCCATAATGGCCCAAATTCTTATGTTACCATTCTTCTCACCTTCCTTTAGATGGACCTTCAGCATCCAGAAGGCCTCGCCACGCTCAAGCGCGCTATACCCCAGACAGACCACCTCCCATATTCAAGATGGCCCAAGAACTCACCTTCACAATGCCGGCGCACACTCTGCAGTCAACCCACAATGGCCCAAATTTGTATGTTACCATTCTTCTCACTTTCCTTTTGACAGTCCTTCAGCATCCAGAAGGCCTTGCCACACTCAAGCATGCAATATCCTGAGCAGACCTCACTATATTCCTTGGCCAAGGACCCTGAGTATCGTCGAATTACATGCAATCTGAGAAGCTCAGCAAGAGTAGCATCCTGCCAGAGGACTGGGCCATGCATGGGATGGTGTGACCTGGATGGCTTTTGAGCACAGATTCTTGGATGGCAGTGAGGGTCAGCTGATGGAAATGGAAATGTTGGACACACATGGTCCCATTCCCGAAACACTGGATGAAGATGGCATGTAGGAGGATGACCTTGATGAAAATGATAAGGCCTGCTGCAAAAGCCTTGTTGGGTGATGGTAGCATGGGGCCGTTTTTTGTTTCTCATTGTTGTATTCATATTGTATCGACTAATACAAATTGAATGATATATAAATTTTGTATACTACTTGGGTGAAAGGTATGAGCGTGCTTGGTGTGGGAGACAATAGGGACGCGTCATTGAGGAGGCATGTGATGTGGTGGGCAGGCTTGGTCCAGATGTCTGGGCTCCTGGGAATTGTGAAATTTTGTAATTCTAAATTTCATGGTCATATTTGAGTTCTACTCATTAAAACAAATCCAATGATATATATATGTTATATAAAATATGGAGGAATGCACTGACATATATGCTCGCTGTTAGAGACGATGAGCTCTATGTGGGTGTGCGCAACATGGCAAGCCCGCTCTGAGTGTCTGGGCAAGTGGATTCCAATTTCTGGGGACTGCACCTGTCAAGAAGCTTTGTAATACGAATTTTTATGGTTATATTTGTGTTCTACTTGTTAAAACGATCTCAATGATATATTTATGTTATATAAAATACAGAGAATGTGGTAACATGCATGCTTGCTATCAGAGACGATGTGCTTGGTGTGTGGGTGGCGATGATGATGATGCAAAGATGCATCGTCGGAGGCTGCCAAGGGAGAGGAAGCACGTGCATGAATTTGACATGGTGTTGTGGTTCCCATGCAACGCGACATGGCTAGCCTGCTCCAGGTATCCGGACTGGGGATTCATGGGAGACCGCGCCTGCCAAGAAGCTTTGTAATACAAATTTTTATTGTCATATTTGTGTTCTACTTGTTAAAACAATTTTAATGATATATATATGTTATATAAAATACAGGGGATGTGGTAACATGTGTGCTTGCTGTTGGAGACGATGAGCTTGGTGTGTGGGTGGTGATGATGATGAGGATGCGAAGATATGTCATCAGAGGCTGCTGAGGGAGAGGAAGCACATGCATGAATTTGACATGGTATTGTCCCACATGATGCGACATGGCTAGCCCGCTCTGGGTATCCGGACTGGGGATTTATGGGAGACCGCACCTGCCAAGAAGCTTTGTAATATGAATTTTTATTGTCATATTCGTGTTCTACTTGTTAAAACGATTTTAATGATATATATATGTTATATAAAATACAGGGAATGTGGTAACATGCATGCTTGCTGTCAGAGACGATGAGCTTGGTGTGTGGGTGGCGATGACAACGAGGACATGAAGACACGTCGTTGGAGGCTGCCGAGGGAGAGGAAGCACATGCATGAATTTGACATGGTGTTGTGGTTCCTACGCAATGCAATATGGCTAGCCCACTCCAGGTATCCGGACTGGGGATTTATGGGAGACTGCATGTGCCAAGAAGCTTTGTAATATGAATTTTTATTGTCATATTCATGTTCTACTCATTAAAACGATTTTAATGATATATATATGTTATATAAAATACAGAGAATGTAGTAACATGTGTGCTCACTGTTAGAGATGATGAGCTTGGTGTGTGGGTGGTGATGAGGACGCGAGGACACATCGTTGGAGACTGCCGAGAGACAGTGCACAGGCAAGAGGACTCTGGCGGATCACATGGTTGGTCTTGGACTTATTGTGGGTACCAGCTAGCTGGCTCTGGGTTTCTGAGAGGGGCACAGGCACAATGCTGAGGCCGTAGGTGCCAAAATATTTCATAAGTGGCTTTGTCATCATCAGATTTGTATTCTACTCATAAAAACAAATTAAATGATATATAATATGTTATATAAAATATGAATTGAAGGGTAATATGTGTGCTTGCTGTCAGGCACAACAAGCTCAACGTTAAGGCGGTGATGACACATCGTTGAAGGTCATCAGAGGTTGCCAGAGGTGTGGGAACTCCTAGAGACATCACTTAGACATGAAAGAGGATGAACAGAACACATGATAAATCTCCAAAAAGCTGGGTACTGTGGGATATTGCTGGGGGCTGGGGAGCCCAGGAACCTCTCTATTCAGGCAGGCAAACATCACCAACATTTGCCTGTCACATCGACAGGTTAAGTGTGACACTTAGGTGCAAGCATCACAGCAACCACCATGTAAATGGCCAGAATTATAGGGTTTATGTCGTCACGTATCAGTGTGAAATGAGATCCTATACAGTCTGTTATGTAAATGGTATAAAGACGGAGAGAGTTAAAGTGTACCTGTGTCAATCTCCCTGAAGGGACCCGAACTTGGCACTGTTGTATCAAAAGTGTCATTGATTCTCTTCCAGGCATGAAGCTTCAGTCCTTGCATGTCGCAAGCGGTACTTGCGCCCCCTGGTCTCAGCTACAAACCCATAACTTCAGCATCACATGACCGTGGGAACCTATCACATGATCCTGCACATGACTCATCACATGACCCCTCCACCACTCGTACATCACATGACTTATCAGCATGTGACCCTGGGAACTTACAACCCCATGACCCTGGGAAGATAACACATGACCTATCAAGAAATTGGTCATCAACAATGTCACCTGACAAGATGTGCTTTGGATGTGCATCTAATCCATTGATCAACATGTGGCAGATCATGGGAACGATCAACAAGACACGTCTATTCAAGAGTCAACCAATACGTGACGCAACTTGATCAATGAAGACATGACTCATTAGGGCTAGACCCTAATCGAGATGTATAATGTAATCCGCAGTTACTGCACATCGACTGCGCAGTCCCCCATTACCTGTAATTGTACCTACCCTAAACTGCGCATGGACCACCCTGTATTAGTATATAAGACCTATGAATTTAGGTGAACAGTCCTTAGACTGTTCTCTTGTCAATCCCTACACTGGAGCCTTTCAAAGCTCCCTCATCGCCAGCAGCTTGCCCCTCAGTCTACCCAGTCCCACCTCTCCTCACCTTCTGCCTCTTCCTCCTCAACGTCTCCTTGCTGCTCCTTTGGATCAGTCACCTTCAACTCCGTGCCATAGTCGAGTCTTGCTACCCCTAAAGTAGTGAGTTCCTGACATTAGAACAGTCTATTAAAGTTGAAGCTGACTGTTTGGAAGTGTCCTCACCTTCCCTCTCCGTCGCCTCTTGGTCCAACTTGAACGCCATCTACCAGGAGAACTCTGCTGCCACCCTTGAGGTCATCAACAACACCCTCAACAGCCCCCACAATATGAATAATTACCCAAGTCCCAGAAGCCCCCGCCTCCAGTACCCCCCTAGTTCCACATTGTCCCCCGTCATCCCCTGGTTGCCCACTGTTGCCTCCAGTCCTGAACTCCCCTTCGAGTTCACCATCCCTGGCTTCCCCTTCCTCGAACCTACTGGTCCCGGCCCCTATGACGACTATATCCCACAGTCCCCATGGTACTCCACCTTGTTTGCCGATACTGGCATCACCCTCATCAACCCGGACACCCTCAAACCTACCCCCATTGATCTCGACCCCTATGTGGTCCGCTCGCCATCACCACCTACTCCCAAGCCCACTGCAGAAGCACTTCGCACTGCCGCCAAGTTTGATCTCAAACAACTCAGAGAAGAAACTGCCGCCCACATCATCCGTCTTGCTCAAGCAGAGCTCAACGCCCTCCTTCCCCCACTCAACCAAGATAGTTGGAGCCACTTTCAGCTCACTGGTGACCTTGTCAACCACACCTCACTTGAGGACATCCCCATCAAGAACATCCCCCCACCCATTGTCACTGCACCTGTTACCACTGTCGCTTCCCCTACCCCGCCATCACCTGCTCCTCTCCCTCTCCTGGTACTTTATCCCATGGTCAATGTCGCCCCCTTTGAGTACCTCTTTGCCACCCCGCCTTGCCTCCCTGCCAACGGTCACCCTCACCAGTACACCATTCACTACGAGCAAGACCGCCACATCTGGTTCTCATCGGAGGAACTCGTCAACAGCCAGTTCCTGGACTACATTCCCTGGGCCCAGAACCTCAACACCACCACACCCCCGTTCTTCGTCACCCCTTTCCGTGCTGACGCCCATCACTCCATCAACGTCCACTCCAATGGCGCCCTCCCCCTGGTCCACATCTGTGCCAAAGTAGGCAAGCACCTATGGTCCCCCAACTTCCCTTTCAGCTATATCAAGACCACCTTTTTGGACTCAATTAAGTTTGTTTTTTCTTGTTTCCCTCCCCTTTGGCTTGCTCACTTTGAAGGAGCCCTCATCCCCCTTGTTGCCTACGACTTTTTAGACAGTCATACAGCCATCCTTTGTGGCCACTTGCACTTCACGGAGCAAGGGATTCTTTTCATTAACTGAAGCATGTAAATCACGGACTTACTTCGTATGGACCCCCAGTTTTCTTGTTTCATACCTACCCCACGAGTTCCTGCCAGACCTTTTGATTTTATTGCACCCCCTTCCGAAAACCCTTTGTAATACTTCTTAGTAAGTTACAAAGGACTTATATTTTGGTGTAAAATAAATCAAAGGTTTTAACTCATCTTCTTTGTTTGACTTAAGTGGCCAATTTTCATGAAGAAATCTTAAGACAAACTTACTCAAGAGTCACCAATCTCCAGGAACAAGTTCAACTTACCTATTGGAGTGAACATCACTTGGTTCCTCAAGACCTTTTAGACCCCTTTGGTCGTCTCTTCAGCGCTCAACGCTTCTATTATTACATTGATTACCAACTGGTTGACATCCTTAACACAGCACAATGTTGCACTGCTTACTGGCAACTCTCTGGCGCCCATAACTTCGACCAATCCCCAGCCACCCAGATCTCCTTGTTTTACGACGAAACCTTCTTCTGGCATTACTTTGTCCTGTCACACTGGCTGGAAATCATCACGCAGATCCAAGCCAGACATAGAATCAGATTTCTATCTAGATTTCACATGTCGGAAACCAAAGTTGAAGTGGAATTTAACAAAATTCGACTACAGACAAACCCAAGCAGAGAATTCACTTCAACTAACTTGTACCAGTTCATCTACAGCGACAAACGGATCCTCATGTATCAGTGGAACAACTGTGCTTGGACCACAGACCTTCTTACCCCACACACCAGTCTCATCGATCCCCCTTCCCATTTTACCCTCCCCATCACTCAGCCAAATACCCAGGGAAGAGACACTGAATACCTGGAACATTTCCAGCGTATCCTCTTGGAACCAGATCTTCTCATGCTCAATTCATCCTATCACAACAGCGTGGACAGTTCTTTACCCCCCACTTTGGTGGGTACCCCTCAATCCAGTCCCCCAAGCACACCTGAGTTGGTATATCGGTGTGCCTGAGAGATCACCTTTTCGAACGACGACCTGGATCTCTGTTTCTGCAGAATCGACCTTTGTCGTTGCGATAGCCATTACCCTGGAACCCCACCCACCCCACTTGGAATCCACCTCTGGGACCCCTGATTCTTCAGAGCAGGACCTGTAGAAGGTCTCCATTACAACCGACAACCTGGCCAGTCCACATAGCTGGAGAAATCACTCAGCCCCAGCCCAGGAATGAGGACACTTCATACCCTCTAACGAAAGAGGAAGACACAGACTCCATTGCACCCAGCACTTCATTGACTGACGACCCCAGCCTGTTCCCTCTCCCCAAGTTTATAGAGAACCAACCCTACCTCCGAATCCTTTCACGGTACCAGTAACACATCACATCCAGGAAGTCCTACAAGGACCATATAATGCACTACCAAGAATCAAACAACCATTACCCCCTACTCCTCATAGTCACCACACCAGCGTTTCAGGAAATTCAGACCTAGTTGGAGCCACATCACAGATCTACCTACCGGAAGTTATCTACCTTGGCATCACTGCCCCTACCAGAAATCGCACAGAGCTCCACATCTTCAAGCAACATTGTTTGTTTCTTCTACAGAATCGTACTGAGAAACACATTAGCCACCCCTTGACAGAGTTACAGACTATCACTCTGCATATCGGGGCCTTTAATAAATTCTTTTGGAAATACCATACTTTGATCACAATCAATGGTATTCTAGAAGATTATAGAGGCATTACCCATTATAGTAATACTAGAACTCCTTGTCTGGTCAAAGTGTGTACGATTTTCTACAGTTGGGATAACCCCAGTTACACAGTCACCCTTGCATGACCTCTTGGCAAACTATCCTTGATAACTTTCCAACTGAAGACCAACTAGAACTTACAGAAGAGGAACAGGTATATATACCAGTCTATGCCACTAACGCCTTTGCCGCAGACTATAAAGACACTAGGTATATTTTTGCCCTTTTTCAAGAACCAGCTATCTGGTGTAAAGGAATAGGAACTATCTGGAAGTTTACTTCAGATAACACAGAGCTTACCACAAGGAAATTTTGATTCCTTGTTTCACACCTTGATGAAGTTGAAAACTTCGATTTTGTACAATGAACTGCTACCTACAACAGCAAGCAAATCAAGTAGGATACACTATACTCCAAGTGGAAGTACCTCAACAACCGGAAGGTACATTTCCAAAGTCCTAGTACTTCTGAAGCAGAAGAAACCAAGCCCTCTATCCCTGGGGAATTTGAGAAAGAAGAAAGCGATAAATCCGAAGAATCTGATAAAGCAGACGAATCAGACAAGGAATCTACACACAGTAAATCCTCCACCGACAAGGACACACTCAACATTAGCAACTTACTACAAGAAGCTGAAACAAGGATTGTTGCTACCATCCAGAAACTCGTCAGTCGCCCCAGTACCCCAAGTCCCCAAGAAACCCCATCTTGTCCAACAAGTATGCTTCCTGGAAGCTCCAAACTTTCAATACCAGAAGAAAGTTCACTTCCTACTCCACCCGTGTCCAAAGGCAAAGCAAAGGAAGAACCTTTGTCCCAGACCCTTGCCAGCTCTTCAAGATCCCCACAAACCACCCCAGTACCCGCCGCAACCCAGCCAAAGACACCACCTGTACCAAAGGGAATACCACCACAGATCCCTCCTCACCAACCTTGCTTGGGAAGAACAGGCCCACCACAGAGACCACCTAGTCCCCCAGCACCACCCCCACCCCCAGTTATCATGGCAGGAAACGTTGCAACTCTCAAACTTTTGGGAAGTGCCCCTGATCCCTATGATGGGAACCCAACAAAGGCCCAAGCCTTTTGGAACACCTTGGCCAATTATTATACAATGAACAATGCAGTCTACAATACCAATGACAAGAAAGTACTAGCAGCATTGACCAATTTCAAAGCCGGTACTTGTGGAGGAGATTGGGCCAGCGATCGCATCGCTGATGCTTTAACAGCCAACCCACCCAATTATGGGACATGGGCCCAATTCCAGACTGCCTTCCAGAAGCAATTCATCCCCCCTGAAGTCCAACAGGAAGCTATTAAAGGGATGCACGACACATATATGGGCAATTGAGAATTTAATGACTGGTACCAAGATTGGACCCACCATGCTTGACGATCAGGTGTCGATGATAACACCAAGATGTATACATTCAGACGATGCATTAACCCAGCACTCCAACAGAAACTAGTTGCCCTGTCACCTCAGCCAGCCACACTCCCAGATCTCATCAACAAAGCTCGAGACCTGGATCGTTCCTTCCACATGTTCACACCACGGTCCTATACACCTTCTACAGGAGGAGGACGCGGAAGAGGTTGTTTTACCCCTCAAATTCAAGCAATAGAAGAAGAAGAACCTACTGCAGAAATAAATGCAACACACGGATGTGGTCAAATTTGAGGATGTGGCCATGGAACCTCGTTTCATCGAGGAAAGCTCTCCCCCAAAGAAAGGGAATGCTGCTTCAGAGAGAAACTCTGCATGTACTGTGGGAAACCAGGACACATCGCCACCAATTGCAACTTAGGCAAATATCCTGGGACTTCATTATGCCAAATAGACTCTATCCCAGAAGACAACATGGATAAAATGAGTATCCATGATAGTGTGGAAGCAAATGAGCTGTCCACCAACTTCTTTGCACCTATCGACATGGACGTCACCCTTAAGACATTATCCATTTTTAATACAAACCCCCTGGACATTGATGTGGCCCACATCAATCACTTGTCTTTTTAGCGCACTCTCCTGTTGCATCGTCAGTGGGAGTTGTACCACCATCCCGTTGTAATTCTAGCAATCTCTGAAATCTCCAAGTTCCCAAGACTCCCCATGTACCAATAGATATGATTTGGAATATATGTTCCCCATCAATTCAGGTTAAAGTTCGAATCGTATGCCACAGGAGAAAAATTGATGCTTATGCAATACTTGACAGTGGAGCCAAGGGCGTCTACTGTAATATCTCATTTATCAACACACACAAGATCCCCACAAGTACCCTAGCAAAACCCATTTACCCAAGAAATGTTGATGGTACCTTGAATAAGCAAGGACCAATCCGCCATACTGCCATCCTGCAAATAGAGATGGGCAAAGAACACAAAGAAACCACAGAAATGGCTGTGACCAATATTGGATGGCATGACATACTCCTAGGAACCGACTGGTTCAGGACACATAACCCCCAGATAGACTGGGCAAAGAACAAACTATGTCTCGACCGCTGCCCTACCTCTTGTTACCCAAATTACCCTGATAAAACATCAGACTTGGCACACCTCCTTCCAACTGAAGACTTGGAAGCACACTACGACGATCTACTTGAATCCAAGTACCAAGGCATAGATCCTACACAATGCATTTTAGCTCACCTATATGGTGAATACGAAGACATGATACAACCAAGTGAATTGGTGGTTTCGCCTACAATGTCACCTCCCAAGAAAAGCATAGTTGTGTCACAGTGCAATATGGCTAGAAACGAACCGGTGGTTACGCCCACAGTGTCAATTACACAAAGAACAGGACCAGTGGTTACGTCCAAGGTGCCTCCCAAGAACATGTCATGGCACGCTACTCCACGATATGAACCAGTAGTCGCACGAACTACGGTGTCAACTACTCTAGCCAAAGCAGAACAACCAAAGAATGTTGAAATACCCCCCGAATTCTGTCAATATGGCAAAGTCTTCTCAGATGAAGAAGCACAGTGACTACCCAAGCACCAGCCATGGGATCACAAGATAGACCTCATCCCAGGCATGGAAATGAAGAAAACCACAGTTTATTGCCTTACACCTATCGAGAAAGTCGCCCTCAAAGAATACATTGAAGATGGCCTGAAATGAGGCACACTCCGTCGATCTGAAGCACCCCATGCATGCTCCTTCTTCTTCATCGACAAGAAGGATGGCAAACTACGACCAGTACAAGATTATCGCCCACTGAATGCGATTACTGTTAAGAATGCAGCTCCAATCCCACTTATCCCTGAACTCATTGACAAACTGTTGGAAGTGCGATTCTTCACCAAGTTAGACGTACAATGGGGATATAACAATATCCGAGTACATGAAGGCAATGAATGGAAAACGGCCTTCAAGACACCTATGGGATTATACGAATCCACAGTCATGACCTTTGGACTATGCAATGCACCCGTGACATTTCAGACATTTATGGACATAGAATTTGGTCCATTAATCAAGGATGGACATGTTGTCATCTACCTTGACGACATCCTTATCTATGCAACCACAATCACGGAACTTGTTTACTGGACACACAAGGTCTTCCAACTTTTACTCAAATTGGACCTATACCTTCAACCTGCCAAATGCTCTTTCAACCAAACATCAGTTGAATACCTAGGACTGATCATCTCCAAAGGCAAATTACGCATGGACCCTGTGAAACTCAAGGCAGTGCAAGACTGGCCTAAACCAAAGAAAGTCAAGGACATACAGCAATTTCTAGGATTTTGCAACTTTTACCGTCATTTCATGCAAGATTATTCCACATTGGCATGACCTCTGTTCAACCTTACAAAGAAGGATACACCATGGGCATAGACCCATTTACAGGAAACTGCATTTACTGTATTACAGCATGCACTCACCTCTGCACCAGTCTTAATCCTACCGGACTATGACCAACCATTCACCCTGATTACCGATGCCAGCGACTATGCCACAGGCTCAATTTTGGAACAAGATGACACGTTAGGATGGTCGCACCCAGTCGCTTTTTACTCCAAGTCCCTACAGCCAGCCAAGCACAACTACGAAATTCATGACAAAGAACTCCTGGCTATCATTCATGCTCTCAAGCATTTCTGACATTACCTCCAAGGCAGTGCCCACCAGACAAATATATTTTCAGACCACGCGAATCTTAAATACTTCACCACGAAACAAATGCTCACACGTTGCCAAGCACAGTGGTCCCTATTCCTCAGCACTTTTGACTATGTTATTATCCCCAAGCCTGGAAAAATTAACAAGGCAGATGTGCTGTCCAGGCATCCAGATTATAAAGAGGGGATAGCATCCGAGAATGTGGAAACAATTTTGCTCACACCGGAAAAATTCCTACTCAAGCCAGAGCAATTCCATATACAGGCACTACATAACATGGCAATCCCTATGGGGATCAACGAAGAGCTCAAGGAAGCTATACAAGAAGCAA
>Ga0307510_10000971_pt1 | contig 30359 bp, 27 predicted proteins | sample 12_EM_MG_FD_207224 | JGI IMG/M metagenome (GOLD analysis project Ga0307510, IMG submission 207224) | Populus trichocarpa ectomycorrhiza microbial communities from riparian zone in the Pacific Northwest, United States - 12_EM | ecosystem: Host-associated > Plants > Roots > Unclassified | place... | reverse complement strand
TTAGTCAGAGGAGATCGACTCCTCATATGCCTCAATGCCGCACGTGCAGCACTCGGACCAGGAGCGGTCTCACGAATCCTTGGGGACATATTCGATGGGCGTTGGCCTGCAGCACTCCGATCCATCGCGGTCGGCTATGCGCTGAAACGTTGGGATGACACTAGGGTGTCGTCACATATACGAAGGATAGTTGCTCGCATCATCTCCCGCGTTCAAGTTCATGAACGCGACGACCGCTGGATCGGGCTCGTCAAGGACGAATTTGGGATGCCTGATCGTGCCTTCCAGGACGATGTCGCATCTGGTGACGGCATTTCACTTGCCATCCTGATCCACGTCACCCGCCAGCTTCTTCGCGCCGATTTTGAGCTTTGGGAACCGGGTATTTTGCGGGGACTCTCTAATTTTGACATACGCGCTACTCTTCCCGGACAGCAGCACGAGTTCTGCACCGTGTGGAACGAAGTCGTTGAAGAAGCCCGAAGACGCGGGACCGGGAGCACTCCCATATTGATTCTCGAAGAGCTTCGCCACATTCACACTGTTTTATATCAAGACACAGACGCTTCTCAAGCGACGTATGCTGGCCCCACCGCAGTCGGTGCTAGCGATGTCGATATCCTGCTTGAGCCATCTTCGTATCCATTCTGCCGCGTTATTGACCATCCCCTAAACTCGACCCTTCACGTTGGCGTGTTACCAGCAGAAAGCACTGCTCTCCCTTCCCCTTCCCATGTACCCGATGTCCCGCCACTCCCTACTCCCATCCATACCTCGTCTCTACCTACCCCTCTCGAATGTCAAAGTGTTGTCGTATCACCGGGTGTTGCTGCAGCGGAAATCTCCCCCGTCTCCCACATGGCCGCCATTATCCGTAATTCCATTCCCGAGGACCGTGACGATCCTGCTCGGCGAAAAGTCCAGGAAGCGGAAATATCGCCCTCTTCTATAGCGCGAACCGACTGCCTCGCACCCACACCGGGGGCGCCATCCTTATCTTCATCTTCGGCCGCCGCGCGCCCATCCGCTCCTCCTCAGGTCTCCACAATCTTCGGTCAAGCCGCCAGTGCTACTTCTACTAGTATTGGAAGCGCTGGTATGCACAACGATAATCCGAACCCTAACGTACCTATGTCGACCGAGGCCCAGCCAGCGCCGTCTGCCCCGGGCGATGATACAAGCCCCGTGCAACGCGAGGACCACGAGCATGGCCCACGCTGACTGAGATGGAGCGGGCGGCATTTTTCATGGAAGATTACGTAAGTGTGTTTTTCCACGAAATCAGAAATGTGCCTGAATCTATTGGCTGCTCCCACAGAAGAGCTATGATGTTCACGCAGTAGAACTGACATCCACCACTGGCACATTCATCGTCTGGCTTGGAGCTGCCAGTGCCGCTAAGAGGAAGTGGTTTTCGATCACGGTCACACGCTTCTTATACTTTCATACTAGCAGTATTTCAATATACTATGGAATGGGATTCTTTCTACAGGTCTGCCCTTGATTCTTTCTCTTCATCGCCCTACTGTCCATTCATTTGGTCCTGTTGATATCACAACAATTGATATCCATGGAGGTACCTTGGTTTTGAGTCCCCTCTTTGTAGGATAAACCACTGTTAGCTACACAGCCAACAAGTAGTCATGCAGCCATGATATGAAACTCGGGCGTATCTGCGTCAGATGGCGCCCTGGCGCGGGCAGGATCAAGAGCGCCAGCGACTTGCAAGAACTGCTCACTGCGTGCCGAGTGGTACGTTAAGTGGGCCATATGTTCCGTGTGTTGGTCCGGCGCCGGCAACTTGGTTCGTCTCTGTCTTAGTGAAGTCGCATGTCAATGAGCACGCGGAAATGCAAGCCGGATATTGCGCACTACTTTCTGAGAAGAGGAATGAGCTCATTCGAGCTCCACTCTTGGTTCTCATACAAGTTCTCCCAGTCATCGTAGTCCGAGGCGCATGCGCGGGTGTACGTCATGCCTAATGGAACCCCCACCCCCCTGAAATTGGCGAATACACACGCCAATGTAAACCACACGCGGATTTTAGAAGGCACACAAACGCACCATTGATACTTCCTCCTCCGCCAAGCCACTGTCCACACCGTACACCCGACGAACGGCTCCCGAGCGCCTCGCTGGGGTTGCTGGTGTGTACCCGCACCGTACATGAAACCCGGCGCTCCGTGCGACCGAATGCGCGCAGGCAACGTGCGCGCGTACGCACATGGACGGCTGAGGGACTCATGCGGCATGATGCTGCGAAGTGATAGCACAAGTGCGAATAGACTCGAGGAGCTTGAGGCGAGGCCGGTGCCAGTGGCCATGGAGGCATCCATGCGGCAGGAGCAAGAAGAGGAGCAGACATAGTAGTATGAACGGATGGCTGTGGCTTCGGATTAGTGCATCAATGTTGCAAGGAATGACCCACTTTCTCACACGAGTCTCCCTGGGCTTGTTGATGTTGTTGTTGTGGCGACCGGCACGCGGAGCGGATCGATATACCGTACATTCCTTAGCCTTGACAAAAGTATATTTGCATGCTCATTTAGCTCTGAACCCCAGAACTTTATTACAGTCGGTTATATAGTCGTAGTTGACTTTTGTACCCTTAGTTCCCGTGTTTACCACACATTATGAGGTGAGTAGCCTAGTATCCCTGAGTGGCGGGAGAAAAGCAGTCGAGAGCGACCGACAGCGGAAAGGGGGGCATATTATTATTATTATATGTCATTGCGTTTGCTTGTTCGGGGAAATACGCAACTGTTTGTGCTTGCTTTTGCTGTCGAGGTTTGGAGGTCGCAGCCGCAGGTGGACGTGGAAAGGTCCCAATGAAAAGGACACCGATGTGCTTGCGAGAGTAGTACTTCCCGAGAAGGCCGTGAATGGCCGTGATGTCTCATAGCATATGTAATGACCTTGCGCGTGCGGAGCAGAGCGGATCAAGAGAACCGCAATTGAGAGTAGGCGATGACACCCGGATCAGAGACATTAATTTAGAAGCTGGAGGTTGTGGCACGCTCACCACGTTTCAGACTTTCAGTCATTCCTTGATTCGTAGACCTCTTCAACCACAGTACGTACTGGTTTGTGCCCTGAGTTTCTGCATCCAACGCACACGCGTCCCGAGGTCCTCAACGCCGTAATAACGCGTTCCAGAACACTCACTGCCAGAACACAATTGGTCAGCACCGAGCTTAATGCGTCTTGCCGCAATGCCGTATAATTCCCGAGAAGACCGAAATTCCTACAGTAGATGAGGTGATATTTGAGCGCAGAAGAAGGGATGCTCGCACCAGCTGTGCGGTGTCGATCGCAGGAGTCTGCGAAATTCCTGATGGCCTCGGGTATCGCGGGAGCGCGGGAGAAAGATAGTTGAATCGATTAGGCTTACTGAGCAAGCGCACCGCCCCAGGCCATCTGTACGGCGTGCGTGCAAAGCCCTGGAGCAGTGCAAAATGTTCAGAACGGTCCTCTCGACCCCTTTTCCCCCTCTATTACTTTTGGATAGAGTGTGCGAATTGCATCGGAATTTTTTTTATTTCTCGTCAACCCACTTAGCACGGCTTATCGGTCTGATAAGCTTATAAATAAGTGGTCATTAAGGGTTAATTTTGCGGGATTTTCCATGCGCCAACCAAACGGGAGCAATTAAGCTTGTTCTCTCTCTCCCGAGCCTCTGCTGTCATATCTTCGTATTTCCCCTAGGAGATATCTCGCAATTTGCATACCAATGGATTTACATCAGAGTAGATTTATGCCTCCGGCCCGAACAGACAAGCCCGTAGTGGGCCGTATTCAAGTTGTTTCACCGTACTCGTGATTGTATAGACGGAGGCAGTGCCGCAGTGCCGAGACACTCTTTGTTTGCCCTGTGCAGATTTACAAGCGGGCACACCGCCTTGTAACAGGATTGCTGGACCACTTGCGCCTCGCCCGATAGCTTGCGTGCTTTCATCAATGAATCATCATGATGGTGTCCTTTCTGTTCCCCGTTTATCCGAAATTGAAACGCGCTCACTGGCAGTCCGGTCGCCTTGGGATATAAAGACCAACCGTGCGGCCTTTCATGGCTCATCAAACACTCCTTCCTTTCAATTTCTCTTAGCAATCGGCTCTTTTCCTCGACACGCCAACTGCACATTTACGATACACTATGTTCTCTAAACTCTTCGCGCTCTCCACCTTGCTTGGCCTTCTGGCCGCCATGCCCGCTATGTCTGCGAAAGCCACCGAGATCGAAGTAGTGGCGGGTGGTCCCGATGGACTTATCCAGTACAACCCTTCCTTCGTGGTAGGTGTCCCATACTATTTTCCCGTCGTGAGCTTCTGGACAAGCCATTTTCACTAGACGGCGGATCCCGGCACTACCATCAAGTTCATCTTCAAACAGAAGAACCACACGGTGACACAGTCCACGCTCGAAACCCCTTGTTCTCCCCTTGCTGGCGGATTCGACACTGGCTTGTAAGTCTCTCATTCGCGATTGCGTCCAGCTCGAGTTTTGATTCGTTCTGTCTGTCAGTATGCCAGTGGCAGAAAACAAGGAGCCCTTCCCGACGGCACTATACACTGTGAAAGACACGAACCCGGTGTGGTTCTACTGTCAGCAGACTGGGCATTGCCAAAAGGGCATGGTTTTCGCTATCAACCCTGGAGAGAGTGGCAAGCTGGTTGAATTCCAGGAGAACGCCAGGAAAACTCCCTTGACCCCACCTTCCCCTGCGACCACATCCGAGCCGGCCCACTGGACTTCAGGCTCCCGCGCTCCCCGCGCTGTACGTTTCGGTCGTGGGGGGGCGTAAACTCTGACTCGGAGTCTTTCTCTTCCATCTACGATCATGACGGACTAATTCATTTATCGGACTCATAACTTCACGATGGACTTTCGACATTCATTTATACGACCTGATAATGCATATTTGCGGACTTTATACCATGTTTTAGAGTAATTTTACACCTACTTCGCACAGGAACACTTATACATGGCTGTGCTTAATCGGATCATTCGCGCCGTCTGCTCCGCTGATCTCTTGGACACGCCCCATTTTCTCATGTGAATTGTAGCTCTGCTTAGCGCCGTCGTTCTCCTTCGCTATGATTGACGTCATCTATTCGTTTCATGAATTTGACGACGATGCCGCTTCTCAGTGGATGATAACAGCATCGTGGCGCCGCCTTAAGCTTACATCACAGTAGATTCGGTATTATCATCTCAACTACGCTTCTCATAGTATCGAATAATCACCTCGTAATTCAACCGCTGCACCCCTCCACCCTTCAATCCTTTCGCTAACGCGCCAGTGAATATGCTCTCCCTCGCTAGGATCCATCCACCCCTCTGGACCCACAGACCTGACACTTGGCGCAACTACATCGCTATGTACAATACTTCTCTCACGAAGCTGATGTGCTGCGAATAGATTATTGTTCAACACAGTTTGCTGTACCTGCCAGGTCTGTGGGTATGGGTTACACATGTATGAGTATGGATACACGTTTCGATACCCATCTGATATCTGTGCCCATGACAGCAGGTTTACTTCAGTTGGAGGTCGCGTCAAGTTATGAGCATTGCGGAGAACAGACCGGAGTGGCCCGGAAGTGAGTTCGAAAGGAGAGGGAAAGGAAGGAGATAAGCTCTTAAGGCTTCAGCGACCCCAAGGGCGGCTTGAAGTGCGAGGATGCGGGTAACTTGCGATATGATAACGAATGGCTCTCCTCGTGGGAGCGAGATGTTGACGACCTGCAAGGGTCGAACAAAGAGATAGGGAAACACGGGCACGCATACACGCGAGATCAGAGAGACGAGAGACGGCTCGGCGCCTCGGCTTGTCGTCCGTCTGCGGGTGAGAGTCGAAGCGAATACAGAGAAGTGGATGCGTAGACGACTAGAGCAAAGGAGGTGCAATGTCCGAAGTGAGGCGAGATTTACCGAATCGTAGTCAAGTGCGCGAGGATGGGTGCGTAGACGACGAGGGTGTAGGATGTGAGGTGTCCGAAATGATATAAGGGCCGAAGTAAAATAGAGAGCGGGAGGTCTAAGGCAAAAGGAGATAAGGGAACCTTACGAAACAAGGGAGTTATCTACAGTAGAAGTCCTTTCCAACATAGAGTCTGGGCCGATGCCCAACTTGAACTTGCGAGGGGCCGCGCGCGACGTGTGCTGTGTGGAACGACGGGCTTGGGCAATCCACGTGGTGCGACGAGGCGGAGAGCTTGGTCGTGAAGGGGAGGGTCGATCGCGCGACAACGAGGGTGGAATGAGACGAGCTTTGGAGTTGAGGGTTGAGGCGTGTAGGACGGAGAGGGTGTTCCTTGCCGTCTTGACCCACGTTACGCGCACGAAGCTGGTCATTCCGATCGTAGTCCTGTATTGCTTACCTGAGCTGTATTACATAGCGTAGTTGGCCGAATTTACTACTGTTTACTGTTTAATTGTTTGTACATGTGTTGTGTTGTGATCCATGGAAAACGGACGGAATCATTATTAATGTTCCAGTGCAGCGATGAGATCCCCGAGATCCTCACCACCTTCAAGTTAGCACGTCACTTTATGCTTCTCCCTTTGTGCCTCATGTTGCAAGCCTCGTCCTGTCGATTGTCGAACCTGTCAACATTTCCCACTCCGACTCGCTCCTCACAAAGGACTAACGGCATTGGGGACCCTTGGGGCGTAGATGGAATGCAGAATCGGGCAAGCAAACGTGACGTGATTGAAGAACATTGCAGATTGTAGCAATTAATGTCGACAACCCCTCTTAAGCTCCCAGTGTCCTCCCAGTGTCCATCTCTAAGCTCCGTGTAGTGACCAGCTCACCCCGTCGTGCCACACTCTTACGCAATATTCTTTTCAATGTCCCAAGCTGTAAGCCCATCTCCGATAGATATCGAGGGCGGGGATAGTAAACGTCTCTTAATCACCCCTCGCCTTGTTCTCCAAACATATTGATTATCGTTTATTGTAGACGATCACCACAATACACCGTCATCCCCGCTCCGGCAATCGACAGGAGACTTGGACGGTCACTGTGCGAGTGATAGCTCATGGCCACTCTTCTCCATGTACTCCAAGATTGCAGAGGAAGAAGACGACAGGATGATGGAACGCTATCAAAAGGAGGCAGATGGGATCCTGATATTCGTGAGCCCTCGTGTTAATGTCCATCTTGGCTGCGCAAGTCAACTAGCATACAGTCCGGTTTATTCTCAGCTGTCCTCGTCACGGCGCTTAGTATAACGTTGCCAGACCTAAGACCAAACCCACAGGCTACCTCAGAATTTTATCTCAGACTCATATATCAGCTTCTCGCAAACCCGGATATCTCCCAACTTCAAGCGCCCATCACTTTGGCTACTCCCCCTGCGTTCTCTCCACCACTGTATGCCATCCTGGAGAATTCACTCTTGTTCTTAGGCATCATCGGTAGCCTTACAAGTGCTGCGTTGGCGATGCTACTACAGGAGTGGGCTCATCGATACCGTATGGTCACTCGACAGCCCAACTTCACTCCAGACCAGCGGGCACGGGTCCGTGAAACCTTTGCCAACTTTTCGAGTGGGCGGCACATTCTCTGGGGAACTTACCTTATGACCCTCTTCATACACATTTCCATCTTCTTCTTTTTCCTCGGTGGACTGACTTATGTCCTCAACATCAATCATGCTGTCTTCGCTTGTGTGTGTATATTGGCCGCATTTATCCCATCACATGTTGTATATTACACGGTGGTGTCGATTTTCAAGCCTGGCATGCTCTTCTACGGACCTTTTTCTCAACCTGCTTTGCGCATCTGTCTTGGGATGTTATTCACTGTAACCCGAATTTTGTCCCGCATACCACCCCTTCGTCGCCTTTGCGAAGCCAGCAGAACGCTCTATTATGACCTGAGTAATTCCCGTCAAGACTTCTTGAAAGGTAAAGAGAAGGCAATCCAACGAGTTGTATCCAATGACTCAACGAAGGTCGATCATGATGTCTTGGAGTGGACATTTAACTACTCGGTTATAGATGCTGACTTGGAAAAGTTCTTTGCCGCCATCCCCGGCTTCTTCGACTCAAAATTGGTTAACGATCTCCAAGAACATCTTTCAAACGAGTTTCAGGACAAGTTCGGTCGGGCGCTGGACGAGTTTCTGAATCGCACTTTCTCATCCAATACCTTCTCTGGATTAGTCAGAGGAGATCGACTCCTCATATGCCTCAATGCCGCACGTGCAGCACTCGGACCAGGAGCGGTCTCTCGAATCCTTAGGGACATATTCGATGGGCGTTGGCCTACAGCACTCCAATCCATCGAGGTCGGCTATGCGCTGAAACGTTGGGATGGCATTAACGTATCGTCACATATACGAAGGATAGTTGCTCGCATCATCTCCCGCGTTCAAGTTCATGAACGCGACGACCGCTGGATCGGGCTCGTCAAGGACGAATTTGGGATGCCTGATCGTGCCTTCCAGGATCATGTCGCATCTGGTGACGGCATTTCACTTGCCATCCTGATCCACATCACCCGCCAGCTCCTTCGCACCGATTTTGAACGTTGGGAACCGGGTATTCTGCGGGGACTCTCTAATTTTGACATACGCACTACTCTTCCCGGACAGCAGCACGAGTTCTGCACCGTGTGGGACGAAGTCGTTGAAGAAGCCCGAAGACGCGGGACCGGGAGCACTCCCATATTGATTCTCGAAGAGCTTCGCCACATTCACACTGTTTTATATCAAGACACAGACGCATCTCAAGCGACGTATGCTGGCCCCACCGCAGTCGGTACTAGCGATGTCGATATCCTGCTTGGGCCATCTTCGTATCCATTCTGCCACGTTATTGACCATCCCCTAAACTCGACCCTTCACGTTGGCAGGTTACCAGCAGAAAGCACAGCTCTCCCTTCCCCTTCCCATGTACCCGATGCCCCGCCAGTCCCTACTCCCATCCATACCTCGCCTCGACTTGCCCCTCTCGAAGGTCAAAGTGATGTCTTATCACTAGGTGTTGCCGCAGTAGAAATGTCCCCCGTCTCCCACATGGCGGCAGTTATCCCTCATTCCATTTCCAGGAACGGTCCTGCTCGGCGACAAGTCCGGGAAACGGAAATAACTCCCACTTCTATAGCGCTAACTGACTACCTTGCACCCATACCGGGGGCGCCATCCTCATCTTCATCTTCAGCCGCCGGGCGCCCATCCGCTCCTCCTCAGGTCTCCACAATCTTTGGTCAAGCCGCCAGTACTACTTCTACAAGTATTGGAAGCGCTGGTATGCATAACGATAATCCGAACGCGAACCCACCTATTATGTCGACCGAGGCCCAGTCAGCGCCGTCTGCCCCGAGCGTTGATACAAGCTCCGTGCGACGCGAGGAACACAAGCATGACCCCGACTGACTGAGATGCAGCGGGCGTCTTTTTTGATGGAGGCTTTTGTAAGTGGGTTTTCCACGAAGTCGGCAATGGTCTGGATTTATCGGCTGCTCCCACAGAGCTATGATATTCATTTGAACCGGCATCCACCATCGCACATTTGTCGTCTGGCTTGCTTGGGCCTGCCAGTGCCGCTGAGAGGAAGTGGCTTTCGATCACACGCTTCTTATATTTTCATGTTAGTAGTACCAAATACATGGAACGTGATTCTTTCTACGGGTTGCCCCTATTCCTTCTCTTCATCACCCTACTATCCCTTCATTTGGTCCTGTCGATATCACAACAATTGATATCCATGAAGATACCTTGGTTTTGAGTCCCGTCCTTGTCACAGTGTAGTATAAGCCACTGTTAGCTACACAGTCAACAAGTAGTCATGCAGTCATGTATGAAACTCGGGTGTATCTGCGTCAGATGGCGCCCTGCCACGCCGGGCAGGATCAAGGGCGCCAGCGACTTGCAAGAACTGTTCTCCACGTACCGAGTGATACTTTAAGTGGGCCATAGGTTCCGTGTGTTGGCCCGACGCAACTTAGTACGTCTCTGCCGTAGTGAAGTCGCATGTCAATGAGCACGCGGAATTGCAAGCCGGATATTGCGCACTACTTTCTGAGAAGAGGAATGAGCTCATTTGAGTTCCACCCTAGTTCTCGTAAACCTTCTCTCAGTCATCGTAATCCGAGGCGCATGCGCGAGTGTACTGTGTACATCAGCGCTCATCAACCATCGCCCAAATCAGGCTCGGTTTCAGCATAGCTATCCTTGTCATCATAGGCTAGAGAAATTTCCAGAGGTGGGAGGGATGGGTTTGGACGAATGGCATCAGTAATTGCTGAGACGAAGCTGAAATTCGACCGTTGAACGTGGTGACGTTCAACAAACATGATTTGTCATCATCTGACGCACATTGTCGTCATAGTTTTCGCCCCGCATGCCGTCTCTCCTTCGTCACCTGCACCTGCTACTGTACGCCTACGCCTACGCCATCCGCATCGTGCGCATATGACAAGTTGACTTATCTTCCCATCCTTCTCAAGACCCTTTCAAAGGCGATGGATGCCTGCTCTTCCGCTCCTCAATCACGCCCGGGAGTGCTTCGAACGGCACTAAGCCGATGCTGACCTTGCGCCCGCATTCGGACATCAGCATAGCGGTGTCGACGACTACGGGACTATACCCGCCGACGGTTCGCCCAGTGGACACGCACTCGGTTTACAGCCTGGCCGTGACACTCAAACATCTCGCCTATCTCGGACGGCAAATGACGGCAAATTATTCTGTTGCACTCCCCCTTGCAGTCCGTTCTCCATACCTCAGTTGTTGGCTTCCCCAGATAAATGGGACTGCCAATGCTACCAGCCATGACGCCCCCTCCGCAACGGCTTCTGACCTTTCTCAGGTGTCTCCTTTCTCCAAGTCTAATCCGGCCAAGCATCGTGATCCTTTCGGTGGTTCTAGACGCGAGATTTGTGTGTCTTTGTCCTGGCGATGGCAGCGTCTACAGCATCCTTGGGTCAGCTCCCTACATATTTACAGGTTTGACAAAGCCTGGCGTCCCTTCTGCGAACATCACGAATAGAGTAGTATCACCTACTCAGATCATAATCATTACGATAGCTGGGCTCATGCAAGTAAATGTTACCATCGTGAACCCGGTCGAGGTTCGTTTTTAACCGTATAATACATTCAGTTCGACTCCTACTAGTACGCGCCCCCTCAAGCCGGGGGATTGGGGCAAGCAATCGATACTCGCAGAGCTTCGCGGGGGTACCCTCACCGTGAGCAACATGGGGGCCATCGGCGCGAGCGAGAGCGCGATGCCCGTGCTGGTGCCGGGCGGCGGCGGCCCGGGCACGATCGTTGCACCCGCTCGTGCACGATGGGTGTGGGACGTTGAGCGGGGCGATGGGAAAGGCGAGCAGAGGCTTAAGATGGGCAGTAGCTGGTCGGCGGACCACCGCGTCGTTGAGGGTGCCGAGCTCGGATTCTGAAGGCGGCAATATAGATTTGTATGAGATATAACTGTGACATGCAGAGGGCAAGCAAGTACTATGATGTACTATGAGGGACTACAACACTGGACGGCATCTCAGTCCACAACAAGATCATCCTCCTCCCTGTCAATATCGTCTGCACCAAGACCACAGATTTGGTGCCGTTGCCGTCAGATGAGGCCGCGGGATTCATTACCAACAATTGAAGTTGCCCGAGGTCGTTCTGAAAGGGAGGGCGAACGTGCAGGGATGAGCGAGGAGAAACGAGTGCGTCGAGGGTGAGACCATGTTGACAAAGATCAAGGCGAGTCTGGCAAGATTGTGTCGAGGGTGAGACCACGTCGACAGAGGTTGGGCTCAATAATCAAGATGGCATAGCTCACCAAGTCTCCACACCCACCGATGAAACCTGCGACTGGGGTAAGGGTTTTGCAAGGGGTAGAAATTCTCTACCCTGACCTGTACCCGTCACCCTACCCGCTACCCGACGGGTATACCTGACCCATGACAATTTCTGGTGTATTTCTGTTAGTGCTGCCGGAGAGTTGAGTTAGCTGAGTTGCGAACTCACCCACCATAAGTTACCATACAGGTGAAAAGAGTCGCAGGTGCAACTACGGTGGTTACCGCATTTGGTTCGGAGCCACACTGAACCAAATACTATTGTATTGCAAATTGATTTGACGCCTAAGTGCACGGACCATGCCCAAATCAATGCCCGGGCCGCTAGCTGCTAGTTCCTTTCCTGACGGTGGTGCAACTCTGGCGCACGTAGTTACAGTACTTGTACTTTGCGGACCTGGTAACCGTTGTACCGTATATACTGTACTGTCCTGGACACACAACCAAAGAAAAAAAACATTCTCTCTTAGTTTCATGTGAAAGTTGATGAAAATGCGAATTCACGTGTCTTTTTTTTGAGCAAAAAGACCAGGTTTGTGTTGTTTCCTTCTCTCACAAAGCCTGAATGTACGAGTTCGCTTAGGTCAGATATACGGTTACTAGGTACGCAACAGTAGCCTGAGTTCCAACTCAACTCTCCGGAACCACTAATTTCTGTGTCCATAGGACTTTCCAATGAAGCCCCTATTTCATCATGAGATGTGTGTGTTGCTTTGCTTTGCTGCAAGGGCCCGGGCATGCCGTGTTCGAGGAGGCATCGATAACAATACAAGAACAAAAGAATGGGACCAAGCGCAAAAGCAAAAATGAACGGAGGTAAGAACACAATCAGAACAAACGACAGGAACGGGGTGATAAGGACTTTAATATGCGTGGGGCGTAGATCGAATGCGGAATCGGGCAAGCAAAACGTGATGGGACTGCCAGTGGGAACATCAGAACATCATGACGGCAGACAAATCAAATGCCCCCTTAAGTTGTACTTATGTTCCCACTGGCAGTCCATCTTTACGGTTCGCCCCCGTTGTACCACACTCCTACGCAATCTTCTTTTCAATGTCACAAGCTGTAAGCCCATCTCCGATAGATATCGAGAGCGGGGATAGTAAGCGTCTCTTAATCACCCCTTGCCTTGTTCTCCAAACATATTGACCAACGTGTATTATAGATGATCACCACAATACACCGTCATTTCCGCCCCGGCAATCGACAGGAGACTTGGACGGTCACTGTGCGAGTGATAGCTCATGGCCACTCTTCTCCATGTACTCCAAGATTGCAGAGTTAGAAGACGACAAGTTGGCGGAACGCTATGAAAAGGAGGCAGATGGGATCCTGATATTCGTGAGCCCTCGTGTTAATGTCCATCTTGGCTGGGCAAGTCAACTAACTAGCATACAGTCCGGTTTATTCTCAGCTGTCATCGCCACGACGCTTAGTGTATCGTTCCAAGACCTAAGACCAAACCCACAGGAAACCTCGGCATTTTATCTCAGACTCATATATCAGCTTCTCGCAAACCCGGATATCTCCCAACTTCAAGCGCCCACCACTTTGGCTACACCCCCTGCGTTCTCTCCACCACTGTATGCCATCGTGGTGAATGGACTCTTGTTCTCAAGCGTCCTCTGTAGCCTTACAAGTGCTGCGTTGGCGATGCTACTACAGGAGTGGGCTCATCGATACCGTATGGTCACCCGACAGCCCAACTTGGCTCCAGACCAGCGGGCACGGGTCCGTGAAACCTTTTCCAACTTTTCGAGTGGGCGCTACATTCTCTGGGGAACTTACCTTATGACCCTCCTCGTACACATTTCCATCTCCTTCTTTCTCCTCGGTGGACTGATCTATGTCTTCAACACCAATTATGCTGTCTTTGCTTTTATGTGTATAACGAGCGTGTTTGTCCCATTACACGTTGCATATTACACGGCGGCGTCGATTTTCCAGTCTGGCATGCTCTTCTACGGACCTTTTTCTCAACCTGCTTTGCGCATCTGTCTTGGGATATTATACACTGTGACCCGAATTTCGTCCTGCATACCATCCCTTCGTCGCCTTTCCGAAGCCAGCAGAAAGCTCTATAATCACCTGAGTCATTCCCGTCAAGGCTTCTTGAAAGGTAAAGAGAAGGCAATCCAAGTTGTACTATCAGACGACTCAACGAAGATCGATCGCGATGTCTTGGAGTGGACATTTAACTACTCGGTTATAGATGCTGACTTGGAAAAGTTCTTTGCCGCCATCCCCGGCTTCTTCGACTCAAAGTTGGTTACCAATCTCCAAGAACGTCTTTCAAACGAGTTTCAGGACAAGTTCGGTCGGAAGCTGGACGAGTTTCTGGATCACACTTTCTCGTCCAATACCTTCTCTGGATTAGTCAGAGGAGATCGACTCCTCATATGCCTCAATGCCGCACGTGCAGCACTCGGACTAGGAGCGGTCTCACGAATCCTTGGGGGCATATTCGATGGGCGTTGGCCTGCAGCACTCCAATCCATCGAGGTCGGCTATGCGCTGAAACGTTGGGGTGACATTAACGTATCGTCACATCTACGAAGGATAGTTGCTCGCATCATCTCCCGCGTTCAAGTTCATGAACGCGATGACCGCTGGATCGGGCTCGTCAAGGACGAATTTGGGATGCCTGATCGTGCCTTCCAGGATCATGTCGCATCTGGTGACGGCATTTCACTTGCCATCCTGATCCACATCATCCGCCAGCTCCTTCACACCGATTTTGAACTTTGGGAACCGGGTATTCTGCGGGGACTCTCCGAGTCTAATTTTGACATACGCGCTACTCTTCCCGGACAGCAGCACGAGTTCTGCACCGTGTGGGACGAAGTCGTTGAAGAAGCCCGAAGACGCGGGATCGGGAGTATTCCCATATTGCTTCTCGAAGAGCTTCGCGACGTTCACACTCTTTTACATCAAGACACAGACGTTAGTCAAGCGACGTATGCTGGTCCCACCGCGGCCAGTACTGATGATACCGATATCCTGCTTGAGCCATTTTCGTATCCATTGTGTCGCGTTGTCGGCCATCCCCTATACTCGACCCTTCAACTTGGCAGGTTACCAGTGGAAAGCATTGCTCTCCCTCCCCCTTTCCATGTACCCGATGCCCCGCCGCCATTCCCTACTCCTATGCATACCTCGTATCGACCTGCCTCTCTCGAAGGTCAAAGCGTTGTCATATCACCGGGTGTACCTGCACTAGAAATGTCCCTCGTCTCCCACATGGCCGCCGTTAACCCTCATTCTATTCCCGAGAACAGTCCTGCTCTGCGACAAGTCCAGAAAACGGAAATAACTCCCACTTCTATAGCACGAACCGACTACCTTGCACCCACACCGGGGGCGCCATCCTCATCTTCATCTTCAGCCGCCCGACGCCCATCCGCCCCTCCTCAGTTCCCCACAATCTTTGGTCAAGCCACCAATGCCACGTCTACTAGTATTGGAAGCGCCGGTATGTACAACGATAATCCGAACCCGAACCAACCTATGTCGGCCGAGGCCCAGTCAGCGCCGTCTGCCCCGACCGTTGATACAAGCTCCGTGCGACGCGAGGAGCACGAGAAGGGCCCACTCTGACTGAGATGCAGCGGGCGGCTTTTTTGATGGAGGCTTTTGTAAGTGGGTTTTCCACAAAGTCAGAAATGTGCCTGAATTTACCGGCCCCTCCCACAGAGAGCTATGATGTTCGCGCAGTAGAACAGGCATCCACCATCACACATTTGTCGTCTGGTTTGGGGCCGCCAGTGCCGCTGAGAAAAAGTAGTTTTCGATCACACGCTTCTTATATTTTCATGCTAGCAGTGTTAAAAACACGGAACGTGATTCTTGCTACAGGTCTGCCCGTATTCCTTCTCTTCCTCGCCCTACCGTCCCTTCATTTGGGCCTGTTGATATCACAACAATTGATATCTTTGGAGGTACCTTCGTTTTGACTCCCCTCTTTGTAGGATAAGCCACGGTTAGCTACACAGTCAACAAGTAGTCGTGCAGTCATGATATGAAAATCGGGCGTATCTGCGTCAGATGGCGCCCTGGCACGGGCAGGGTTAAGAACACCAGCGACTTGCAAGAACTGCTCTGCGCGTACCGAGTGATACTTGAGGTGGGCCATATGTTCCGTGTGTTGGTCCAGCGCCGGCAACTTGGTACGTCTCTGCGTTAGTGAAGTCGCATGTCAATGAGCACAAGGGATTGCAAGCTGGATAATGCGCACCAACGTTTCTGAGAAGAGGAATGAGCTCATTCGAGCTCCGCCCTGGGTTCTCATACATGTCCAGTCATCGTAGTCTGAGGCGCACACGTGAGTGCACGTCATGCCTAATGGAACCGCCCGAGATTGGCAAATACACACGCCAATGTAAACCATACGCTGCTTTTAGAAGGCACACAAACGCACCATTGATACACGCTCCGCCAAGACACTGTCCACACCGTACACCCGCCGAACGACCCCCGAGCGCCTCGCAGGGGCTGCTGGTGTGTACCCGCACTGTACGTGAGTACGGGGTTCCATGCGACCGAAAGCGCGTAGGCAACGTGTGCGCAGGATTATTGTAGGTCGGTGGGCCCGCCTCGGGGATGAGGATGCGCAAGTCTGGGTCTGCTGCCGCAAGCCGGCCAGCGGCGACGCAACCAGCAGTGCCGCCTGTGACCTGTCAGACACTCTCTCGATTAGATCAGACTGGAATCATGGAGACGAGGAAGGCGCACTGCTAGCGATGATGATATCGTATTCTCCGTTGATGTTCAAGTTACTGGGAGTCGCGTCTCCGGTTTCCACACATTGTTTGCCGAGGCCGAGGCTACGTATCTGCAGGCTAAGAAATTGGTGTACTGAGACGAGACAAGCGGCCGTATGCGATCAATTTGCGTCCTCACCACAAAAAAACATATGATTAAATCAGTCTTTACTACCACTGAATGAGCTTTGATTTTTTTTTCGTTGAGAAGGTGATTGCAGGGGGATGTCGAAAAGATGGCCCAAATCCCTGCCAAATTGTCGGGCGCTTTGGCAACCCGACTAACTCCCGCCCGACTATTGGTGCCCATTTCAGACTCCGCTTGAAATCCTACTGTCACGTCTTTATGCTCCCTTTCTCACCTTTCTACTTCGTCTGCAACGGCCCTGCTGGAGCTGGATATGCCTTAAAATACCTATCTGAGGGCCCTCCCAGAGGGTACATAATGCCACACAGAAGAAGTCAAGTTTTTTGTCCGACCGGAAGTGGTCTACCCTGAGGCATCTAGGCAATAGAAGTCGACTGGTCTTCATTGCGTGATTTTTCCTGGGCTACTGAATCACTCTTTCTCCTCAAAATTTATCATGCAGTCTCACAAGATGTTAAGGAAGCTTTTATAAAATCAACAAGAAGAACAGAGTAAATGGAAAGGACGAATATGCAGATTTCGATTTTGTCTAGTAACCTCGAATTGTACGAGCTACGATGACCATCGGGGTAGTAGCAGCAGACAAAGTAGCACTAGATCGGCGTCCATATGTTTTCGCGTTGGACAAAGTCAAGGTCGTGCTTGAGGTGAATCACCTATCTGGGACCACTTCTGATTTGTCTCATGCCTCGATCGATTGAAGAGTTTCATGCGTGGCAGAGAAGAGCGAACGGCAACTAGTGAGTCAAAAGGAACGCAGGCCCTCATCATGCCTATTTTTCCTATTCTTTGTCCTTGGGCAATGAAGAGTTCATACTAGGAAAAAATTTCAGGGTGTCCTTATGCGTACGAATTGAGTGAGCTCGGTCCTCAATTCAACGATCTTTGCTACGCGGGAAAACCCAAGAAGGGAACGTCGAGACACCTGCGCAGTCAGCTAGAGATTTTCCCGATGCACTGCAGTTCCGTACCACGATCATAGTGAGGTATGCCTTGCCCCATCCTACTTCTCTCGAAGACCAAAGTATTTCCCTGAGTCTAGGAAGCAGGAAACAGTCGCTTCTTCGGCCGCATTTGGCACCTCGCCTACCTCAATACCGCTTCCTCTTGTCCTCGCGTAAGTTACCGAAGAGCGCACTTTCAAAATGCGTGAGCATGTATACAAGAGAGTCGTTCACACAGCGCGTACGACTCGACCTCAGCCAAAGCTCACATCGGAGAGTGACGTCTCACAGTCTCACTGGAGACGTATCAAGGGTAGGGAAAGCGTGCGCAATCGAAGAGTACCTCGTATCGTACAGGAGGAGGAACTTGTGTGCTTGAAGGGTGAAGCTCGTGGTCGAACAGCCAGCTGCCAAGAAAGCAGAGACACGCAGCAGCTCCGAGTCGAGCTGAACGAGTATTACAGTAGGATATTGTATATGGTGAATACCGTTTTGGCCGGGCGCGGATGCAGCGGTTCACGGTGCTTGACAAACCAATCTCATCCCGAGTCTACTGAAGACTGACAATGGAAACGTGCCGTGGCAGCTACGTCTTAAGCTTAACTGTCACAATTTGAGTCGGTTTGCCTCGCCTCATTCCCTCGCACGTGATGAAGCGGCGGATGACGTCATGATCGGTGATGCTCCTCGTTGCCGCCATCATGACCTCGACTGTTGGCATACCCTTCCCTGTACTTCTACACGTGAATGTCAAACCGGTTATTTAAAACAGTGGCAGTGGACCAGGACAGGAATCCAGTAGGCTTGCAACTGCGGCAGTGATACTTTCAAACTTTCCGGCGATCACGCGAGTGAACGTGGTCAGTACGTGGTCGAGGTAAAGAGGTAAAGAAATGCTGTGGATACATTGTCATCGCCTGGGTCTAGGGTGAAAGGGTCAGGGCTAGAGGGTTGCGTTTTTAATGCGGGTAAGCTATCCTAAAGTGTCCGTCGCACGGCTTCCAACCTCTCACTACTCTCCGTAACATAACACGCTTCCAATGGATATGGATCAAGATATTGAAGGGGGAACTGGAGAAGGTGTGTTACCTTCCAACTTACGATCTACTCATTAATTTGACCCCACACCTAGATAATGTCTGCCGGGACGGGCCTCGGTTAGAGGGTAGCCAGTCAGTCCCGGGACGGCCCAGCATTTGGGATAGCTCCCTCTTCTCTACGTATTCAAAGAAGGCAGAGGAAGAAGACAACAAGATGACAGAGCGCTGGCGAAAAGATGCTGACGTGACCCTCATTTTTGTGCGTCCTCGTGCCAGTATTCGTTCTGCAGCGCCCATTAATTAGAACACGATAGACCGGTTTATTCTCGGCCGCTGTCGCTTCGTTGCTCACGGTGACAGTTCAGGACTTGAGGCCAAGCACCCAAGCTATATCGGCGTTCTATCTTGAGAACATGTTTCAACTCGTTGCTCAAATCAACGCATCTCACTTGTCTGTCCCTTCTAGTATTGCCAAGCCACCTGCATTCTCTCCGCCGAGTTACGCAGTGTGGGTGAACTCGCTCTGGTTTTTGAGCTTTGTGATCAGCCTCACATATGCAATGCTGGCTACGATGATGCATCAGTGGGCAGGTCACTACATCACGGCCACTCAGCAACCACGGGATAATCCACGCAAAAAAGCACAGCTTCGTGCATTCTTTTCCGACGCCGTCGGCGGGTCTCTCGTTCTACCAATGGTCAGGAGCTTGCGAGCCATGCTACATCTTTCCCTCTTCCTTTTCTTTGCAGGCCTCATCATTTTTCTCTATAATACCCATAACACTGTCTTTATCGCCCTAATATCCTGGATGGCGCTTTCCATAGCGGCATACATGTACATCACGGTTTTACCGATTTTACGGCCTAACAGCCCATACAATACCCCGTTTTCCTCGCTGATTTGGAGACTTTTCACTGGCCTAGCTTATGTGGTCCTCGAAGTCCTTTCCTCCCCACCATTTAGAACCCGTCACCACTTCCGTATCTTGAAGGCCGATTACACACGGTTTACAGAGGGTAGTATGAGGAAGAGAGCCGAAAAGACGGCTACGCAACGATCGTCGGAGATAGATGTCCGGGTCTTCATATCGATGTTCGACGCTGTGGACGAAGATGACTCTCCGGAGGAGTATTTCAAAGCCATTCCCGGTTTCTTCGATTCCGAACAGGTCAACGATATTGAAGAACATCTCCTGGACGAATTTCGAACCAAATTTAGGCCAAAGTTGAACAGTTTCTTGGACCGCATTTTCTCGTCTAATTCCGGTAATTCGGTCTCCGACTCGGAAGCCGTGAGAAGCGATCAATTCATCACCTGTCTGAATGCCACGCACGCAGTACTCGGTCCCGATGGAGTTTCGCAGATCCTTTACAACATCCTCAGTGGGCGCTGGGGGGAAGTGTTACGATCGGTCGAAATAGGGCACTCTCTCAGAGGCTGGGGCAATAATAACGACGAACAGTTCACTCCATTTGTACGAAGGATCATCACCCAAATCATCATAGGCATACGGGAACGCGATGACCGCTGGATCAAGTTGGTTGTCCATGAATTCGGCGTGTCAGACCGTATACTTCGGGCCAATATCCGCCATGGTGACAGCGCACTACTCTCCCTCTTAATCCACGTGATAGGCGAAGCTAGACGCTCCGGTTCCTGGACGCCTTTCACACTGGCCTCACTCACCCAATTTGACGTATGCAATACCCTTCCTGAATTGCAACACGAGTTCTGTTCCCTGTGGAACAATATTCTTCGGGACGCACTCAGGGATGGGGTTGACAGCACTGCGATCAACATTCTCCGAGAGATTCGCCTTGCTTACATCGGGCTGCACAAGGACACGGATGTCGCCCCGACTGCCTTCTCTGCTCGCACCTTTTATTATAACCCCGTCCTGCTAAAGCCATTGTCTTATCGAATCTGCAATCTCCCCGATCATCGTCCACATCGGACCCCTCACGGTCCTGTCTCCCGTCCCGACACCGCCCCGCCTCAGAATAGAGCCAGTAACCTCTCCTTGTCACCATCAACCGCCCAACGCCGTGATTCTCCTAACCCCTCATATAGCTCTACTTCCATAGAAAGTGGCCACGTCGTACACACAGCCCAACTGCAAGCCGAGCGAGCGAGCATCGTCCCGCAATTACCTTCATCCACAGATCGGGCTCTGGGATCATCTGATCAAACCCTTTCTCAAAGGCGCACATTCCGATCCGCATCCCCACTGCAATCTGCTCCTCAAGTTCCCCAAGTTGATGTAGTTACCGGTCCTTCCGTTCCCGATAGTATCCAATTGACCTCAGCACATGGGAATACCCTGGATCGCAACCCACCAGCTTCGACGGGGGTTTCTCGGAACCCGCGCCTATCGGCGCCGTCCGCCTCTGATGTCGCGACAAACGTTGTGCGACCCCGCGGCGAGTCCGAGTCGACGCCCCACATATACATCAGCGAAATGGAAGAGACCTCTCAGGCTTCCCCAGCCACCTCACTCACTTCACCCCATTCTGATCACACTCCCACCGCCAACATACACCCCACCAGGCTTCATCTACCCTCATTTTCTGATCCAGGTCCAGTTCATACCAGCCTACGTCCCATGGATGGATCTCCACCCACTGATACCCTTGACCCCCTGCTAAATACTACATTGACCCTTACGGCGTCTCATCCTGTGGGAAGTAACGACCTTCCTACTGATTTGGAAGAGGACATAGTCAGGCCATCTGCAGCGCCAGATATTAATGGAACCTCGTCCACGTCCACGTCCAACCCCATCCCTCAGTCTATCCCTGCCGTTAGTGCTGCTCAACAAAGAAACGGCTCGGAGCCAAACACCGACCTCCCTTCTATTATGATCTCAGAGTCAGAGTGCGCTCTCAAGCCACCCGATCCTGTTTCACCTACATTGGGATCAACCTCCCCATCCCCGACAGCCACTCTGTCGCACATCTCTTTGCAGGCTAGTCCTTTGGGTAGTTCCGTTCTGGACGTCCACGTCGCTACAGGTATTGAAGCGTTCAGTGCACCCGACGACACTCGTGACGATTTCTCTCCTACTTCCTGACGCTGAGGACCCCCACCGTGACACAAAGAAGTCGTAGCCGTGACTTTTGGACGAGCCATGCCACGCGTAAGTCCATCTTTCTGTTTCCTGACAACTTCTCATTCTTATCGTAGGTGATGTCGACATTGCTCGAGAAGATGACGATAAAATGATCGGAATTAAATCCTGTCTGTTCCTAATAGTATTCTGCGCAATATTCCATGACCCTTTGGGCATACTCCATTCTGCTAGTACTTATCGTGTCGTATTTCCTGTCACCGACATATTTCATCTCTATCTACAGTTGTGCTGATCATTATCGATAGAACATTCTCGCCTGAATCACCTCATGATATTAGTTGAATGACGCCTATCAGAGAAGGCTGGGAATTCGGACACTTTTATAGGTGTCGGGGCACTCAAATGTTCAAATGTGACCATCGATGTTTGCCTTTCCCCTGCGTTTCCTGCTTGTCTCATGAGGTCCTGGGTTCATCCCGCTGCCACCAACAAGCAGGTCTCTAGCGGAGCTGCAACCCACATCAGGATACGTGTGTGGTCCCGGAAAACACACCCTACTGCCCTCCATAACGGTGGGTGACGTGGCAAACTCATTCGGGGCGGATACAGCTTACATCACCGTGAGAATACACCACACCGTGACAACAGGCAAGGCAACGACGGCCCTGACCCCAGAACCAACCGTTATTAAAGTTGAAGACAGGAGAGGGCAACTTGAAGTAAACTCTTCCACATCCCGATACGGGAATCAACCCACCTCAAATGAGTGATCCGGTGTAAAAAAATTATCCAGTTGCAAAATCACAACCGACAAGACTCACGCATGGTGGCTGCGCTGCGAATGATAAACGCGATGCAAACCAATGACAAGATCACTGCCATCCGAGTCGTCCGAACAAATCCGAATAACCACCGGCTTACATAACCCCGAGGTTGCCACTGGTCCGCACCGGCGGCACCGCATACAGTAACTCCCTCTCCCTCACTTACTCCCTGCCTGCGAAGCGAAGGAAACGTGCGTCAATGAAGTTTTTCTTCACACCCCAGTCAATCGGTCCGGCTAGAGCGTGCGAGTAGGGTGCTATTCGGCACATACTCACATGGTTCCACCAGTGAGCAGGCAGGCGCTTTTTGAAAAACAGAACCCAGCATCTGACATCTGGTGTTGCCTCCCTCAAAGGGCAGAGCCAGCCACCGCCATCGCTTGCCAATGCAAGACAAAACGATCCAACAATACGTGCACGTTCCTTCCTGTCTCACAGCTCGCACCTTTTCTCTTCACCCACCCCTTCCTGTGCGTCCTGTGCAGGTCAACGGAACCCCCCCCTTTCCCTCCTTTCCATCAACTATCCTAATTTCCTCTATTTATAATAAGCACTGTTCACGTATGTAAGCCGCCTCCAGCTCGTTGAAGAGGATTACCAACATAATCCAGTTCAGAGTCTCGAAGTCACTTGCGTACGTGCCCTTCTCTCCCTCTCTTTCTTCTTGTCATCACGTCAAGACTCGCCTCTGATGTTGCAGAACTACTATCTGCGTCTCTCTTGTAATCTTCTTAGCCCGTATCTCACTTTCTCATCCAACCCCTTCACTTTCCTCCCATTCACTTTTGTCTGATCTTCCTTTTTAGTTGACCACTCACAACGATAATTACATTGCGACGTAGCCGAACGATCATATGGCAGTGTCCCGGGGCATCGCCATACTTCATCTCATCCCTCTTTCTCGAGAGCCAACGTGGGTCGAGTCCAGAAACATGAAGCGGTCGAGATTGGGATGAGCCAGAGGAACCGGAGAAGCGGGAAAGCACGCGCAGAAACATGAGGATGAGCGGATGGCCACTTCTTCTAAACTGGAGAGGAGGATCATTCAAGGACCAACTTTGGGGTATCAAACAAACAATCACGGACACCACCGATGGTCTGTGCGACCTCATTCAGCACTTCGACGTCCCGCCTCGTACAATCCACCCTTGGTGGCTTGCCGATGCCCATGGGCGGGTAAGTAAGTACGATGCGTAAGTATCTGAGTAGGGCACTCCTGCACTCGCCCTTCCCTTAGAACGATACTGACCAACGGACGTGGCCGCAAGCATGCCCCATGATCCCTACCGTGACATTGCTCGACAGCCCCAACCGGCACGGGCCGAGAAGAGCAGGTAGGCCCAACTTGCTCCCCAATGTTGTGGGAGTGTTTAGTCCAAGGTCGTTCGGAGTTCGCGCTGAAGAGGCGGTTGATCTGGTTCGCTCAGGCGCATTGCCTCCAAGAAGAGTGGCTAACACGTGCTTCTGCACGTGTTGAAGGGACGTATCAACTGCAGGTACGCATCCGCATCCTCGAAGAGCGCCTCGCCCACGCTGGCTGTAGGACAGGTGGTCATGTTAACGTTTGGCTGTTTCCGGGATGTCAATTGAGACTTTTTTATACCGGGGTATACGTCGAGCAGCCGGCATCGAGGAATCTCCCATTCGAATAACACGCCATCGTTCAGACAGAGACGCCGAATCCGTACAGAGGCAGGTGCGGCGTACTCCCCTGAGCACACGAAAAGGGTGCCGTTTTCAGCCAATCCTTTATTGAGACGGCAGCAGACGCAGGCCGCTTCCACCACACGAGCGGATCAAGGACAAGACGTGACCCGTTGTGGTCGGGCCTGTGCTCGGAAAGAAGCATCTTTCACTGGCAAGAGTTCTCTCACATTCAGGCCGTTTCACTTGTAGGAAGTGGAGATCTTGGCTGTTGGTGTAGCGTGGAAGTCAGTAGTCTTGTCCAGACGGGTAAGGGGATTTGTTAGAGCAGCTACGTAGAACCTTGGTTATAGCGGTCACTGTATTGGTCATGCAGTTTGAGGGATCGGACCCATTGCTTGGGGCACTATCTGTCTTCGATTTTTATATCCGCCAAGATCATATTTCTTACCTTGCATCATGAATCCGATCCGAGTTGCAACAGTCTCAGTCTCAGTCGTGGTCATGTGATGTAAAAAGCGTTCACACGTGGATGGCTCACCCTCGCGCTTTTCTGCATGCCTGCATGGCTTTCACGTTGTTGCACTGTATGATACGTGGCTGTGAGGCTGCCTCGCGTTTTAAAATGCTGGCATGGCCATCCTAGGGCCTCTCTCGACGTCTTCCAAGCTCCCGTCTGCCCCCAGTAATACGGCTCCGTTCCAATGTCAACCTCAGGCTATCCTGAAGGTGATGCTGAAAGAGGTATGTTATCCTCGGCTCGGCTCCATCCTCACCGATTCCACTTCCGTATTTTGTAGATGGTCATCGGGAATGGCCTCCATTAGGAGAAAAACATTTACGCCTTGGAGAGTCTGATTTTCGGGATGGTTCTGTCCCATTTTTTTCTGTGTATTCAAAGATCACCGAGGAAGAAGACAATAGGATGGCAGAGGGCTGGCATCAAGATGCTGATGGGATCCTCATATTCGTGAGTCCACATATTGACATACGTGCATACTACTACTCACATAGGTTCCATCTCCATAGAGTGGTTTATTCTCTGCCGCTGTAGCCGCGCTGCTTGCCGTGACGGTCATGGATCTTATGCCCAATTATCAAGGTACCTCAGCGTTCTATCTCGAGAAAATCTTAGAGGTCCTCAATGACACGAATGTGTCTCGTCCGCCTGTCCCTCCCACTGTGGCTAAGCCATCGCCGTTCTCATCTGGATTCGCCATCTGGGTGAACGCACTCTGGTTTTCGAGCCTGGTTATCAGTCTTACCTGTGCTTTGTTGGCGACATTGTTACAGCAATGGGCACGTCGATACATCAGGGTGACCCAGCCACCGGGTTACAGTCCTCACCGCCGAGCGCCGGTCCGTGCTTTCTTTTTCGAGGGTGTTGAAAAGTTTCATGTCCACTGGGTTTCTGACGTGTTGACGGCCCTTCTCCATCTCTCCCTCTGCCTCTTCTTTGCAGGACTCCTCGTTTGGCTATCCAACATTGATCACACCGTCTTCCGCGCCTTGTCTTGGTTTCTTGTTCTTGCCCTGGTAGCGTACATATTGATCACGATTTTGCCTATTTTTCGCCCTAACTGCCCGTATTATACGCCACTTTCTTCGGCAATTTGGTTCCTTTACACTGGCGTACTATATGCCGTCTTCAAAGCCCTTTCCTCTGTGTTTTGTGACAGTCACTGCCTTCGCGGACTACAAACGGATTATTGCAATCAATTTTTTGATGGTGTAGGGAAGACGACCGTAAAAGTTGCTCGGGAACTGCCATTTAAGATCGACTTGCGTGTCTTGCAATCGACACTCGACACTCTGGAGGGAGATGGTGCTCGGTCAAGATTTTTCGCTGCCATCCCTGGTTTATTCTCCTCAGAACTGGTGAAGAGCCTCCAAGATCATTCCCCCGACGAGTTTCGGACCACGTTCAGACGGGAGTTGAATGGATTCCTGGACCGCACCTTCTCGTCTAATTTGGTTTCCGAATCAGTCAAGAACTCCCGACTTGTTATCTGTTTGAATGCCGCCCACGATGTACTTGGTCCAGAAGGAGTTTGGCAAATCCTTTACAACGTTCTCGACGGCTGCTGGGAGGGAGGCATCGGGAAGGAGTTCTTTGAAGCCACCTCTGATCTCTTCAATTCTACGCAGGTCAATGATCTTGACGAAGATCTCCTGGTCGAATTTCGAACCAAATTTAGGCCAAAGTTGAACAGTTTCTTGGACCGCATTTTCACGTCTAATTCGGTCGCCGAACCCATGAGAAGCGATCAATTCATCACCTGTCTCAATGCCACGCACGCAGCACTCGGTCCCGATGGAGTTTCGCAGATACTTTACAACATCCTCAGTGGGCGCTGGGGGGAAGAGTTCCGATCGGTCGAAATGGGGCACTCTCTCAGAGACTGGGGCAATAATAATGACGAACAGTTCACTCCGTTTGTGCGAAGGATCATCACCCAAATTATTATAGGCATACGGGAACGTGATGACCGCTGGATCTCGTTGGTTGTGGATGAATTCGGCGTACCAGATCATATCCTTTGGGCCAATATCCGCCGTGGTGACAGCGCGCTACTCTCGCTCTTAATCCACATGATACGCGAATCTATTCGCTCCGGTTCCTGGACGCCTTTCACACTGGCCTCACTCACCCAATTTGACGTATGTAATACCCTTCCTGAATTGCAACACGAGTTCTGTTCCCTGTGGAACGATATTCTTCGGGACGCACACAGGGATGGAGTTGACAGCACGGCCATCAAAATCCTCCGTGAGATTCGCTACGCTTATATCGAATTACACAAAGGCACGGATGCTGCCCCAACTGCCTTCTTCGCTCGCACATTTTACTGCAACCCCATCTTGGCAATGCCACAGTCTTATCTATTCTGCGGTATCGCCAATCATCGCCCAGTTCGGACTTCTAGTGTGGCCCCTCCTTCGACCGGAGTCAGTAATCCCTCCGTACCTCAGTCGACCGCCCAACATGGTGGTTCGCCTAATCCCTCGGATAGTTCTTCTTCCTTACAAAGTCAGCGACTTGTCAGCAAATCTGATAAGGTCCACGTTGCACACACCTCTCAACCGCAAGCCGAGCGAGCGAGCATCATCCCGCCATCCCCTTCATATGCAGTTTTATCTGGGCCATCTGCTCAACCCCTTTCCCACAAGCGCACGCACCGATCCCCATCCGCCTCTCCCGTTCAAATTGCTCCGCAGGTTAATTCAGTTGCCGGCCCTTCCATTCACGAAAGTACCAGACCATCCACAGTGCATGAAAATCCCTTGGATTGCCACTTACCAGTTTCGATGGAGGTCTCCAGTTCCCCACGACAACCAACGCTCTCCGCCTCTGACATCGCAGCAAACGGCGTGCGACCTCACGAGTTGACGTCCCACATATACCCCAGGGAAACGGAAGACGCCGCTCAGGCTCTTGTAACCACCTCACTCACTTCCTCCGATCCCGACCCCCATTCAGCAGCTGACTCTTCCCCCACTGAGCTTCGTGTACATTCCTTTTCTCAGCCCGATCAGGTTCATACGAGCTCATGTCCCACGGACGGGCCCCCAATCCCAGACTCACGGCCAGACATCACCGTGACTGCTACGGCGTCCCATCCCTTGGGAAGCAAAGGCCACCTTACTATTTTGAAGGAGGACATTGACACACCGCCCGCAACGACATTCATCGGTGAAACCCTGTCCACGGCCAAACCCGTCCCTCGATCTTCCCCTGCCCGTGGTGCCACGCCACAAGGGAACGAGACCACCTTCCCCCCTCCCATTAAAGTCTCCGATTCACGCTCGCCGCTACCACTTCAATATGATGACACGCCGGTTTCCGCATGGCCCGGCCCAGCTGCAGAATGCGTTCTCAAGCCACCTGATCCTACTTCGCATCCATCAGGATCAACGTCACCATCCCAGACAACCGCCCTTTCGTACAACCCTATGCAGGGTAGTCCAGTCCAGGATGTCAATGTCAACTCGAGCGTTAAGTCACTCGCTACACCTGACCAAACCTCGCGCCCCTTTCCCTCCTATTCTAATACAGTCAGAATCGCCACTTCCTAATGATGACGACCCCTGCCGTGACACAAACAGTTTTAGCTGTGACCTCTAGACCCGTAAAAGCATTTGTCTCATTGTCTCAAGTTATGCGTATAAAAATCCTCGCGTCTGGCCTCGTCAAAGGTCAGGCAACTGTGGCCCACTTTTCCTCATTCTTTCTCGTCTCGCCCGATCAACATCCAACCCGACCGACACAGCGTACCGCCGCTCCGTGACTCAAGAGGCAACCGTGGCCCGCTTTCTCCCATTCTTTCTCATCTCACCCAATCGATAACTGACACAAGCGTACCGCCGCTTCGTGAGTCGTGACCCGTGCGTCTCCGCGTCTTCTCGTTTCACCTTCGTTTCCCCGCATCCCGCTTTCGTCTCGACGACAAACTTGCGACCTCGGCAGACCCTTCGTCTTCGTTGTCGCAATCTTATCACTTCATATCATCACGTGTTCCCGGATCCTTGGGACGCGGCTTTGGACATCACGTGTTCTGTTTGGAACCTTCCCATTTCCCGAACTACTTAATGTCTACGTTACACCACGTTCATTTCTTGGCACATTTCTTCAAGTTCTGACTTGTACGTGATATACAGGCGTGATGGGTGCATGGATCTAATTTGATTTGATTTAGTATGTTCACCCACCGTGGGAAAACATGCGGCTTGCGTCCACGGAATGATCGTTGACTCGATCGTTAACTCAGCTACTGCTGTATCAGCTATGGTTCATTGGACGGCTTCTCTTCACTCTTCACATCACGAAATTACCAAAGTCGAAACTTTCGAGTGAGTGTGGTGGTGTAGTGAAGCTGTCCACATCGTGCTGATGCACGCGGTCGAGGTTTGAAGAGTTATGTGCTGGCGGGACTGCTGGAGGGTTTTTTGGGGGATTCAATAGGGAAAGTGCCCTTCTGACGTTCCCTCCGTCGCCTCTCGACCTCTCATTACTACGCTTACTACGTCTCTTTTCCAATGCCTCAAGATTTTGAAAGAGGTTTCGAAAGAGGTATTTCCCCCTCTACCAGTAGTACTAGGCTTTGTCCTCACTGATCTCACCCCTATGTTGTAGATGACCATCGGCACGGGCCTCGGTGGTCGGGTATCAACCAGTCACCCTTTGAAGGCTACGATTTTCAGGATAGCTCTGAACCTCTCTTTTCGATGTACTTAAAGATCGGGGACGAAGAAGACAAGAAGATGGTTGAGCGCTGGCAGAAAGACGCTAAGGAAATCCTCCTTTTCGTGAGCCCCGTGTCGTCATTCATCTAAATACATCACGAACTGGAATGTAATAGACGGGTTTATTTTCTGCCGCATTTGCCACGTTGCTGACGGTGACGGTCTTGGACCTCAAGTCGAACCCTCAGGATACCTTAACATTCTACCTCGGTAACATGTATCTGATCCCCGCCGACCCGAATATACCTCGTGCATTCATCCCTCCAAAACCACCACCATTCTCTCCCCCTACATCCGCAATATGGGCGAACGCGCTCTTGTTTATGAGCTTGCTTATTACCCTTGCCTGTGCTCTGTTGGCAACATTATTACAGCAATGGGCACGCCGATACGTTGGGATTACTCAGCAACTAGAATACAGCCCCCATAGACGAGCGCGGGTCCGCGCATTCTTTTTCGAAGGCGTTGAAAAGTCCCACATCTCCTGGGTTGCTGAAGCGTTGCCTGCCCTCCTCCATCTTTCCATTTGCTTTTTCTTCGCTGGCCTCCTCGTTTGGCTATTCAATATCAATCACCTCGTTTTCCTTTCCGTGATTTTGTGTGCCGCTCTTTCCGCGGTGGCATACCTATGGTTCACGTTTTCGCCTATTTTTCGGCCCAACAGCCCGTACTATGTGCCACTTTCTCTGACTATTTGGACCATTTACACCAGCATATCATATACCACCTTCAATGGCATCAGGAAACCTCTCACCATCTTAACGTAACTTAGTAGTCTTAGCGCCCATAAAGATCACTAAGGAATGTATTTTCCCCTTAATGTATCTTCGTAGATCATGAAATAATACAATTCTCAATTTCC
>Ga0307510_10000970_pt1 | contig 30359 bp, 20 predicted proteins | sample 12_EM_MG_FD_207224 | JGI IMG/M metagenome (GOLD analysis project Ga0307510, IMG submission 207224) | Populus trichocarpa ectomycorrhiza microbial communities from riparian zone in the Pacific Northwest, United States - 12_EM | ecosystem: Host-associated > Plants > Roots > Unclassified | place... | reverse complement strand
TAAAAAAATTTAAAATTAACAAAAAAAATAAACAAAAAATATTCATTAAAAAAAACAAAGAAAAAAACAGCTTAAAAAAAGAAAAAAAAGCTAAAAAAAAAGCAAAAAAACAAAAAAAAATAGGAAAACCAGGAAAAAAAATCCGGGTTAATCCGTCAAACCCGGAACCCATTTTAGAAAGTTTGATAACTAAATAGAAAAAAATTTAACATTAACAAAAAAGAATTAAACAAAAAATATTTATTAAAAAAAAACAACTTAAAAAAAACAAAAAAAAATCAGTTTAAAAAAAAAAAAAATTCTCAGCGTTTTACTGTGGACTGCACTGTGCAGTCCACAGTAAAACTCTGATTCCTTTTAACTATTGTTATAATTATAATAATGTGTGGATGTAGGAATGTGTGTATAATTGTTTGGAAGTACCTCCCCCAGGTAGAACCCAATATCCAGCCAGGACATATAATACACGATGAACACAACTACGTCAGATTAAAATTTTCTAAGGGAACATGACCAGAAAGAGTTGAGGTTAGTTGGATGCCAAATTTAGTTTTCTTCGTAACAAGGAAAGAAGAAACAAGTGAGTTGGAAAGTCTTTTTTAAGCATAGAATGGAGCTAAAGACAGCCTATCAACAAGTGGCTTCTTTTCCTTTTCATTAGTTCAAAGGTGCTTGAGCCCTTGATCATTTCCCATCAAGTCTCCCTTCAAGTTTCTCAATCTAAGCCAAGGCTGATCACCACAGCTCCACGAGGTAAATCTTGTCTCTTTCCCTTTCACCCACCAAAATAAATATGATATCTTGATCTTCTCTTTGATTGTGTTCTTATCAATGTTTAATATGTTTATGATTTGGATCTGTTTCTATTTTGACATGCAAAACTCTTGTAAAATAACAAAAATCTCAGGTCTCTTCATGCATTTGAATATGATCTCTAGTTTTTAATAAAGAATGGCTTGTCTTCTGTATGATTTTCTTGAAATGCTTGCAAACGTGATCACAAAATGTAAATCTCTTGATGCTTGCTTCTCATAGGTATGTGGGTTAAATTGGATCTGTACTTTTCTTGTGAGGTATGCAATATAGGTTATTAAACTTTGGCTTTGTTGTTAGATTCTTGGCTTTATTGAAGGAAAACAAGAAACAATGGCAAGTGAGGCTCCCAGCTGGGCAGATCAATGGGGTACAGGAGGCATTGGTTCCATGGAAGAAGACAATTACACGACCAAGCAAGATACCAGCAACGAGAAGAAGTCAGATGGCAAAGGGGGATTAAACAAAGCCAAAGCAGCTGCTATGTCTGGGGCTCAAAAGCTCAAGAGTGGAGCATCCAGTAGCTTCAAATGGGTCAAAAGTAAATGCCAGAAAAAATAATCTCCAAAATGATTTATATGAAAACAAACTGGCCTCGTGTTATTATAGCAACAACAGATGATTTCTGGCAGATTATGTTATGGGCTGCTATTAATGCTCCCTTTGTCTTCCCTCTTTTTTGTTGCATGTTTATTTGTCTAGGAATTTGTTTGAATGCTAGTTGGCTCACAAAATAAACAGATCTTCACCCAAAGAAAAGACAGTTTCCACCATGGCAGCATCCAATTGCATGGTTGTAGGTTTTGCAGTTTACCTTTTTCTTAACCAAGGTTTCAAAGAAATTTTTGGTATAATCCATACAAAATTGTGATGTATATTGATCAACCAAAACACTTTCAAATATACGATTAGGATAAAACGCAAGCCTCACCACACTGCACCAAAAAACAAATTGAACACACCAACAATTATTTTTGTAAAGTTAGCGGTAACAGCTAGGAAATGCAGGCTGCGAGATGCCCTTCACTACAGAAGGCCAATTGAACAACTCATTCTGGTTGAGATGAGCATGCAACTTCTGAACATTCCAGCATTAAAGGGTAGAGACCGGCTTAATAACAAAACTAAGAAAGAAACAAGTCAAAAGAAACCTTCCAAGGATTTCTTTTCATTGCTTTTGGTCATTTATGATTTGTTCACACTTGTTATTGCTTCAAGGAGAATCAAGAGAACAAGTTTCACTTTGAATCTTTGCACCCCAAACAAAGACTAAACAATCTTGAACAAAGATAGCTGCAATGATGTCATGTTATCCATTCAATTCCATGCATAAATAACTTACATAATCCACTCAATGGTATAATCAAAACTAAAGGGAATAGATAAAAAAGTCAGAGCTTATGCTGAATGCTAAGAATATACTTCTTCCAGGATTCATTTATACAGATTGATGACATAATCTAGTGCAATCCAAAGGTATTCTCCCCACTGTATGTCATGTAAAGAAAACCATCTTCATCCTTGTTTTCCTCATAGATTGCAGACATCAATGAAGCTGGAAAAAAAAGACGAAGAAAATCACCAACATAACTCATAGAACATTGACTTGCAACTCGAAAATTACAGAGCACTACTCACCGGTAGAAGGCAGAGTGTTTTTTACAAAGACAAATATAGCCTTCTCAGGACCGAGCTTGATCCTTTTCCGGACAACATAAACAAACTGACCCACAGTCAAATCAGCTGGCACGAGATATCTGAATTTACAACAACAGAATGACAATTAGAACAAAAGGAGTATGGAATAAAAATTGAAATCCCCTTTCTGGTGTACAGAATTTGAGTCAGCAGTGCGTGATAATGCTGCTAAATATTAGATTTGTTAACTGGATACGTGCATAGAAGTTTCAAAAAGTCATAATAGAAACAAAATGTTCTTGCTAAGAAAAAAAGAAATTAATCAGAGTTGTCTAAAAAGATTATAGTAATTAACTATTATCTAACTGGAGCTCCTTCAAATAAGATGAGCTCGTCATGCAACTTAAAACAGGAGAGAATATGAAAAAAATGGAACTAACTTCTTCTTATCAATGTCAGGGATATCACTCCTTTCAGCCCTTTCCACAATCACCTGCACAGTGCACCACATGGCACATGCCGGTTAGAAGGAAATGTATTTTCAGAATGACTAGAATATATAGAATCTAGATTGCCAGCTGATGTTCTTACAGGTACTCTATCAGGATATTTCTCTCTGATGCGAGAAGCTTCTGCTTGCCTCCTCTCTGAAATAAGATCAAATTTTAGATAGAAGGGAGACAAATTTATATAAGATCAACACGCTGACTTCGTTTTCGAAGTAAATGATTAAGATGAAATAGCACACCATAACCAAATTAAAGAACTACAACATCAATAGAGACCATTTGAACCTCATATTTAATTTGGATTTACAAAAAAGAACTTTCTATAAAATGTTCAGGAATCAAAAAGGAAAAAAAAAAGTAATATTCATTTGTTTCCTAAAGAAATGCAACAAATTAAGTCCAATCAAAGTCACCACATTCAAATCTGACCCTAAAGTTCATTCCTTTCATGTCATCAAAGAAAATAATAGATGAAACAATAGATGAAATTCATGGGAAGTCCCAAGTCTCAACTACACCAAACAATGAAATTTGCCAGATGGCCTGATCACGCTAGTCCATGGCAAACTCTTGAGTCTCGTACCAAAAATAAAAATACATCTAATCTCTGCATATCAAATTGTATTTAAGCCCAAGATTTCAAGAAATAATTATATTCTCCTTTACATATCAAACTAAAATCACACCAAGGCCAGAATATCATTCAAAAAGTAAACCTCTCTTATCTTCATATATCAAACTAAATAGCTAGCTAAGAAGAAAGTACAGTATGATCAAGCCCCCCTCACAAAAAGAAAAAAAAATCATCAAAACAGTAAGTTCAAGCTTTTTTCTTTTCAAATGCAATAACTCAAATCAAAGGCTACATGATTTTCCACAACTCCTCGAATACTCCAATAAACACGAGATTGTGACTCGGAAAACAAAAGCATGGGTCTTAACAATTCAATCAAAATAGAAACAAAACAAAACTAACCCAAAGTATGATCAAGCTTGAATGAACTTCTATCCATGGTGGTGGTATCAAGATTGGAACTTTTATAATCCACTGCAAATTTCAAACACCAAAACATCATTCAAACCTTCTCTTTCACTAAGACCCCACAAAAAAGGATTCAAACTTTTTATCAAACACATTAAACCAACTGCATAAAGTTTCAGTCTTTTTATCAAAAATAATGAACCCAGATAAAGTTTAAACTTTACAACATACCTAACAAGAAATAACAAAGATAAATTGAAGGTGACTTGGGTTTCAATCGATTGATCGATCGAAGTGAAGGTAAAGAAAAATGGGAGGGCGAGGTAGAGGGAGAGGCAACTTGTCAGGGTTTTAATTTGATGCCAACAAGAAACCTATTGCTTTTGTACCAGGAGTGTCTTAGGTGATTGAATTGGATCACAAACAGTACTTAGGTTGCCTACTTGTCAAGAAAGAAATCTGGTTTGAGTCAGCAATTTTGATAGCGCATGCTGGCTGGGCTTGAGTTAGCAAACTAGGCATGCGTGATGCATTTAGGGTCCAAGAGAATTCTATTGATTAAGTTAACTAGGCTTCTCTCCATAATCAAAGTATATACCCTTTAATTTGATGATTATATTGAACTTAAATTTAATGAAAGCATGGAAAAGGGTAGTTTTCATGAATTAGTTGATGAGGGTATCAATGATATACATTAAGTTCTAAGATTTAGGTTTAGAATCTATTTATTTTTTGGTTTCAAAAGTATTTTTGAAAAAATTTAAATTTTTATTTTATTTTTTTCTTTGTTTCAAATTATTATTTTTGTGTTTTTGATCGTTTTAATATGTTGATATTAAAAATAAATTAAAAATAATAATTTTGATATATTTCTAAGCGAAAAATACTTTAAAATATAACAATTACTACAAATACCGAACAACATTTTAATATAAAAAAATCCTGGCATGATGGTATTTTTAATACTCATTAATTCTTTTTTTTTAAGTGTTTAATGTTATAACTTCATCATGTGAATAGCAACGAAAAGAGAATTATATATTACTGCTTATCTTAGTAGAATTATAAATGCCCTGTTTATTTTATAGAAAGTTTTTTTTTTTAAATCACTTTCTAAATTTTTTTGTTTTTATTTATCATTAAAAAAATTGATCAATGAAAAACACTTTCTGGTCAAAGAAAAATTTGGCTTGGTTTTTAGAAAAGTGTTTTTCTTTTATTTTAGGAGGAAAACACTTTCTAGAAGTTGTAAAAAAATCAGAAATATCTTGTTATTTGTTGATTATATTAAGTTTGGTCCTCAATATTTTTATTTATATTTTTTAATCTTTTTTTTTAATTTCATCTATTAGAATTTGATTTAATTTGATTTTTATAAAAACTTTGGTCCTCATTCTTTTTATTATTATTTACTTTTTTCTTATCATTTTCTTAATTGAAAATTTTAAACTATTTTATTTGATCCATATTCTTTTGATTGCTATTTATATTTATTTGAAACAATTTATGAAATTGTAATTTTTTTTAATTTTATCATATTTTAATTTTTTTATCTGTTAAATTTGGTCTTTATTATTTTAATTGTTATTTATTTTATTTGAAATAATTTATAAAATTATATATTTTTTAATTTCATCCTACAACTTTTTTATATGTAAGATTTAGTCTTTATTATTTTAATAAACTTGAAAAGAAAACATTGATAAGTTATTTTCCAGCTCATTTTCCATGACTTAATCAAACACTAGAAAGTTTTTTCTAAGTTGTTTTTCATGACAGTACCAAACATCAGAAAATAATTTACTTTTCAAGAATTCACTTTCCATAAAAATTACTTTTCAAAATGAAACTACCTTCCAACAAAAAATAGGAGTCAAAACTTGTCTAGGTTTAAGGTCCAGGTCATGGGTTAAGCAGTTCAGTTCTAAATAGTGTTGTTTTGAAGTTTTTTTTTAATTAAAACGATGTTATTTAAAGATTTTTTTTTAAATCAAACCGGGTATCATATAAGTTTTAATTGGATCAACTCCCAACTTGCTTCAATATAAAATTTGACTTTCATTTTGATGAAGTTTTGAGTTGAGGTTGCCCATCGAATAACAATACAAGTTTTGAGTATCGAGTGAGTTAATTTTTTACTTTTAAAGCAAGAAGGAGATCGTAGAATTCACATTCAAATCTTTTCCTTGGTAAAAGGTTTAATTTGATTAAGTTTTGGAGCTAGTATATAAGAAAATTTATTAAAATTCTTTGAATGCATCAAATTAACATAGGATTGCTTCTTAAAATTATCTAGAGACAGAACTTAGTATTGATTGATAAATAATCCGACCTTATGATACTCTTTATCGAGAAAAAAAAAAAAAGGTTTAACGTCTTGGTTTGTTGTGAAGTTGATTAGGCTAAAAAAACTAACATGATAACAAGTAAAATGGATTCCCAAAGAAATGCGTACAGTATAAATTCTCTTAACTCTAAGCCAAGAAAATAATTGTGTTTGGTCACAAATTCATACTTCTATGGAATCCCACTCCTATTCAAGCACAGTTTTGGGTTAAGCAGCACACATCTGGGCTGCTCAAGATGGTGTCTGTATGTACAACTGGGCAACAAAATGCATATCAAGCCCAATAAATCACATTAAATTTCACTGCTACAAAGAATTTGGAGTTTTATAGGAATAGGAATAGGAATTTACATACATGATCTCAACCTGTCCATTGCTATCCTTCTAACATTAAATGTTGAACAGTATACAAACAAAAACTTTGCCTAGCTTAGTCCACTTCAACAGCAAATATAGAGAAATGAAATGAAACCATATATCCAAAATTTCATCTCAGCATATAAAATTAGTGTTCTAACGTTCCAAGGCGTTGGCGTACGTCTCCTACATCTGTTCTTCTCTCTTCATAAAGTCTCCAATTGAGTCTTGTTTTGGGGACACACCAGACACCAAGAAGAGCTGTGGATGTGGTCCATCGAGGTAACACCAATAAAGAGCATCTCCTAACCACTCGAACCCTGCATAAATCTCTCCCTCTCGCTCTCTCTCTTCTTTATTAGAGTTTCTCTATGTGGTTCCTTAATTGTGGTCACAATAAGTTGGAATATGGATCGGTGTTATTCTCCATCATCATCGTCATCAACACAAGGAGGGCACGGTAGTGGAGAGGTACCATGATCAGACTCCTAATTCAAGCTTGAGGGAAAGATGGCTGCTTAGGGCCAGAGAACAAAGGTGCAGGCTCTACATCATGAGAAGGTGCATCATTATGTTACTATGCTGGCAGAAATACGACAAGTGTTAATACTAATAAGAACACTCAGCTTATCACATACTTGACATGCCAGTGGCCTTGTACTCCTTGTCTATTGATTGCATCAACTACTTTAGGGCTACAAAACCATATGAAGGTTGAAGAAACATCAAAGAAAATCTTCCAGGGAAATCAACCATTTCTAGAAATGAATTATGGGGTTAATTTGCCCATTATATTCTCTTCTGTATGCTAGATTAAGGCTCTTAAATATGAATATGATCGTGATTTTTGGGTGGAAATTAATGATCATGGTATGTGTGTCCATGTATAGTAAGGTTTTGTGCACCAAGATGGAGACATCAAAGAAGATCTTCCAGGGAAATCAACCATTTCTAGAAATGAATTATGGGGTTAATTTGCCCATTATATTCTCTTCTGTATGCTAGATTAAGGCTCTTAATTATGAATATGATCGTGATTTTTGGGTGGAAATTAATGATCATGGTATGTGTGTACATGTATGGTAAGGTTTTGTGCACCAAGATGGAGACGGGATATGTTGCAGGGTTTTTTCACGTGAAAACATTGATTAAAGTGGGGCTTCGTTTTCTATTTTATATTTTTTACGGTGAAGGAAAGCTAGGAAAAGACAGCCAATTAATTCACTTGGAGGGAAGGACAGAAGATCTCTGGGGTATAGAGTATAGACACAGGCCGATTTTTGGTAGGGTTTGAACTTTGAAAGACAAGGGTTTGGTTTGGAATCTGGATTATTGGCTATGCACTTTCAACCTTTCCATGTAATCCCACCAAGTTAATTGAAACCCTATTTTTGCTTGGGTTTAACTGAATTTTATTGTTTCATATGTTCATATATTGGGAAATAAGGTAAGGTTTAGTAAAATAGAACAGGTCATGAACATATAATTTTTTCAAAACTATCATTGTTGTATTTTATTTTTTAAATCTTGAAAGGATATTATTTTGAATTGAAATAAAGTAACTTATCTAGCATGTTGCAATTCAAACCTGGAGATGAGCCATATGACAGATCAACTTTAATAACTTTGACTAGAGTAGCACGTAAATAGTTGGAATTTAGAAGTTAACAGGAGCTTCAAAAGAAAGAATTTGAACTCTTGAACTTTTTAGCAAATCCAAGAAGTTCACCATTAGTAAACCAGAGGGTAGATTGGTTTTAAGCATCCAAAATTATTACTAGTTTAATAATCATAAAAGGCCATTGCTACTAGTAGATCCCAGAATATAATTATAGCTTAGCCAACACAACATGGTCGAGATTTTGTGCCTAGTGCATGAATGTATCTGTCCAAATTCGCATCGTGGAAATAAGACGATAGATTCTCACTTTCGTGCTTCTTCTTCTTCTCCATTTCATTAATTAATCAACAAGAACTCCACCATAACAAAGTGGGACACGTCAAGATTCAAAAGCAGCTTGTTGAGGCATGCCCATATATATCTTGTCATGAGAGCTAGCGCCCTTCTGTTTCAAATCTTCTTAGAATCATTGAAATCAAAATTATCTGTGTAGGGAGATCAAATACAGATGCTCTTTTCTTATTTCAAATATCACGGCTAACTATGGTCTTACCTCAGTACTGTTAATTTGTTTCATACTGGCACTGTCCCTCTAGGGACTGCCTTAAATGTTAGGGGAACATGCTCCAAACATTCAAATCCTTGTAGAACATGGGTTCTGACAGTAGCAAGATGTGAATTTAATGCATATCTAACGTTATGGGGATGCTGACTGGCGAGGTCTTCTCTAGGCGACCCCATGCTGGAAAGATTTTCAGGTTCATATGATTCCATCTTGTTTGGTCCATGCCCACTTGTAATTCCTCTTTATTTTATATCCAATCCAACAAATTATTCCACCATTACATGTTTGATTAATTGTATCTGTGCCCATGCTGTCATTAATTTGAGTCTTAATTTACGGAGAGATTATATATATATATATATATATATATATATATATATATATATATTGATTGATATCATATCATAAAAAGAATTTGATCTTACCTTAGCTAAAAATTATATATGTGCTGTCACTGACCAATATACATCAAGCTTTGGTGTGCCATCAATTTAGGGCCCATATTGTTCTTATACCTTAGTATTTAGTGTTCAAGAAATGGAGCTCAAATCTAGGGGATGTGGAATATGGATCCAATTAATTAATATATGATTCCTTGTGTTAAGAAACTTAAACAAGTAAATCCCTTGTCACTGTCAATATCGAACATTTGTCCCACTCGAAATAGTGGCTTCTCAGAGGAGACAATCTTTTATAATGTCACATCCTTCCCTTTCCTCGCCAACACCACCTTATTTAGGTTGTGTTTTGTTGGCGGTTGAATCTTTTTTTTTTTTTTTTTTTATGATTTTAATTTTTTTAATTTTAATTTTTGAATTATTTTAATGTATTGGTGTTAAAAATTATTTTAAAAAAATAAAAAAATATATTATTTTAATATATTTTTAAATAAAAAAAACTTAAAAAAACAACTATTATTCATTTCCAAACATCCTGTTATTACCAAAGAACACTTAAAAAAATACAATAGACATATGATATTAATTTCCACGTAACCAACCAAACTCTTGCTAATAGTTTTAAGGAGCAAGGAGATCTGTATTATATTTGTGTATATTTTTTTAATCTTGAAACATTAACCAAACACAAATTTTAGGCGTGGGGTCTAAGTTGAGTAGTTGAATTTACTCCTCATAAATGCCCAAGGTTCTCTCCGGAGTCCGGAGCATGACCTTAAAGTCTACTATAATTAAGGATGCTTGTGTGATGGCAGCAGCTGCACAGCCAGGGCTCACCTTTTTCCCAATTAGCTAGCTAGCTGGCTAGCCCAGGTGCTTGAATTTGTAGCCTGTGAAAGGTTGTATTGTCCTCATAGATGGTCTTTAATGACCTGTGCAATAAAACTAAGACAGAATTTTGTTCCTCAGAAGGTCTAATTAAAATTGTACCTTGCTGGTACATTCTAACCCCCTTTAAAAATTAATTGAAAATTTAACATAAACCCTTTATTATTATTTTTTTAATATGTTTTTTTTTTCTAAACAAAAATTTTTTATATTTTTTTAATGAATTATTAACTATTTTCAAAGTATATTATATAAATATTAGAAGAATATCTTTTAATATATATAACCTATGTTCGCAAGAAAAAAAAATATTTTTTCAACATAGAATTTGAAATTCTTTAGTATATATATTCTATGTTCATAACAAAAAAAAAATTTATGTTTTTTTAATATGGAATAAAAAATCTATTTTGTTTAATTAATTCAACTTAAAAGAATAACATAATATCTTTTCAATGTGGGATAAAAAAACATTTTGAAATAATCTTTTAAACTTTATTATTTACAACACGTATAATTTATATTCATATGGATTGTTTCTTAATTTTTTCATATAAAATATTAAAATTTTAAATATTTTTTAAAAATTTTCCAAGTTAATCCGTGTAACCTGAAACCTGGCTTCTTAGCCGGGTCTAAATCTAAAAAAAAATAAATTCCTTGACTTGTATCACGCAACAATATCACCAAGTTATTAATTTTTTTCATTCCATCATTTATATAGGGGTGTTTAAGTGTATAATAAAAATTATTTTTTAAAGTGTTTTTTATTCGAAAATGTATTAAAATAATATTTTTTATTTTTAAAAAATTATTTTTGATATCAATACATTAAAATAGTTTGAAAAAATCTGAAAAATATTAATTTAAAATAAAAAAAATAATGTTTTTTAAATATATTTTTAAAACACAAAAATAAACTTAAGTAATGGATCCGGAGATATATATATATATATATAGGTCGTTCGGTAACGAGGTTACGTCTGTGTTTTAAACAAAACATAGATGCAGCCCGTTTAGTAAAGGAAAAAAACAGTTTACTGTTCATGGGTCCCACAGTCTTTATGCGTTCGAAACACTGGAGAAAGAAAAGCAGCAAAATGCTGCTTACTGCGCACTGTTCATGCTAATTAATTAGCATGAACAGTGTAGCCAGCTCCACTGTTCTGGTCGGACCGGTTCCGGTTTAAAGCTCAAAATGCATTGAACCAGGTCCGACCAAGTAAAATAAAAAATAAAAATTATTTTTTATTTTTTAATTGTGTTTTATTCAAAAAAACTAGTGTTTAACATTATTCAATGACACTATATAAATTAGACAGAGATCGTTTGATGACGTAGCATTTGCAGAATTTGATTGCAATCTCAACTTTGTTCCTGATTATATTTTACCTGATGTTGTTGCGCGCTTAATTCACTCAAACTGTTCACGTGAACAGAGTTTTTTTTTCTTCAAAAAACCAATGCAGTTAATTGATTTCACTTACACTGTTCACGTGAACGTGAACAATAATTTTTTTAAAAAAAAATTAGTTTAAGGTGAATTAAATTTACTCGTACTGTAATCTCAATTTTATTCATGATAATATTTTATCTAATTTTATTGCACGCTCAAAAAATCATGAAAACTATAGTTATTGTCGGATGAATTTTGTATGTAATGGAATTGTAGATAGTTTAATGGAACAATAAAAAAAAATTATATAAAGTATGATTTATTTCATGATGTAATAGCAATAGTTAAATCTACAATATTTAAATTAAAAACCATAAATATTAATATATATTTTTTAAAATTATTTTATAACCTCAATTTTAAAAGCATTTTTAACCAAACACATTAAACTATTTTTTGTTCAACCTCAATTTCAATTACAGTTTTAACCAAACATATATTTTTTCAAACCAACTTCAACTAAAAGTACTTTTTATAAAATAATTTTTTTCAAAACACAACCACAATAGCTACCGCAATACCAAACACACGTCGTAACAGAGGATACGGTCTCCAAATAGTGGCATATGCAAAGACTTTGCTAGCTAATTGTATTAGTGGTTCATGCTTCCTTCACATGCCTCCTGAGGGGACACAATTAATTCATCATATTCCTTACCTTTTCAATTTGGACAAAAAAACACTAACATAAATGGAGATCCCCTTGTGTTCCTGAAAACATGAAAAAAATCATATTTGTAAAATCTTATCTATTGATTTCAAATCAATAGTTAGATTTTATTTCAAGTTTGAATAACCACTGTTTATGTATGAAATTTGAATTCAAAAATGTGTATTTTACATATGATCCATCATGTATTTTTAAAGAACATAAAAGGATTCAAATCCCAAAAAAATGAGCTCAATGACTTACACTAATCAACATTAAACCAAACACTTACACGGTTGCTTATTATCTCATGTTATAAGGTAGTGTTTTAGTTACTATTTTATAATAAAAAAATAAAAATAAAGAAGATAAAAAAAAATATAATTATGTTTAGTTATCATTACTTGACTCGGAACTTACTCTAAGTTAACTCCCTAACTTTATCCTAAATTGATTATCGAGTTAGATTTTAAAATTATTATAACAATCAATTTAATTTTTATATTAACTTAGGTAAATCCAGGTTAATCCTCTTGGACCATGACCCAGGCATTACCCTATAATTGTGTTTTAAAACTATGATAATAATTATTTCTATTTTTACTTGTCTTAGTTGAATAATTTTGAAATTGAGAATGTTTTACGATGATATTTTAGGAATAAAATATAAAAAATAATGCTTCTAGAAACATGTTCTCTTTGTACCTCATATTTTAAAAATACAAAAATTTATTCTAAAAATATTCAAGAGAAAAATTTATTTTTATATCTATATCTTTTCAACAAAATACATTCCTATTTCAGAATAATAACCGTACCTAAAAATTAAAAACAATATAAATAAGAATATATATCCCTTTTTATCTCTCCAACCAATTCAAATACGTTTATCTCTTTTATTGTCATAGGAGATATATATATATATATATATATATATATATTGGTAGTTCATGCTTCCCTCGTATGCCTTCTGGGGCCACAATTAATTCGTCTATATTGTTCAATGGAGACACAAACATGCAAGCCATATGAAGAAATCATCAAACTTCATTATTATTTTGCCCGCAGAATCCAGGCATTTATGCACCCGTTACTTTCCTTCAAAAACAAGTTTTCCATGTTTTCAGTATTTTCAAACCAACTTGGCCACCTATTTGTCAAGTAAAACATCAACTAGCTAGACTACACCTAAGTCATAACCTGGAAAATTCAACCAACCAAGATTACCTTTGCTTTGCTTTTTCAAATTCAAAATAATGACTGGTGGCACCATGCCAATGCCAACATGCCCTCTCCTCCAAGCTCTCTTTTTTAAGTCATAAATACAAATTGAAAGCTCAAGGGACCTCAGTGTGCTTTTTGCATTGTTTCTTTAAGCTTTAAATTTAATATTCACCTTCCCTTTTGTTGTTGGGTTGGTAGGGAATTAATTGCTAACTTATTCTAGCCTATACATCCCTCCTTTCATCCCTTCCTCTCCTCTCCTCTCCTCACAGACAGAGACATACACATTAAGTAATGGATTACAGTCTCGCAGTCATAGCTAGAACATTGCTTCACCTTGCAGAAAACAAATCCCATTTGCTTTCCCTCCATTGCTTTCTTTCCCTCCATCGATCCTTTGACTCTTCTATGTCTCTGTGCGGTAAGTTTATTTACTCGAAAGCTTCCTTAGAGCCCTTAATTCTGTTGACATTCACTCGAAACCATCTCTTTATTCCTTGATACTTGAATATCATGTTTCTTGGAGCTATTTAGAGTTTCATGCTGCATGTGCTTGTGTTTGTTACTTTATAAACTAAATTTCATTTATATGTACGTATACGTTGTTATTCGTATGTTTCTTCAGAGAAAACGGGATATTGGTACGGTTCAATCAGAAAGTAATGCTCCCAAAAGTATAGAGTACTATTGTTTGATTGAGCCGTGCCAATATCACGTACACTCATCTTCCTCTCGAGGAACGAGCTCTTCCAAATATCGAGCTCATACATATTTGGAAGGTATGATTCCTAATCCTGATCTCTTCTTCAAGTTATTTCCTTCTCGATCTCCAATACATTTCTTGTGCCAAAAACAGGTCTTGTGCGACTCAAGGCACAAATCAATATTTCTTTATGTATTAGTAATCAAGACATTTCCTTTATCATTTTATCTTAAGAATTGTTGTTTCTTTGTTTCTGTAACAAATTAAGAAGATATTGAACCTAGATCTCTTAAAGGAATGAATTATAAGTTAATTATCATTACTGTTTTTTCTTACATCTTACTAATTATGCTATTGGAACCATGTTTCCATGCAGAAATTAAACGAATCCAGCAACCCGTACGTTATTGCAAACTTGATGGGAAAAACACTGTACAAATTTCCTTACAAATCTTGTTGGATTTCTTTTTTCTCTTTGATTACCAATATACTTCTGTGGCTTTAAAGAAGTAATGATCATGGAACAACCAACTGATCTAACTAAAGTAACTTGCTTAGGTAGTAGGCAAGAACTATTCATAGTTGTCTTGAAAAGTAATTCCACTTTTTTGACAAAGTGGGTATTAGTAGGTGACAAAGATTCAATCTCCTTAACTGTTCTCTTCTCATTATTTTAAAGCTCCAGGCATCACGACTTTCCAAATGTGTGAGACACTTTGGTGCCAGAAATTGAGGAATTATATTGTTTTTTTTTTATTATTATTATCTTTTCAATTCCATTGTAAACCCATCTAAATCCTTCAAGTTTATTTTGTAAGAGTATTGTAATTGAAATTTTGCCTCGTAGAGTACAATTTTTGTGGCAAAGATTTCTACCTTCGAATTATCTAAATGAAGCATCACTTGTAAACCATAAATTGCTTAGTGTATTCGGTCATCTACTTATCCAATTGAAATGTATATGTAACGTTTCCCCTTTTTGTTTTTTCAAAAAGGGAAAAAATGGATAAAATCTTTAATATATGGAAGTTTGGATCAAGCACTATTCCTCCCAAAATATCTGCCCTCGGGGTGTGTTCATGAAGACTATTAACTTCTTGATGGTTTGCATTATATAGGGTTTTAGATGTCCCACCTGACTTAAGGATTAACTCGAAAAAAGATTTGAGTTATTAGGTTATTGGATGAACTCGGGAGTTGCTATTTCAATTATTTTTATTAAAAATCATTTTTTTCTTTAATGTTGATTCAGTGATTCACATGTTGATCCAGTTGTTAGAATCAATTCTAAAACTTATTTGAAAAAAATCTAAATCATTAAATGATTGGGTTAGCCCATAAGTGATCAATTATTTTTATTAAAGTATTGTTTCATTCTTTATAAATAAAAATTTCTTGTTTTTAATCTCACCAAGTTAACTATATCACCAATATTTTATCTGATTTATCTAGAAATTTAATCCCGGTCATGTTTTAAGTCTCAAATTTCTTGGATGGGTAAGGTTTAACAACAACGGGTATAACGCATTCCAATTGAGTGGACAACATGAACCCTTGAACGTTACTCGGAATAATTTCTTCTGAGACTTGGCATTATGGCTCATTCAATGCAGGCCTTATTTGATTTGACGCTTCTACTCCCTAGTTTCTCATTGTCGACGATGGGGTTAATGTCCTTGGAGTTTTACATTCATTTTCCTGAGTCAATATGATCCATCAGATTTTTCATCACTTTCTCTTTCACTGTCTTCTTTAAATTTGAGGTCATTGACCCTTCATTGTCACGGACAACTGAGATTCTTAGCGTAGGTCAAAAGGGAGATGGAAATAATGCAAAGGGAAGACAATGGGGGCATCCATCTGTTATTATAGGTCATTGTGGGGTAGCGATGGAATTTGCTTTCTCCATCCTGGTGTTGTTAGGTTATCCAACAGACAAGGGTCATCCAACAGACAAGGGTTGCTGACTTGCTGCTGTAGATGCCTAATGGTTTCAAAGCTGGATCTCATCATTCCACCTGGAAGCTATCTTGTTGTCATTGCAAGAGGCCAGCTGCACTGTAAAGATATTATGATCTCTCTCAGATCCTTTATGTTCTACAGAATGGAGCTTAAGCATGAAATGAAAAGAAGCATTAAAAAGTGAAAAACCATTAGCAATCTGAAGGAAAAACTCGACAAGGATTTTTTACTCTGTTGTATATTGTATTGATCCATAAAGCAAAAGCTGTCCATCATAAAGATTATTCTAACTTATTGTTTGCTATTAGCAGTCATGGCAGAGAACCAATTAAACAGTCCTCCAACCATTCAAAGAATGAAAGTTAGCTTGTTACAGCCTCTCCTTTTACTGTCTTACCACCATCTAGGGCTGGCCTCCTATGGACAAGGGCCCTTGAAGCAGCAAGGATCTCTATTCTCTTTGACTGTAACTCTATAATTTCTATTAGTATATTACACACAGCTCTACAACCTACTTCCCCAAGTTGCCCTTTCTGAGTTTGGAGGGATGGTATCTGATCTCTCAGAAGCTTGCATGCTCTAGAGCATTTACATCTTCACCACATGTCCTGTGAACTTCCACCATTCTCTCAACGGACCTGCAAATCCCGCTACATTTCCAATCAAATGAAGCAGCACAGACACTGCCAAGCTGAGCCTTCCACTCACAATCTGCAGTAACGAATCACATCATCATCTCTGTAAGGAGTATTTATATTTATGCTATATTCTCACTCTTTAAATTAATCAATATATGCAGTTCGGTAAAAGGATGAATGGAAGCTTGTAAGAATTCTGAATATGTCTGTTTATAATTACTAGAGCTTACAGATAGCAAGAAAAACCTTTAAAATTAACACTATAATAAGTTCAAAGAAGCAAATTGTCAATTTGGATCTGCCGAGTTTTACAGAATGAGCATCTGTCCTCAGAGGTAGGGAAATTTTACAGGTATTCAGGTGTTGCTTTCTTCTTTTTGCGTACCGACCAGAATAGATTTCCCATGTGAAAACTAAATGAATAGTATATAAACATGTACCGCTAGCAGTGTCAAATTTACCTGGTGGAGTACCACAACAGATTCTCTTATCGTCAACGTGCTCCACATCTAAACCGATAAACCAAGATCCCAGAGAAACATCTTCATTGACATATTTATGCAATATGTGCCTGAAGATAAGATTAAAAGAAAATTGAAGTGCATATTTAGCAAAACAAGTTCACAATCTGTAATGCTTGGGAATCAAATACATGAAGCCAGAATTAGAACCCCCTTTTCCAGATTCTTGGCAGCAAACTGGATTAGCAATCAATTTCAGCTCATCCAATCATTGCTCATAAGAGACTTTAAGTTTTTCTGTAAGCCAAATAACTTGTATGACTGGAGGGAGACTTACTGGTTTTCAGATATATAGGTAGCCAAATCCTTTGATATAGCATAAAGTTGTCCAGTAGCATGTCGGAAATACCTGTTTCCAGCTTCTCCGAATTTCCAATACTCTGGTTCGTAATATTTCACTCCCCTGTTTCATGGATATGTAAGAAACCATACCTAGCCAATGTTGAGCTAATTCAAACAGCTCAGACCATTAAGCATACCTTTTAGAAAGTACAGGACCAGACTTCATACAACCGACATAAACCCGACGTTTCTTTCGGTGTCCAGCTAAGATTGTGCCCAATGTTGCTATATTAATTTCACAGCAAATGACCTCAATGAGATGGGAGAAACAAGATAAACATGTACTTGGAAAATTCACAGGCACTCATCTCTAAAAACGCACGTCATTTTTTCCAATTCTACATATTTGTGTGTGCCCGCAAGTGTGTGTGTGTGTGTGAGAGAGAGAGAGAGAGAAGGCATATTGCATACAAGATCTACAAATTAAACATGCAAGAAAGGATCAAAATTCTTTTTACCTAAATTCACATGAACATCATCGTCAACTTTGATATAAAAGTCCGCATCCCACAAAGCAACAGCGGTACTAAAGTAAGTCTTTGTCTTGGCTGATAGTTCCAGGTAGCCCTCAACATGTTCCTGTTTAGACATTATGAAAAATAAGAAGCATATACCTATTAGACATTTCATTAGACCCACTTTCAACCTTCTGGAGTGCAAAAGATGAATGTAACGGCAAAGTAATGAATAAAATCACCAGTCTCAAAAAATCTCCATGCACCATTTCCTCTGCTTCAATAGCTTTGTCAAGAATGCCACCAGCAGTTGAACTGTGGAAAATGCCATTTAATGAAAATTTCCTCTTTAAATTCATACTTCACAACTATATAGTGTACCGACATCTGGCATGAACAGTGAACATAGCAATCAAGGAGGTATACAAGTCCATGTCCATCCTTTCTTCCTCGGTTTAGTACCACTTGTCCATCGTTTCTATCTCGGTTTATTTCACAGAGCACTTGATTCTATTCCTATCTTCCACATGACATTGCGACTGTTTTATCTACGAGCTTTTCATATCTCTCTAGATTTCTTGCTTTTAAAAAAAAGTCCTGCTTTCATTATTCCATCAGTTTTGAAATCTTTTCACAATGATTCTATACCTATCTTCCACATGACATTGCATTGTTTTATCTACAAGTTTTTCTTATCTCTCTAAATTTCTTGCTTTTAAAACAAAGTCCTGCTTTCATTATTGCATCAGTTTTGAAATCTTTTCACAATGATATAATCAAATTTGTACAACCTTTCAGTGCTAGAGCCACAAATTTTACATACAGTCCAGTAGAAGAAAGATGGCAAGTGCTACACATTTTAAGAAAATCAAGCACGCCGCAAACAACACTAGCTACAAGATAGGAATAAAATCTCACCTGTGACCTATAACAAAGCGTATGACTATACCCTTCTCCTTCTCCAATTTCTTTCTTGCCTCACCTATTTAAGGATTCAAAACATGAACTCGTTAGTCATTCTCTAACTGCAAACTGGCAACTGGAGTAGCATATAACTTTAAAAAGAACAAGTCAAAAACAAATTTGGTCCCGGCCAATTCACCTTGTGGCATCCAAGTTGTACGAACAGAATCCCTCCGTTTCCGACTGCTAAAAGCTGTATTGATTCCAATTACCATAAAGTATTTTCTTTTCAAGTTTCCTGATGCAATATCGCCTCTTAACAAAGATTGCTGCTCTGCCTTAGCAGCTGCTAGTTTCATCTCTATATTTGAAATTTTACTATCTAAGGCACTGCATTCAGAATAATACAGCAACAGGATTTGCATTTAGGTCAATGAAAGGGTAACACCATCGTATCTGTGAAACTCAACATAATGTACAGCAGAGCTTACCTGATATCATACTGAGTATTTGAAATTTGCCCTAGACTGTTAATGGATGTATGATTTTCAACCTTCTGATAGTGGCAAAAGAATACTATAACTAGAAAGTCAATTGCGATAGCATAATTGAAAAGCACAGCTGAAATCTGATCATATGAAAGCCAACAATGCAGAACATATGACTTAAAGAAACAAGTACATTGCAAATTCTAACCTTTCCTTGACAAATATGACAATTGTATAAAAGAAAGTCCATGGACAGCGACACTAACATTCAGCAATAAATTCTTCCATCCGGTTTGCATTTATAAATCACAAGTTATATATATTTGAACAAAACTGCTTTTAAGATACGATAATCCATAGCTAAATTAAACAATAAAAAATTCTTATTCCCACAAATTATCGACCAACCAATTAAATGTCATAATTGATGTGTCAGAGAATTTTTGGCATTGCAGTGAAGGGTGTTTTTCAATTGAAAATACATTAAAATAATACTTGACCACCAACTAGCCATACTTCATTCTGAATTACCTCAATGCCACATAGCGCAACACAACATTAAGCTTGTCCATATGTTTTTAAATAAAAGCCTGATATGCACTTACAAGCTTCTGATTACAATTCTCGGATTCTAAATTTGTTCTTTCAGGCTCTGTCCAAATCCTGGTGCAAGATTTCTTGATTAATATTTATGACAAAGCATATCACCTTGACTTGTAAATTAAAGTAGCCCAAATCCATTGACAAAAAACAATGATAACTTCAAATGACTGCCAAAATTTATCAAACGAAGCTTGCTAGCAATTGGCACCAAAACTTGTGCAATATAGAATTATAAAAAAATGTGGCCCAAAACAGCATAGAGTAACACTCTGCAATGTAATCCAGCCCTACAAGTTGTAGGCTGCAACATCAGACACAAGTTTAAGCGAAGGAAATAAAAAAGAAACGACAGCACACGTTTACAGCTTCTGTTTCCAAGGTTAATATAGTGTCGGTGGAGACATATTTGCCAAAAGAAAACAAAAAATTCAAAAAAAAAAAGATCAACATGGCAGTCATTTGATTCCACAATATCCAAAAATCAAGAACAGAATAGTAAGCACAACACAATTTTTTCCTAAAACATTCAAGTTCTTCTTGTCTTCCGACATTTAGCTTCAAGAATCAATGGCAACACTTCAAATTAAAAGTCCAAGAAATCAGTCAAAGAGGCTTACTTCAACAGCACACACCAATCCAAATGACCCTTTTCAATATCACTATCATAAATCACATATTTCTCAAAATTAATTGATACCCAGTAGAGTAAAAATGCATCCTACAATCAAAGCAACCTCCAAAGCCTACAACTTTGAAGAAAGCAATAGGAACGCATTAATCAAAACTTGCCTGTTAGTGAATAATATCCCAGCAGAGAAGCTGCCAAAACAAAGCAAAAGAGCCAGATTCCTTGACACCACTGCATTCCTTGAACCCATCTCTCCTCCTCCAACTCCTACTCTACCCTTCACTGACATTTTTGTTTTACTATTTAACCTACACTCAACAACAAAAAAACAAAAAGATTCAAACTTTATCAAAAGGATAATTCTAAAAACAATTTAGACACAACCCAGAATCTGTTTTGGTTTAAAAAAACAAATGAAAGTGGTGTTATACATGTGTTTATGTTTATGCAATGACACAGTCTACACACTTCTCTCCCTCCACAGAAGGGAACAGAGACAGAGAGGGAGAGAGGTGCTCAGTGAAAAGTCCCGGTTACCAACTACCACTCTTATTAATATATATAGTCTCAAAAATTACTTAACCGTTCTCTTTACAGTATGTTTCTGTTTGTCACCATTAATGTACTTTTGATGTTATATGTTTCAAGACTACAATTAAAATGTTGTCTTTTACTTTTTGGAACAACAATATTAATGTTTCTAGTCTACACTAATAACAGCAACAGTTTCACTTTCATAGGATTAGTGCTTTCTTTCTCAATCAATTCATAGGGTTAGTGCTTAGAGCTTTGATGCTAGTTCTTGGTCTTGACAGTTTAAGGTTCATTTAAGCGAACCCAGATAGATTTGAAAGATATCAAATTGGAATGGTAATTTTCACTTTATCTAAATCTGAGTATATAATTTTTTTTTCATTTAAGTATATTAATTTTTTAAAAAAAACTTTCAATTAAGCATTTGTGTACATCTTTTGTTAATCAATTCCTAAATAAAAATTACAATACCGGTATACCAAATTTTAGTTTTTTTCAATCAAGTACATGGGGTTTAATTTGTTTTTTTGGTGCACTGATTTTGGTACTTCTTAAAAAATCAACAATTTTTTTTATTTTTCAATCACATAATATCTATAATAAATATTTTAATGGTTATTTATAATTTATCTATTTATTTTAATTAATCTTTAAATAATTTATAGGCTCGATGTAGAATATAGATAGCTTGCTATTAACTTATTATTATTTTTTTAAAAGGATTTATTTTAATTTAAAACTTTTTCATTTATTAAATATAATATTATGTTGAGCAGTACTCCTACTACAAAAGAAAAAAAACAAATTAGAAATTAAAATTTGATGGAAGTAATTGATTGACACAATCAATAAAAAAAAACGGTGTATTAAAATAAAAAGATTAAAGTTCATGAACTCAATTGAGAAAAGTTAGAAAGTTAGTATACTTCTAGTGTAATTATCCCAATTTGCAAATAGAGAATTATGTTTTAATCTCTATAATTTAAGAAATGTTCCATTTCAGTCCTTCAAGGTTATAATTTATCAATATTAATCTTATAGTTTTCAAATTCTCTAATGTATATATATTTTTTATATTCTCAAAACATCTTAAAGATTTCTTGGTGTTAACCCCCAATTTGAACATAGAAGATCGAGGAAATGAACAAACTTCTTTAACCATTATCCCATAAAAGTTGAAAGCGAACCCATATTTTTTAGATATTTAGAGTTTTTAAAACCTCTCTGAAACTATATGCGTGGCTAACATAAAAAAATTGATCTTACATGGGCTGAAGTGGAAATGTATTAAATCTATGGGGACTGCTTTTTGAAATATAAAAAAGAAGAGAAGCACTAAACCTTCTATAATCTAGGCCGTCTATTATTTGCGTGAAACAAAAGTAAAATAAAGTCAACAAGCTTATAATTATATATATATAAAAAGTCAACAAACACATTAATAACATAATCAAAATAAAAGAGAATTAGTCGAGGTACGCGTAAGGTGGCCCGGACACCCACATTAAATTAAAAAAAAAAAAAGTTAATCGAGTATAGAAAATTAAAATTAAAATTAAATTTGAAAAAAAATTATAATATCGCTGGCTTGGTTCTGGAAACAAATTGGGCTTATTGCAAATATTTTGGCAAAAATGGTTGTGGGCTGCACCTCTTCTCATCTCTAGAGCATTAAAATTAAAAGCTACCATTTTGCCTTTTGTTTTTTGTTTTTTTTTTTTTCATAGCAGTTGAACTAGAAGTAACACAGACGACACAAGCATGACAAATGATGTAACATGGGCTGTTTTTGTCTCCAATAGTTCATGTTTTAGCTGTAAGAAGAAACACATATCATGGCTTTAACAAGAACTTTATTTCCCGGTTTAACAAGAATGATATTCTTGAATTAACTTGCATGTTAATTTAGACTAAATCCCTCTATTCGCGAACGATCTTAGATTTACAATTTCTTTTACATCGTTCGAATATCTTTTAATAGAATAAATCTTCTTGATCGTAATGTTCTCAGTATACGAATTTAAGAAATCAAAGAAGAGAGGAGAATTTTAATGGTGAATGAAGTAATACAAGCACAAACTAGCACCTTCCACCCTTTAACAAAGCATCAATGGAAAGATAAAATCACGGGGCAACAAGTTAGCTAGGATTTTGTACTTTTGTGCAACAGAATATCCATTCGAACAAAGGTTTAAGTTTAGTGTTTTTTTTATGCTAGCGTATAGGTGTTACACCTTTAGTTTGCCAATGTGTAAAGAAGATAGCAATATCATAAAAGGGAAACGATATTGGAGATGGAACTTAAGATCACGAAGCAATATTGAGACAAGAGTTGGAGGGTGAATTAATCAACACTCAAGAACCACTTGTATTATTTATAATCAGGAACACTTTTGTGTGGATTCAAGGCAATGGCAGAAAGTTTTTTTTTTTGAAGTGGTCCTTGAAAGTATTGGAGGGTGCTCAGCATGTGATCAATGGTAGAGGTGGTAAGTGAAGGGAATGGAGAATTTTGCGAAGAAAATAATCGATATTCCTGTCGGAAAAAGGGGTTAAAGGCTTCTGTATTCTGGTGGAGATGTGGGGATCTATGAATTGTAAATGTCATTGACATCTTGTTCCAGATTCTGATACCATTAATGTTAGCATGCAAGAATACGATTATTTTCTTGAACTTTATGCTGGTGGCCCCTTGATCCGATTGGAATGGATTTTAGAAATACTTGACAGTGAAGTTACACGATGAAAAGGCAATCCCTTTTCTATCTTGAACTCTTTTCGATCATAGAAATGATCAAGACGTTTGGGAAAGGGGCGCGGGGGCAACCGCAGCTGCGCCCTCGTTTCGGCTGCACATTCCCAAACGGAGTCTCATAGAATGCTAAAAGATTTTATCAACCAATACACAGGAGAAAAGATAGTTCACGCACTTGCACTTGCATGCAGGCCTCATCTGTCCAGCTAACAGCACAAACCAATATATAAATCTTCTTGTAAGTAAATGACCAAATCAAAGTCATAAAGGAAACAAGAGCAAGATTTTAAGTAATAAGAGAAGGCATGAAACAGGTGTAAAGCATTAGCAGCCAAAAGCAAAGAGGTAAGAAGATTAAACTAATCCTCTTTCAAATCTCACTGCATTACTCGAAACACAAAATTCTACCAAGTTACCAGGCAAAATCTTAGAGGCTGCCAAAGGTTTTTTTTTTTTTTACTTTTCAATTTTCCTCTCTTCCTAGAGACCACACAACAAAAAGGGCAGCTCTGACTTCTACTTTCTACTCCCTCCCTGGTACATAACATACACCATATTGGATTTGATAGTTAATATAAGCAGCAGCTAAAGAAAGAGTACTTCATGGGATCATGGGACCCTATTTTACAAGATGACAAAAATTGATGATGATGATGATGATGATTTGATGGTGGTGATGAACTAGATTATTATGATGATTAGAGGGAGGAGACGACAGTAAACTTGGTTTTGAAGAGTGGTTTTAAGAACACTTTTTTACTCTAGAAAACCAGTTTTTGTCAAAATAGCATTTCTTACTTTACTAAGATCTCTCCCTTTGAGTGTCCTTCCAATCCCTTCACACACAGAGAACGAAGAGATTTGACTCCTTGCAAGCTTCCTAGCTAACCACTCGTGTGGAGGCACTATGCCATCATCACCATCTTCATCACAATCATCAACATCATCATTGACATGATCATCTCCATCACCATAAGCAATACCATTATGGTCATCAACCCATGAAGCCATAATATCCCTTGAATCTTTCCCATAAATTTTTGACCAATCAGGGATGTTCACAGGAGCTGATGACTGCTGTTGAGCTGCTTTGCCTCCATGGTTTGTAGCTGTTGTCTTTGTTGCTGGGATCATTCTTGGAGCCGTACTAGGTAGATGCCATGCAGAAGAAAAGGAAGGACCTGAAGAAGGGTACTTGGAGTTAGAACTTGAATCTCCCATCTCCTTCACGACTGACCAAACATCTTCTTCTTCAAAATCTTCATCTCTCATTGATCTCCTTCCATAGCCACCAACAGTAATACTTCCCTTACCCAAGACACCACACCAATCTGCCATAACTACTAAAAACGACAAGAAATGGAATCAAAGTCAGTATTTTAGAAATCAAAACAGACGAGGAAGAGAGGTCTTGAGCAAAAATAAAAAGGAGGGCTTCTTCACTCAATATAAATAAATGAGGTAAAGAGAGGATTCTTTTTCTTTGTTTTTTTGGGATTTAACTATTAGTTAGTGCTGTCTTCTGTTTGGTTTTGATATTAATAAATTTATGTGTTTGATAGCGTACCCGATGCGGGTATTTTTAATATTTTTAATTGAAAATTTATTAAAATATTTTTTTTATTTTTAATATTAGTATATTAAAATTATAAAATATAAACATTTCCAATAAGATATTTTTCTTGAATAAAAAATTATTTTTTAAATTTATCTTATCAATTGCGTGATCATAATAGAAGAAAAAGAAGTTTTGACAAATTTATTCACTCTATTCGACTTTAATGATGAATCGAAAAATAAATTTTTATTTGTTTTTTTTTTTAAAAAAAAGAGAACAAATCTTTTTATCGAATGATAAGAAAAAAAAAAGGATTTGGGTTTCATGTGGGAATGATTTTGGAAGATCTAAAACGGTAACAACACTATGAATTGATCCAGAACCTAATTTACATCTAATTCAAATTCAATATAGGATCGAATTATTTTTCTTTTAAACTTAAAATAAATATTAATAGAATTTTTTTTTTGCAATATCATTAAATTTAATTAAGCAGTTTGATCTTGAAACCTGTTAATTCGGCTCTTTGCCGAGCTTGAGTTTTGAATTAAACCTCGTGAAAGTTGATCCCAAGTGAATTATTTAATTTAATGTATCTAAAAATAACTTGAACAACCAATAAAAACATCACATAACTTTTAAAAAAACTTTAAGACAATGTTTTTTTTTATATTAAGACGATGCTACATTGGATCGATCTTGGTCACTATGCGACCTGAATTATGAATTTTAATGGGTTTAATAACTTTGTTGTTTTTATAAATTATTTTTGTTTAATTTTATGATAACATTAGATGTTTTCAAAATCAAGTATCAACTCTAAAAAAATATATTTATTTGCAATCGTGATAATCCTATAGAAAATAAAAAAATAAACCATGAATTTTATTTCTCAACCAATCTGATATTGAATAAGAGTGAAATTAAAAAAGTAATTAGAAAAATTAAAGGATCAGAAACTAAAAAAAACAAATCAGGTATGATGGGTAAACTCACTAAACCCGTGAAATGGATAATCTAGTCAACTTGTCAAACCTACAAATCAAGTAATGGACTTTATTGGGATTAATAACTTATTTTGTTCTAAACTATTGCTTTTTTAACTATATGATAACAAAAATACATGATCACAAAATCAAGCGTTAAACCAATATTGGGATTTTTTTTAAGATTATGATAACCTCATAGAAAGCAAAACGAAACAAATTATGAAACTAAATTCTCAATTAGTTCAATATTAAATGATGAAATTGAAAAAAAAATAAATTTATTAAAAAAAAGTTAAATTCATCATACCTGTTAACAGATCCATAGACTTTCTTAAATTTAATAACATGTTTTTTTTCAAAATTATTTTTTTAATTATATAATAAAAAAAATAGACAACAACATAATCGAGTTCAATTAAAAAAAATACCCTGTTAAACTCGCAAATTGAGATAACCAGGGTTTTTCATCAAACTCGCAAATCGGTCATTGACTCCACAAAACTTATTAACCTAATTTTTTTAAAAAATAATTTTTTATTTAACTAAACTTTTTTAAAAATAGATCATATTGCGATACTAAAATATCTCTATGATATTAGCTTGATGCTGAGATTTTTTTATATTAAAATAATCATATAAAAAATAAATTAAAATAAATTATCAATTCTAAATCTTCATAAACATATTATATAAGAACTTAACAAAAATCAATAATTAAAGAAAAAAAAGCCAAAAAAAAAACCAACATATAGATAACTATCGTAATTCATGGGTGTGAGGAAATAGTATTTTCCTATCATTTTAGCTTTATTTATAATTTATAATATAAAAATGTATTGAATCAATTTTAATTTTTTTAAATGAACAAATCAAGTGAAAAATGATTTAAAAAACAGGATCAAATAACTCACCAAAAGAGAAAACAAAAGAGGGCCCTTTGTGTAGGGAAGCAGAGAGAGAGAGAGTTGTGCAGGAGAATCTCTACCTTAGCTTTGTTTCAAGACCCTCCAAAAGAAGCAAAGATGTTTTGAAAAGATAATCTAAAGACAGACGGGGGTGACGCATAGAACTCAACTAGGACAAAAGAAGAGAACCTTTGGAAAGACCTCTCCTTTATTCTGTGGCTAAAATAGAATAGATCCAGAGAAGGTCACAGGCACTCCAGTGACATCAGACCTGTACAGCAAAGGCAAGGGAAACGACAGCAAGCAGTAGGATTTTCATATGTTTTGTCTACATACATACATTAACCCAGAAATCAGCAAAAGAAAACAAACAATCTTGAAAGAACACATATAAAAATAGTGATGGGTTTTGATTAGATTCTTAAAGTTAGTTGCCACCAAATAATACTCTCTTTTGTAACCTCATGGAAATGGCGCACTCTACAGGTGCTAGAAATCCAAACGCCCACAGAAACTAGTAGCAGCAGCCAGTACTGGAAGGTTGGCTTTGATTGTTGTAAGAGCAAAACCAATAGAACAAAAGTCTTTATCGTATCATAACTTACCACCCATGGAGGAGAGTGGTCCGCTCCTCAGTATCAAGCAGTAGTACTCACATATACAGAGAGAGAGAGAGATGTGTGTGTGTGTTTCGTGAGGGTACAGAACCTGGCTTGAAAGGAATTAGATTGAAAGAGACTTGACAGCAAAAGTGAGGAAAAAATCAGACTATGAGATAAGGACATAACTGTTTTTCGTCTGTCTTGTACACATATTAACTGTTAAGTTTTGTTTTTTTCAAAAAAAAAAAAAATAGAAGTTAAAAGAATTGGCAAATAATATCATTGTAAAAAGTATATATATTTTATCAACCTTTTCTTTTGAATATATTATATAAGTCAATATATGTTATTTTTGAAAAAATATTATATTTTTGAACCGTGATATTTGAGAAATATTACGGTTTATTATTTCAACATTAAAAATATGTTATTTTGCCAAAATATTTTGCCTGTATTGTTAATTCACCATTCATTTTTATTTTATATCCTAATTGCCCAATTTGCCCCTGTTAATATGATTTAGAGATTGCGTTTTGACTGTAGCTGTAATGTAGATTTAAAAAAAAAATTAAAAGTGTTTGGTGAAAAGAATTTATTAAAAAAACAAAAATATTATATTAAAAAAAGCTTGAAATTTGAACTTTGGGGTTTTCATCGGATTCGTTAAACCTGTCATGATCTGGACACGTTGATCTAAGAAATTTACTATCACAAGCTTAATCAAGGTGTTAAACCAGAAAAGTCGATGGTGTAGTTGGATTTAAATACCAATAAAAGCGAAGTGTTGCGTTTTGTATAGAATGATCAGATACATGCACGAAACACCAAGCATTTCAATAAACAAATTTACTAGTGTCATCTCCTTTGTTGTAAGCAAAGAAAAGGCTGGATTCTGATTGGGAACGATGGAGAAAGTTGATTGGATAGACCAATTGTCACAGATTTCAGTAAAACCTTATCCTCTCTAATTACTCAATGGCAATACAACTCACACTGCAATCTCACGACGCAGTTTCTCTCGCAGCTCAGGGTGCAGTGGTAGCTAACTAGTGTGAGAAAGTGTGAAGCAGCAGCCAGCAAACTTTTCAAGGTGGATTCTGATTGGGAACGATGGAGAAAGTTGATTGGATAGACCAATTGTCACAGATTTCGGTAAAACCTTATCCTCTCTAATTACTCAATGGCAATACAACTCACAATGCAATCTGACGACGCAGTTTCTCTCGCAGCTCAGGGTGCAGTGGTAGCTAACTCGTGTGAGAAGAAATTGCGTTTGGCTTTGCGGTGTGGTTTGAAAATGTTTGAGCATGTTCTCGGTATTGTAATGTAGGGTTTTTTTAAAAGTATTTTTTAAAAAAATATATTAAAATAATTTTTTTTATTTTTAACATCATCATATTAAAAACTATTAAAAAAACTTAAAAAATATGGAGAGTTAATTTTTTGTTTTCAGAGAGTTAAACTGGTCGAGAATAAAAAATTCATTGAAGGAAAAATGATTTTTTGTATTGGTCCTTATAGTAGCCTGCAAAACCAAGTTTTAATAAGATAAAACAAGTTAAAGGACAACGTTATATGTTTTCAAACATAAGAGACTAAAGCTTATGATTATGTTCATAATTCAGTGACTAAATGATAATTTACTTACTCTAGTTTTTGGATAAATTGGGAAATTAACATACAAAATCAATAAAAATGGTAAATTAACATAGTAGCAAAAGGTTTTAGTGAAATAGTACATTTATGAATGTTACGGTTATGAACTGCGACATTTAATTAAATATCGCGTTTATAAACAACACAATTAAATTTAAGACTAATCAATCGATCGGTTCATAATATTCAGTTAAACTGGTCGACCAACTAAAAAGAAAAATCACAAAACTGTCAAAATCAAGGTCTCAGAGTGAGATTTTTAAAATCTAAAGATCTGATGATTAGAGCAACGACTCCATCATTTTGATTGAATTAAAAGTCATGGTCATTTTGAGCCATCATTCTGGTCTAGTGCGACCAGATTTTTTTTTGGATCTAGACTTGTCTCACTGATCCATAAATGCTTCTGTTAGGTCATCCACATAATCTATATGTGGCAAATTTTTATTTAGTTGTGATAGATCCACACCTAACTGATCAGAATTACTTGTTATTGCAAGTTTGACAACATCATTGACACTGAAAAATAGAGGACAACTACTGTGTGATTAATAAAAATTTTAGATTTTAATTGGAGTTTGTTTTTTAGTCTACAAGTTGAACAAATATATATATATATATATATATATATATATATATATATATATATATATTTACATATAAAATATAT
>Ga0307510_10000969_pt1 | contig 30367 bp, 18 predicted proteins | sample 12_EM_MG_FD_207224 | JGI IMG/M metagenome (GOLD analysis project Ga0307510, IMG submission 207224) | Populus trichocarpa ectomycorrhiza microbial communities from riparian zone in the Pacific Northwest, United States - 12_EM | ecosystem: Host-associated > Plants > Roots > Unclassified | place... | reverse complement strand
TCAATTCTTTGCTTTCATCCTTCGGATTTTGCACAAAGGGATAAGCAGACCCCCTTCGTTCCGTGGCTCTTCATCATCGTGTTCCTGATCTATCAAACAAATAGAAATGCTGCCCTAGACCGAATCTTGGCAAAACTTTAGAGGTGCCTGTCTGGGGACCCACCACTTTGCATAATTTATAATACCAACATGACCCCCGTTCCTAAAATCATACAACAAACTCCCAAAGCAAGTATTTTCTTTCAAAGAGATGCGTAAGACAACAAGAAGGCAAAAAAGAAGAGAAAAGAGAACCACGTCAATACAGTTTATGTAGATGAAGAAATTCAGACTGGACACTACCACTAACTAATAAGAGTAGCATACAATAACTATATGCTCCACAACACCGGCAGGCAGATTCAGACAAATAGGCCCAAAACTTTGAAGAAACGCACTCCCTAATCAAAACTTGAATAGAACAGCTGAAGAAAAGAAAGTGGCTTTCTTTTGAGGAAAGTCAGTTCAAATAGTAACTAACATCTTCAGTCGGGAAGTATCTGCTCGCTGTCTGCATCTGCTTCCGTCTCAATCTTAGGCTTGGATGGACCCTGGGCTCCAGGGGCCTGCTTCTTCTTGATTCCACTCACAATGTCATCAATTCTCAGAAGCATGCAAGCGGACTCGATTGCTGTTTTGAAGGTTTGTGCTTTGACATTGTATGCATCCCATATCTGATGACACGGGCAGATGGTTATCAGAACAAAACAGATTTTGTGGACTTGAGAATTCAATCACCACCATCACCATAACATATCTATCTAGTTAACTTTATATAAGAATATGTGAAGACAAAGATAAGGTAATCATATCACAGATGTAAAAGGACCAAACCAATCAACTATGGGGATTAAACTAAGATGCAAAAGAATATTTGCATAAAGGGGTCATTATCTGACCTCCATTTGAAGAACAAAGCAACAGGACTTGAAACTACAATATTATACCTTCCTCTCTTTCATATCAGTAATTTCACCAGTGTTCCCATCTATGCCAATCCATGCATTTTCACCATTCGCATGCTGCAGTAATGAATTAGACACAAAATAACCAGAAGATGGATGAGTGGAATCCATAGGCAGAGCTTTTATTCTGCAAAAGCATACTACAAAAAAAGGTTCATACCTTTCCTTGCAGAGCAGTCATGGTTCGGATCACATTAACACCACAATTCTGAGCCAATGTCCTTGGTATAGCCTCGAAAGCTATAGCAGCAGCTTCATAAGGCCACTGTTTCACAACCAGTAGAAATAACATTAAGGAAAATCATGTTAACTATAATACATATCCTAATTTTATCCTCAAAAAAATTTGCGTAACAGTTGGTCAAATCTAAAACTTATTGAAGGGTGATCCATTGGTGCAAGAGATTTTAATCATTCACCTTTTCTATGCCTTCGATGGATGAACTTTTTTGCTTCAGAGCAGCAGATACAGTTAATTCTGTAGCACCCCCACCAGGAAGGAGTTTTGGATTCTTGAGTATATTTCTTGCTACAGCCATGGCATCCTATATTGAGAACAAGATTTAGAACATCAGATGGCTGAGGAATATTTAAAAAAAAAAAAATAACAGAGAGGAGTTTGACAGTTAAACCATTCAATACCTGCAAGTTTCTTTCCACTTCATTCAGAAGATCCTTGCTGGCACCTCTCAAGAGAACAGTACAAGCCTTTGGATCTTTGCAATCAACAATGAAAGCAAAGAATTCATCCCCAATTTTCTTAACCTCAAATAAGCCAGCCCCAGTACCAACATCAGACTCTTGCAACTCATCTGGCCTGTTAACAATGGTGGCCCCACATGCCTTGGCAATTCTGTTATTATCAGTCTTCCTCAGCCTCCTGATTGCACTAACACCAGCTTTGCTCAGATAGTGGCATGCTAAATCACTGAGACCCTTCTCTGTGATTACCAAATCCGGTTTGAACTTAAGTATCTGCACACACATATTCTCTATGTATTCCTCTTCCATTTTCAACAGGACTTCCCAGTCTTCTTCTCTAACCAGCTCGGCATTTGTCTGGTTCTCTCCTTTCTTATATTCAACGGGGCAATCAAGAAGAATAATGCGCGGATTGGGAATTTTTCTTTTCATTTTTCCTGGGGCAACCACATCTTTGTTAAACATAACCCCTTTAAGAACCTTCGAATCTTCCAACTGGCTGCCAGGCACCTTCTCAACCTTAATGTATTTCTTAATGTCAACTTCCCGCAACCCTTGGCCAAGGTCAACACCAACTGTTGAGGTGGCATCAATTGCTAGATCCTAGAAGTTAGTAAGTACTTAGCTTAAAGGAAGTAAAATTTGACCAGATAAGAAAAAGGCATGGGACAATGATTAATGTTCAAGGTACTCCCTGTATTCAGAATATTTAAAACCAAGGCAGGAAATAAGGAAATGCAATAAAAATATCAGCACCGCATCACCAAATACTGTGCTTCTGCTTCTTTTTTATGGAAGTGTCGTCTATTCATCAGCAAGGAAAAAGTTTCAATGAATTGTCCAACTTTATTCAACTATGTTTCCTTCTAGTAGCAACATGGATTCATTGTTTGCATAAATACTCCTCATCCACAATTCATTAAATGAAGAATGCAAAATTTACACCTCAAAGATCTTCACATTGTTATAATCAGGGACAAAAACACAAAGTGAACCATGCATAATCATATCAAACAAAGAGATTGAAATCTCACATTTAAAAGCATCCAATAAACTTGGATAGTTCGGCATCCCAAATGACAGTATTAAGAAATTTCACGGTTCAGATAAAAGAAATGACCAAAACAGAAGTCAACAAAATGCCATTTGTATAAACCATTAGAATGCAAAGGATACTTACAGCAATTAAGTCCCCAAATTGACTAGTGAACTTTGTGCCTATGCAACTCTTGACCAGACCCAACATTGCCGGACCTGTCATATATATCCATAAGTTACTAAAACAACAAAACCAAAAGGATAATTTTTCAGCACCCCACAATGACCCTACAATCCTTTATATTATATGAAATGAGTACTACATTCCCAGTAAAAATAGTTGAACTCCTACAACAGGGTGTTCTTTATAAACCTTCATCTTTATCTTTTTCATATTAAAAAAACCCTAGCAAAGCTTCTAGGTTATCAGCACTAGTAAGGAGAGGGTGAATATTACAGATTCCAACTAAGAAAAACACCAACCACTAATCCTCTCCCTCAATATAAACTCAAATTAAAAACATAACAAGATTCAACCATTGACCAAAAGAAGTAAATTGAAACGGAAATAACACCACCAAGAAAAAGGAAGAATCTTGATAAACAATAACAATCAGAAAGTTAAGGAGCAACAACTTACGATCGTTGACATCAATGGACACAGCAATTTTGTCAAGCACGGCAATAGCATCCTCCAGAGCTTTACTGTAGGCTGCAGCAATGGAAATATAAATAATTAACAAAGTGAGTTAGTTAGTTAGTGAGAAAGAAGCTGATGATCCAATTAATTTTATTATAAAAAGAAAAGATGTAGAACCAGTTAAGTTACCTCGGCAAATGACAGTAGGATGATAGCTCTTTTCGATGAAAGCTTCAGCAACATGAAGCATCTCTCCCCCTATTTTCATTCATCCAATTAAAATCAGTAGTGATAGGTTCAATAAGTAGTTTTCTTTTAAAAGGAAAAAAAATATACGAGGTGGTACCGACCGAGAACAATGACAGAGGTCGTTCCGTCACCGACTTCTTCGTCTTGAGTGCGACTCAATTCAATCATGGATTTGGCAGCAGGATGAGCCAGATCTAACTCACGGAGGATTGCATTGCCGTCGTTGGTAACAACAATACCACCGCTGGCATCGAGAAGCATCTTCAACATGGACCGCGGACCTAAGGTGGTCCTGATGATATCGGCAACTGCCTTTGCAGCCTGTATGTTGGCATGATGTACCTTCGTTCCTGATTCTCGTTTCAACGAATCCCCTGCAGCAGCGGCCACACATTTTTCATTTATTATTGTGATTGTTATTTTTTTATATATATTTGAAAGAAGAAATTAGGGTTTTAGAACTTACTGAGAACGAGAACTGGAGCGTGCATCCTTCCTTTTCGCTTGTTTAGGTTATACAGGTAGAAAACCCTAGAAAAGGAGACGAGAGGAGAAGAAGATACGGACTGTTTGTGTGCTTGTATGTTTAAACTTTTAAGTGTCTGCCTCTTAAAAACGAAAAATGGCTGCCAGCCCTCCCTCGGTGGGTTGGGTAAGCTTCTAGACTCGAAATGCGCTCTCACTTAAAGTAACAACGCCTCAAACCGATGTCGTTTCTACACCCAACAGTACAGTAACGCGGCCGGAGGAGAGGGAGAGAAGAGGGTAAGGAGCCCAGCCCAACAGCCCACTCAATCAAAATTCTATTTTCTTCCTATTATACAGCCCCTTAAGCAAAAATTCCTTATTGGGCTTACAACTTGATGAAAACACCGGATCCAAGTTTTGTACGGATGAATTCAGAAATCTACTTAAATGGAAAGGACAAAACAAAAATCCTTGTTTTTTGATTTTGTTTGTAGGAACTAAAAAAGAAACTAAAAGTGTCAGTGACTCAGTAATATGAAATATTTTCTAACATGTGTTTGGTAACTTCTACTTTTTAAAATGTTTTTTTTTATTTTTTTTATTTAAAAGAATATTAAATTAATATTGTTTTTCAATAGTTTTAATATATTAATATAAAAAATTATGAAACATTTCCTAACATGTATTTGGTTTTTTAATTTTTTTTATTTAAAAAAACATTAAAATAATATTTTAATATGTTAATGTAAAAAAAATTATAAAAAACCACACTTTCAAAAAATATTTTACACCATGTTACCATACACTAAGTGATTTTAATTCATTTTGAATCGAAAAACAATTTTAAAAAGATTTGCTTTTATTATTGCTTATTATACAAATTTTCATTTTCATTTTGGATTTTTTTTAACTAATCATTTTTCTTATTCTTATTTTCACAGCTCAATATATATATATATATATATATACACACACACACACACACACACACTCCCCGCTCCAGCCCTCTTCTGCAACAGAGAAGGTCCAGCCTTTGGGGATGTCGAGGGGCCTGGAAACAATTTGAGGCATCTCATTAACACCACCACCACCACGACGCTTTTCCCCACGAAAGAAATGCGTAAGCCATCATAGCCTTCATGTCTCCCTCCATATACCTAACTCTCAGTTAACTAGATGCATCTCTCCCGTAATAGATACAACATGCGCTATAAAGCTGATAGCTGCATTTCCCAAATTGAAAGCATGTATCTCGCCTGGCATCCACCTATCTATCCCTTCCCTAGGTGGGGTCTCTGATACGAGTTTTTTTTTTTTTTGTGAAAAAAAAGAATATTACATGCGTACCAAGTTGAATACAACTCATCTTCAAACCGCTGTGTGTAAGAAGTTCTAAGCAGAAGATACAGTTGCATGGAAGAGGCTGAGATTTCGTAAAAGCCACCTCGATCTTCATGGCTACATCGGGTTAACTTCCCCAATCAACACGGTTTCTCTTTCCTTTAAAATGAGTTTCTAATTACAAAATAGAGTAAGCTGAGAGACTAGTATGACAAGAAATAAGCACTAATGCCCTTGCAATTACAACTCAAGCTCATTGCATACAACAGATTGTACACAGGTTTCAACAAGTTCAGAATGCTATTCCCAGGCTTGACGTCTCAAAAAATGTTGTTCCCTCACTTGATGGAAAATATACTTCTTTTCTTTCCTTTCTTTCTTTCACCAAACTGCAACAGCCAATAAGAGTGAAAATCCTGTTTTAATGAGAGCCAACTCAACAGAGTTGTTCTTTCATACATTATCTTATTGTGAAAGAACAGCATTGAATGAAGCGTCCACAGAATCAGGCAACCCTTCGCACGGAAAGAGCATACAACAGCTAATGAGTCGCACTACCACATTTCTCAAAAAAACCCTTTCATCACCCCCAACCCCAACACCCTCACATTCTTATAAACCCCAATGCTACATATACCAGAATGCACAATTTGTAATGTAGCTTGCATTGTTGTATATTGTATAGATATACATGGCACATACAAGTCACAGGATTCCATGAAATTCACAAAGAAGAAGAGGGCAGAAAAGAAGGTACAAGAACCATACCTGTTTGATAAATAATCTCAACGTGAGAACAATTGTATCTCTTGCACTGCAAAAAAGAGTGCATGAAAGGTTAAGCATCTGAATAGGACAGGAACAGCAACAAAATTTGGAATGAGCAAACTATATAGTGTTGCAGCAAGTAGGAAGGAGGCGTATTGGATAAAGGATCAATGGAATCTAAAAACAAAGGAAAGGAAAAGAAAAATCAAAAACCTTTACAGACTGCTCAAAAGCCAAATGTAACCTCATGATCAGGGACAAACTTGGCCAATGTCAAGGATCAACAGTAGGCTAGCAAATTATGGCACTTCCAACTCAAGATAATCCTAAGGTTTACTGATTGCTTGGGCAGCCAAAGCCGAGTTCATGGTTTAAGTCTTGAGAACAATCAGTTTTATACCTTGCTCCAACAGAGCCATGGATTATAACCAGTTTCATGTCATGCCTTGAAAGAACCATGAGTCATGCATGATTATAATTTCTTTTAATATTCAACCTGTTCTTTTCCATTCCATTTTCAACATTATAATGCATTAACTTTCTTGAAGAAACACTTACAAAAAAAAAAAAACACTTCTTTAGTAGCCACTAGCCATCAAACATAACCAAACCAACTCTACAAAAAGCACAAGTGGATACAAATCTAGCTGTTTGAGACTTTAATCTCCCTTTCATATCTTATGTAATCTTACTGATGCATTCAGATCCAGACAGAGAAAACTAAGATTCCCTTTTCCATTGAATGACAGATTTTGAGGTACTCCCAAGAGTTCTGTTCCCATCAATTACTTTTTTTAGGGGAAAAAAAAGAAAGAGGATATGTGCTTTTATTTAAAATAAATTAATGACAAGAAAATTATCATAACCGTCCACATAATCACAAAAAATCAAAATACTTGAACCTTTAGCAATCCAGTTCTGTAATTTTGTTTTATTCTCTATATTATGCACCAAATTCATAATTATATGGAAGATAAACGTAGTTCTTATTTCTTTTACTTTTTGACCATGGTGGAGGAACAGGAAGAAAACCCAAGGACAATAAAAATTCTAACTTACTAGCTGATATCTGTTGAGTTGTCATCTGCTTGTAAGAGATGCTGACGGCCAGTAGAATCAGTTAATATAAATTCTAAAGCATGTCCGTAGGGAATTGTAACCTATAGAGGGAGAAAAAAGAGAAGATTATGAGAATAACATAATAAGACATCAACCACCTTTGTGATTTTGAAAGATAAACAATTGGCAAAAGGATGGTAATCTTCAATGACTGAGAGCATGAACCCAGCACCATTAAACTTGCAAGACTCACAAGATGATCACAATCACAGGGAGCCTTTGAGCAGACTTAAATTCCATTTAAATGAAAAATATTGGTATTATCATCATACCAGGTTCAACAAGTGCAAGTCAATTAATCATAACTACAATAATTGAAACTAGCTATTGCCATTGCTGTGTTTTGCCACTTTCCTCCAGAAAGTGGGTGCATATACTGCAAGATACAAGTGTCCATGCACATGCACTATGCATTAATCGATCTTCATCCATGCAATTTCTTGACGAGAAATTTGCTGGATAAAGATCAACAAAAAAGTGTGTAGAAAGGTCCATGGCATACCACATTACTCACAGACTTGCACAACATCCACTATCAATTCTGGTATGAAGGCATCACTTAATAGGGGCATGAGTTTAAAAATAAGTTAACACATCCCATCAAGGCAAGTACCCAGTTTTTTTAGTATGCCATGAAAACATTTTCTTTAGTGGCATTCGTTGCACTTAACATAATTGGCACTCTACATTCTTTAGCATCAGGAGATCACATTTTTCATTAGATTGCAAGGCCTTTCATACAAATTAAGAGGAGGAAGAGAGGAGCATACATTTATGGTTGGTGAAAACTTCTCAGTGACAGCCACACCCCCCGATTCACTCTTGATACTGTAGCCCTCCCTCTTGATGGCCAAAGTAGCTGGTTCCCATATATCAATAAATCCAGTCTGTAATATCAAACACCAAATTACTATCCATCCTGTTTAAAATATGTATAAAAGGTCTTCAGTAAGACCTTGATAACAGATGGAGAACAAAATTTGTGTATAGATTCATACCGTAAGGCCTACTTTATACGAAACATGGCCACTATAAACAGTCTTCTGTATGTGTTCATGCATCTCAGGATCTGTGACCAGGAAAGTGACAATTTGTAACATTTATCCTATGGTGAGCAACTTGACCAGAAAAAATAAATTAAGGTATCAAAATGCAAAGGAACTGTAAAGGGAACTGCAACAATTCAATGATATAAAAATATTAAAGACTAACTGTGGCCCTCAGTATAGGTTTCCAAAATCCACAAAGGAGTTTGTCAGCTTGGAGTGGCCAATTTTGATGCCACCTGCAAACAGTATTAGGAAGACTTCTGTTCCTAACTTGTAAATGAGGGAAAGGTAGTTTCTAAACTGTTGCTAGCAACATAGGCGACAAATAAAGAACTTGTATCTGTTGACCATAGGCAACCAAAGTTAAAAGAAGAAGAAGAAGATTGGATAGGGAAGAAAAATCAAGTAGAAAAAAGATCCACATTGAATAGGGAGGGTGCAAAGATGATTTTATAACTAATGTGAGGACCATAACAAGGGGAGAACAAGAGGACAACTTTTAGTATGCAATGCTTTTATGATGTAACAAGGACAACCCATAAAAAAAAGGAAGAATAAAAGAATAGAAAGAACAAAAATCCATAGAAACTGCATGTTATAGCATAATTACTAACCATATCTGATCTTTTTGTGCTCATTTGCAAAGACCTTTACAAGCTCCCCCTGGAGACATTAAGAAATAAAAAAGGTTATCTCACTCACAATTTATATGACAACTAAGATATGTAGCGATGACAATAGTAATCACTCAAATTAACATTTTTATCAGGACCACCCAAGAAGCGCTTCTGCTTGACCACAAAACTATCAACAAGCTAAACAAGGATAGCTATTATGCTTGTGTGCATGCATGAGCACATTCAAATATTATGTATCTTTTGTGAATGGGCTCAAACAAAACCTCCAATTTGTATGCAGATCTAATCACCTGATTCAATATTATTCTAAATATCTTGAATATATATATATATATATGCTCCAATTACTTGGACTTAGAAAAGACACGTGAAAGGATTTCCGAGTTCTTTACCCATGCAGACATGAATAAACTCAGATGCCAATATGCAACCTGATGCAATCCCTCTCAAGAGCGCCCCACGCACACTCAAAAGCAGATGTAGCTCAATTCAATTCAAATGCATAGTCAATAGACTAATGTACAGTGGAGAAAAGTAAAACAAAAAAAAGGCCTACATAACAGCAGGTATGCAGCAGAACACCAAGAGACCCTTAGTAAACCTATTCCTTTACATTACCAACCTATCACAGTTGTAAAACCTATTACACATGAAAAGGAAGCCTATCTCACAGAGACAACCTCCCATCTTGCCTTCTTTGTTTTTAATCTTAAATCAACTTCTGACAATTTTTTACCAAAATTCTTGTTAAATTCCGATGCTTTGTTCTTCAAGCATCAAGATCCAAGCAAGCTATACCAGCAACTGTCACAAAGAAGTATAGTGGCCCAGCCAGCAAAGGGCATGAGGCAAATCAATAATTAAAACCTATATTAAAACAAGAGAACCAGTATGACCGTACAGCCCTAAAACTGATGCAGAATGAGCTCAAAGCATGTTAGGACGCTAACATGAGCACGGGAAATTGTGGAGGTGCATATCTGACAGCCTATTAGGTTGTTTTGAATTTTTTACCAAGCTCTGCCAAATGTTGGTCTTCAATGGCCAACGAGCTAAAGTTTAGTTTTCCAGCAATAAGAGGAAGCAGATAGCAAAATTGAATAAGATAAAGGAGATAAAGAAGAGAAGGAGCTAGAAAATCCATCAATAAGAGAAAGGAGATGGAGATAGAAAACATGAGAGATCCAAGACGGGGAAAGAGAAATAGAAGCAGCAGTTGGCATTTTCTAAATTGTACATATCTGCAAATGAAAGGGAAAATTTCATATAGGAAGTTCTACAAAGACTGAGGATCTTAACCTCTTCCTGATCATCCTGTAAAGCTGAGAGTCTAAACTCAGCATGTGCTTGGCATTTTCCACTTTAAGTAGCAACCCTTGCATGTGAATTAAGAAGATGCCTAACTATATATCCCAGGAGATGAGGTAAAAATTAACTATAAGATCTAAAAAAGAATAAAAAATGAAAAAAAATAAATTATATATATATATATACCTTATCAAATTTAATCAGACTGTTGGTGGTGCAGGACGAATTAAAGCTTTTCAAATTATTTGCTTAGGAAATTTTGAGATATTATTTTATTTCATTTAGAATATATTTCATAAATCTAGCTATATTCAGTATGAGTTAGAAGTTTTATTTTGGTCAAGACTCTATTCTATTTCCAATCTTACTTCAGGATTTCATTAGGTTTTTAGTGTGTGTATAAGAGCACTAATCTAATGCTTAAGAGGTTGAATTTAGTTTGATAATTGTGAAGCCTTTGTTTTCTCCCTATAGTATTCTTCTATTTCTTTCCCTTTCTTCTATTTTCTCCTAAATCTTATCTCTGTCCTGGTCCTACGTCACCTAGCTTGTCATAGGAACTTGGAAACCCAAAAAGAAAACCAGACAAGAAAAAGACACAAGCACACACGAAGAACCAACTATTGCAAGCGCATGGGAATCACCAGCCCAAACTGAGAACTTATACCTTGCGCTTCCTGTCATCCAGAGGCTGGACTTCTATAGCAAGGTAGGTTTCAACATCATCAGCAGTAACTAGATAGTTTGGTTGTTTTGCTCCTGCAACCAGAAACTCATTAAGAAACAGCCCTGAGGTAGAGAAAAAAAAGAAGAATGAAAAAGAGAGTATACCTTCAATGTAATTAACAGATCCATCTTCCAAATGCCGTACCCACTACCAATGAAGAAAGAGGAGGTTATGAGGAACATTAACATTCTACCCAGATGCTAATGGATGGGGAATTTAAGTGACAGAATCACACCTCAAAATTACAACTGGTTGTTCCATTGATGGAGTATCCGCATGCCTGGAGTTCTCTTCCTGGAAGTGCTTCGCCTGAAATTTGGAGGCCCTCTATTGCTGGTAATGGATCATCATCTGCAGCTGCATATCATAATACATCCAATGGGAATGTTCAACAACAATACTTAACTAAAAACTTTCTTGGAGAAGAATGTCTCAAGCTTCCAACAACACTACAATCTCACCCTCAGAAAAGGAAGAAGAAGGTTCTTCAAGAACTGGAGGTAGGTAAGGAGAATATGAGGTGCCAGGATCATCCAATGTATTTGAGTATAGAGGGTTTCCTGATCCCCAATTAGCCGGAGGTTCTCTCTCGTTCAGTTGTCCCTCTGCTTCAGGATCATCCAACTCACTGTTGCTGACAGGGTCGCGAAACATGACTTGTTTATTGGTTGTTTCTTCACCATAATGAATAGCTTGTGCATCACCCCTGGAAACTGTAAAATGTGTCGGAGTATCATGAGCTGCTGAATTCCTGGTAAAAAGCCAAAGTCACTGGATCAAGACCAGCTTGTATAAGCAGTAATTGTTCCATCTATAGCACAATTTTTATAATGAGAAATTATCGAGAAAATTCACAAGAAATCCCTCAAAGAAACAGGAAAGCCTGTACAAATCTGAATAAATGAAGAAAAATAAGTTCCCTGCCAGAGGCAAGAAGGGGAAAGGGAAAGATGAAGACAAGTATGCATGATTGAGATAAATGGATTGTCAAAAGTTAATCTAAAGAATTTCTAGATATACACAGCTTAGGGATTTGCACGATGCAGCAGCCAAATTATAAGAATTCTATTGCTAAGACAGTCTAATTTTTGGTGAGGCGAAAGGTGCACAACCTTTGAATTTTACTTAAAATGGTGGAGTACAACAAAGTCAGAAGAATGAATTCAATCAGAAGGAAAAATGAGGTCTCCAATGCTACCAAATATTCTTTGGCTGTTTACTACCTAGACATCAACCCTGACCAAGCATAGGTCTCTTGTGTGGATCCACGGGTTCAGTACAGTTTGTTTCCAAGGTTTCTCAAGTATATCAGAGGAAGTATTTTTAAACAAAATCAGTTTACTTGCCTTTGTTGGCTCAAGTTGCAGAGCTTTTAAGGATTTTCATATGGAACGCATCTTGAAAATAAGAAGAATGAAAGAAGAAATTTTATGAAGGAATAAGAAGAATAATGAAACATAAAAGATGAATTAAAGTTCAGGCAAAGCTCATAGCATACCATCATTCTCTCTTTTTGATGATTAGAAGCTAGCACGTGCTTTTGTTTTAAAAAAGAAAAGTTGATAATAGTATTGTAAAAAGCACAATATTTTCCAATGAAGGAATGGAGATTTCATTATTTAGAAAAAAAATAAACCATACATATGACCAATTGATGCAAGAATTTAATGAAAACAGAACCCACCAACAAATGCAGAGTGTACATTCAGTTCACAGTAGCAGTCTCCATTGACCAGGCTCACCTGCTAGCAAGAGGTGAATACCTCCCTGCATCATCAAGATCCAGATTTTTCGCAGCACCACCAGCCAAACCACTCTGATGGTGACTCAATGGATCCCAATCTGCTGCTGTCTGAGTATCAGAAGAAGTCATAGGTATCTTTCCATGGGAATATGATGGCTGTGGCACCAATTCAAGTCCACTTTTGCTCTGACATGTAAAACACATGAGCATTTAAAGAAATAATTTTGAAATGCTAGATGAAATTCCAGTAAGATATAAACATACCAAAGCAGCATGAGAAGGTGACTGTGGAGCAAAATTTGAGTGGTTCACATCTGAACGCCAAGGTGCCAGTTGATACTGGGACTCCTTGAGCTTTGACTGGAACAGAAGGAAAGAAGATAATCAACACCCATTCATTCATATGGAAATAATAAGCTGAGGAGCAAAAGATCTCAAACTCCCACAACTTAAGTTAACTTGCTAATTACAGATCACATAAGATGAATAATCGTGAACTATCTATAACAACCTCTTGTCTGCATAACATACCTCAGTATGAATAAGCTTCTCCTGGAGATGTCTGAACAGCACCTACACGATAAAACTTCAGCTGGTAAACAGCAAGCAAGTGATTTTATAGCATGCATAAATGAAACAACAAGAGGGAAAAGGCAGGTGTTTAAGGTCAGCTTCAGAAATGCTTCAAAGTGGTGTCACTGTTCAAAAGTTTTTTCCTATGTGCTCTATCACCTGATCTTCTCAAACGAAATAATAAAAAACAGCACCTACCCTGACACAACATCGCTATCCCTGGATAGTCTCTCCATTATGTCCTTCTCCAACAAGAAAATGTTTTTACAGGGAGAAACGACATAAGGAACGAAAGGGATATTGGAAGAGAATAAGTCAAGATACTGACAAGGTCTTTCAAGTTCTCCTTTCAAAAGGAAGCTCCAGTCATATCGCTCGATAGCCAGAAATATTCAAGCATCTGTATCTATACTTTTAAGAACAGAATTACAGCACATCCCTATGAAACCGCACATCTTATATGGTAGCCATCTCTAAAAATCAAAAGAAATAAAGAAAAGAGAGCTGTGCATATTGCGATGCATTATTTTGGATAAGTTAGCATGTAAAAAAATTTAATTAAAAGAGGAGTTTGCTAGCTAAAGAAGTTGTTTCAGCCCAGATGTGATCAGATCAGTTTATTTAATTAGACTCCTAAAACATGATGCATATGAGTGAGCCATAATTAGAACCTTGTCTGGTTGGAGGTCAATGCCCACTAGCAAACTTTAGTCCAAGAATAAACTTATGTCTGTCATTCTGGAGCATCAATCGCTTAATGTGGAAAACTTGCTCAATCCAGAATCTCCGAAAGGAGACATGATGAAAAAAAAATCAGGGTTGTGTGTGCATAAAATACTCAATATACCATTAAAAAGCATTTGGCACTGACCTTAACATTGCTAACAATAGACTGAGCATCAAGAACTGGTGGCTGCAAAGAATACTCCGCAAGAAGAGGCAGCAATGACGATACAAATGCGGATCTTTCTTGCTGTGCAGCCTAAAGAATCAAAGGATTAAGTCAAATTCTCTGGTTTAAAGGTGGATAAAACAGTGAAAATATCCAAGAAAGAAATAGAAAACATAAAATCAACCCCAAAACAATGAAATAAAAAAGAAGAGACCTACTTGCAATTCATATGTAAGACGTATGTTCTCCTCGATTATATCTTGTCTGTATGATAGAGCTTTTGATGCAGCATCAACAAGGTCCTGTTGCTGTTGATCAAAGGCCTGCAGCATGAAGCTCATTTAAAATTTGTTTTGAAATACTCCTCGAAAAAACTAGAAGAGAAAGCGATGGGAGGGGGGGTTCTTGATCAAAGCAAAGAAGGAAAAAAGGTACACTTGCCAGTCGCATGTAAGCAATGCGCTTTTCCAGAACATACTTTTCATTCCGAATTTGTGCTTCCTATAAACAAAAACCAAATTACACAAATGAATTTCCATGATGTAATGTGAGCACAGAGTGAGCAAATGATGATTAGTTATGTTAATTCTACCTTGACAGAATAGTCAGCAAGATGTTTCCTTAACTGCATAATCTCTTCTTCATTTTCACGAACCTTGAGAGCAAAATCCTAACAAATATAAAAAGTTTCATAAGTCTAAGAGTTAACAAAGGAAAAGTTTTGCAGAAGCGCATGCAGATACCTGCTTCCAAAGATTACTCTGGGTGGCAGGATCCCCGTTGTTGGGAACCAGTACACTGGTAGGATCACCGGCAACAGCAGATGATGCTGATTGATGAACCCGCTCGTTCCATTGATCAACAGAATGAGACCTTTCAGTCAAAGGTTCTTCTATTTTCTGCCAAACAAAAAAGGCCAAGTGTAAGAGAAGCAGTTCTCCATTGTAATGAGAAGGGGTTGAAATCCACAGTAATTACATATTTTTCAAGTTGCTGAGTCTTGCTCTGAAGTTCAGACTTCAATAGCGTATTCTCTTCCACCTGACAACAAAACCATTGGCATTAAAATCCAACATCGTTACTGATTATACACAATAATCCGGTGCAAGGTATAACCAGGGTTTGGCAAATAATTAGATAAACAGGAAATGTTTGAATTGAAAGTAGCTCATTGTAAGAATGGATCTATTGTCGGGGGAGAAAACCTGTTGCCTAATGGTAGCCTCGGCAGCTTCGACTGCTTTCATGACCTGAAACAAGCTGTTGTTGTTGTTGTTGTTGTTGTCGTTTTGGCTGGAGTCATTATTATTATTGAAGGATAATCCAGATAGCTTATCTGCTAATTTCCTTTCGCGACCACCGTTCTCCATCTTCTTCGTCTCCCTCCCAATCTTCCAATTCCAATCGCACTCCTCCTCCTCCTCCTCCTCTTCTACTGCTACTAATACCTAATACTGGCGGAGCTCGTATTTCCCAAACCCTAATTTATATTATAAAACACTACTAGAAAAATAAAAAATCGAGAGAGAGAGCGCCTCGATTAGATTTTTAAGAGTAATTCTTTGTGTGTTTGTAATAATACTAATGATGATGTGCGTGTTAATGAAGGCACCCCCAAATCTACTCCCAGACAGCCACGATGCTCATCATCATCATGACGCCTTTTTTATGTCCTTTTCCTAAAAAATAAACACAACTTCTATTTTTCCAAACTAAACCTTTTGAAATGAAAAATAAATAAATTCTATCTGCGCCCCTATATCTATAGCAAAATAGATAACCTCCATTAGACCAGATCAAGCCGATGAACGACGACGACCATCACCATGTGTTTTAATCTATCTCTTATTATGCCGTTGATGTAATTATATATTAACTTGATATGATTTGGTTTATTCTTTTTCCAATAAAAAAATTGACCAAAAATGAGATAAAGAGAAGTTAGGGTATATTCAATAATGTGATAATTTTTATTGCTGTGATTTAAAAAAATTAATTTTAGTTGAGATTTATTTTAATATTAAATGTTTAGTTAAAATTATGGTTAAAATTAAAGTGGAATAAAAAATAGTTTAATATATTTGGTTAGACTTTATTTATTTTTGCGTTTTAAAAACGCTTTTAAAAAATTTTGAATTTTTTTTATATTTTTATTTACTTCAAATTAATTTTTTGATGTTTTTAGATTGTTTGGATGTGCTGATATCAAAAATAATTTAAAAAAAAACCTTATTTTGATTTATTTCCGAGCAAAAAACACTTTGAAAAGCAATCGCTACCACACCCTCAAACACTCATGTGGTATGCTTCTTGTAGTAAAGTTTGGAAATGAAATTACTTAAAATGACATATATTAATATTGGAGATTTTCAATTTAAATATTGTAGATTTAATTATTATTACATAATTAATTGAATAATCCCTTTTGAAGGTTCTCCTTTTATTGTCTCTTCAAACTATTTGCAATTTCATCGGATACAAAATTCATATGTGAAGGCCTTTGCGATCCTTTGCTATCTGAGCGAGCAACAACATCTAGTAAAAAATTATTGGGAACAAAATTAGTAAAAAATCTTTGGGAACAAAATTAGGATTGCTATCATATTTTGTAAAAGCCACATCATCTTGCGTTCTCCTTCTAATATAGTTATGTAGTGTCATTGATGCAACTACAATCTGAATTTGTGTTTTGTATGGATAAGCAAGCATGTTTTGTAAAATTCTCCACCTTTATTTCCATACTCCAAAAGAACATTCTATTGCATTACATAGTAATGAGGGTGCACGATTAAACACTTTTTCTCAGCCTCTTGGTTGTTCATGACGCCTGAAATCTTGTAAGTGATACCTCTCACCTTTATATGAACCTAAATACCTATATTTATTGGGTTATCCAACATCAACCAAATAGTATTTACCTGCAATTAAGAACAACATGATAAGTTTTTCATTAAGAATCAATAACTAAATAAGCATTCTATTAAACTTATAATGGTTGTTCTTCAATTTATATCATATCAATACGTTCCGGTGATTTAAAAAATTTTATAATACTATTATCAATAGTCTCAAGAAAAATACGTGTATTGTGTGCATTGTCTTCCCATCCTGCCTACACAATGTGAACTGCCTGTCAAAACTACAAGCAGCTATAACATTTTGTGTCGTTACACATTTTCTTCCGATAAATGGAATTTTATTTTTAGATGATATATATGCACGAACATGTGTGTCATCAATTGCACTAACACGATTCTACGAACATGTGTGTCATCAATTGCACTGACATGATTCTACACTAAGAAAAAAAACACAATTAGATTGTAATTAATTACAAACATTCATTAAACAATAAGATTGATTGTACCCACAATAAATAAAATACATCTTACCTTGAAATGTGGCATATATCTTGGATTCGTTGCAATTTCTCCTAGAGTATTTATGAATTCAAAATCTACTAATTTTATAACATCTACAGCAAACAAGCATGTTGTTGTAAGTAGGGGTGATCATTTTTGGTTTGGTTCGGTTTTTATCAAAACAAAGTAACCAAACCAAAATATTTTTTAAAAAAAAAACTGAAACCGAACTGAAACCGATTCAAACCGACCGGTTTCGGTTTGGTTTGGTTTTTTAGGACAAAAACCGATTCAAATCGGTTTGGCTCGGTTTTTTCGGTTTGGCTCGGTTTAACTCGGGTTTTTTCCGGTTTGGCTCGGTTTTTTTCCGGTTTTTTTCGGTTTGGGTTCGATTCAGTTTTTTCAGTTTTAAGCTTATAAAACCAAAATCGAATCGAATCGGCCGGTTTTTTCAAAATTTTAATCGATTTTTTTTCACGGTTCGGTTTTTTCAGTTATTTTTTTCTGATTTTCTTGGTTTTCTTGATTTTTTGATTTTTTTGCTCACCCCTAGTTGTAAGGACTTCCTTTATGCATTTACTAATAATTTCACCTGAATGCTAAAATCTCTCATACGCTCCTCTATTCGAAGCCCTTAATGCTATTGTATATAGAAACATTGCCATATTTTTCAATAACGTTCATCATTCTTAAAGGTTTTAACCCATATTGTGTTTCTAAATCGTTAAATAGGCTCAACAAAGTCATTGTATCCATACTGAACATGTTAACACATTGTTTCTAATTACCACTAAAAACTTTGTTCAACTAACGCATACATGTATTGTATGAAACCATATAATGTTCTTTATGCATATAATTAATATAATACATGTTTATAACTCCGGCTGTGCCTAAAATTAATTTATGTATATCAAATTGTCTCCGTAAAAAAGATTCATAATCCTCATCACTATCATTGTCATTGTCGTCGTTGTTACTGTAATCGTTGTTGTTGTCATTTTCATCATCGACATCTCTAGCATCACCATCCCCTACTGAAGCACCATTGACTTCACAACCATGATAATTAATGTGGTCTACAACACAGTTCATTGTATTTTCGTAATCGTCATCAAAATCTTTATTAAATATAACATTAAATCATGCATCATTTATATCTTCAATGATATATAAATAAAAAGATTAATAGTTTATTAATAGAACACCATAATTAAAAAAAATATGCATCCTTGAAAAAATTAATTAAAGACTTGGAATGAATGACTTTATGGTTAACTAGACAAAACCAAAAAGTTAATTCACTTGCTGGTAACTATTTCAATTGAGATGTTTATTATTGAAAGAAATAACAATAACAATTATCATATTCTATGTAGATCCATTCATCCATCACGTAAAAGAGGTGATTTATTATTTGGTTATATCTGAAAGTATTAAATAAATAAACAAGAATAAGGTATTGTTTATTTCATTGAAAAATTACTTTCTAAATTTTTTTATTATAAAAGTTGATAATAAACAACTCTTTTTAGTAAAAAAAATTAGTTTAGTTTTCAGAAAAAAAAATATTTTTCTTTTATTTTTAATGAAATATGCTTTTTAGAATTTGCAAATAAAAAAAAATTGAAATTACTAAATTACTATTAAAAGAAAATTTAGTCATTAATTTGTTGATTGTTACATATTTTGTTTTGAATCTTTTTTTTTAATTTCATATCTTAAAATTTAATTTGATTTGATTTTTATATCAACTTTGGTCCTTATTCTTCTTATTGTTAATTGTTTTTCTCTTATCATTTTATTAATTAATTTTTTTTTACCTATCTGATTTGATCCATATTCTTTTGATTATTATTTATTTTATTTGATATAATTTATGAAATTGCAAAAAATTTAGTCCTCATTTTATCATCTTTTAACTTTTTTATCTACAAATTTAGTCCTTATTTTTTTTATTGATGTTATTTTATTTGAAATAATATATGAAATTGGATTTTTTTTCAAATTCATCCTCATTCAACTTTTTTATTTGTCAACTTTGGTCCCCAATCATTTAATGAACTTAAAAATTTAAAATTTAAAAAGTAATATCCAACCATTTTTCATGGCATAACTAAAACTGAAAAGTATTTTTCAACTTATTTTAGATGACACTACCAAGCATCATAAAATAATCTACTTTTCATTTGTTCACTTTTCCTCAAAATTAAGAAATATTTAATAGGGTGGTGAAATCACTATACACACAGACTCAGTGCATCATGGATGAGAATAATGTAATTACTATTTTGTCATTCTAAAAAAACTCATTTACATAGCCTCTGGGTATAATTGTAATTACACAAGGACCAATTGGTTATTATCATTTTGATTAGTTTCTAAGATGTCTTTCTATTTTTAATTATACAGTGTAATGATTGAGATGTTCTTGAAATATAAAAAAAAATCTACATTTGATGAAGGGGCAAATTCATCTTTTTTTTAATGCATAATAAATTTACTTTGTTGCCCTTTGAAATAAATATATTTTAACTTGGATACAAGGGCTTATTTGTCTTTTCCTTTTTTTTTTTGTAATTATTGGGTGAAGACAGGTGCGTGTTTGCCTTTTCTTTTGAAAATCCATAATTAATTTACTCGGTTATCCTTTGGATCAAGAATTTTTAAATTAGGGTCTAAGGGCTTGTTCATCTTATCATTGTGGTCTTTTCATAGTTATAGGATCAAGACAAGGACAATTTGATTTTTTTTTTAAATAATATGTAAAGAAGAAAGACTATTGACGCGTTCTAGGCAGGCGTCAACGTGTTAGACCACTCTGTATCCTTCAAGAAGCGTGTGTGAAGGCTATAGGTGGTGGAAATTGCCCATCTATAACGATGTTAGAAAGATCATGACATCTTCTTCCATATGAGGTGACACGTGTGGTGGTCCATTAGGCAATATGGATCCAATAACAATTTCTTTCTTTCCTCTCTATCTTTGCTTTGGAAAATGTGTTGTCCAATAAAAAAATATTGTCCTTTTATTCTGTCTTGGTATTTGATTCATTCCTTTTACTTTTAATTGTATGATTTTTATCTTAATTTCTTTTCTAAACTTTAAATTTTTTTTCAACTTCATCCTTGATTAAAAATGTTATTTTTCTTCGTATTTTATCTTAGTTTTTGGGTTCGATCCTCTTTCTTCTGATTTCAGGTTTCAATTTTGATTTCTTTTGTGAAATATTTAATTTTTTTCAATTTCACTTGAATCAATGAATATCACCCCCTATTTTTTAATTAGCATTTGATCCTCATTCTTTTATATTACTATTTTTTCTAGTTTTTTATCAAATTGATTTTTTTTTTCAATTTCATCATTTAACATTGAAATGTTACTTTTCCTTTTATTATATTTTAATTTCAGATTTGACCCTCTTTCTTTTGATTATGAATTTTAGTCAGAAGTTCTTTTGTGAAATGAATTTTTTTTTTTACCCTTGAAATAATGAATGTTACCCTTTAGTTTTTTGTTTAGCATCTTGTCTTTATTCTTTTATAGTACTATTGTTTTATGTCTTTTATCAAATTGATTTTTTTTTTCATTTTCTGACATTGAAATGTTATTTTTCATCTTATTTTATTTTTGTTTCAAATTTAATCTTTTTTCTTTTGATTTTATTTGATTTTCTTCTATAAAATGTTTTTTTTTAAATTCCACCCTTGAATTAATCAATGTTATTTTCACCCTGATTTTTTCGCTTAGCATTTGGTCTTTATTCTTTTACATCACTAGTTTTTTTTTTAGAATTTTGTTAAATTAATTACTTTTTTTTTTAATTTTATCCTCTGATAACAAGCTGGTTGCGAATTGAGAGTCGTGGTTATCGTCAATAGTGTTACACATAGCTTGTGATCGAGGTGACGAGTTTGAAAAGTTGACTCGAGTGATATTGGTCTTTTTTATACTTCAGCACTTTACATTCTATCCTTTTTTTAGGCTTCTTTAAAAATTATCATGGCCTCGTGCATGGGTTGCATGCTGACAAGCACACTTAGGGCACGTTTGGGAACGCGGCTGCGTTCCCAAAAAATTTGAATTTTTTTTTTTTACTAAAATTTAATATGGTTTGTACGGTTTGGATCGTTTTGATGTGCTGATATCAAAAATGATTTTTTAAAAAATGAAAAAACATCATTGACATGCATTTTGGCACGAAAAGTTATTTGAAAAGCACCCGCAACCACACTGCCAAACATGATCTTAGTTTTGCTTGGGTCATTTCTTTCCCTTTTTTATTTTATTTTTTATGACGCTATCTGTTAGATTGAAATATATTTTTGTTGTTTTTCTTCTTCTTCCTGTCATTCTAAATGTATTTTTGACCCAGCCGGGTCTATGAACCAAATCTCGATTTTTTCTCGCTTTTTAAAACACGTTTGCGGTCTCTTGATTTTTTCAACTCCAAGATTAGTTTTGGCCAGCGGCGTAGGGAAGGTCACAAGACTAGTCAGTTTCTAAAAGGCAAACAAACATGGACTAAAGTAAATGGATAAACGGTTTTGGCAACAATAGACAAAAAATAAAAATGTGTTTGGAGATGCGGCTGACCATGTGTTTAAAAAAAAGAATTTGTTTTTGTTTAAAATAGTTTTTTAATGTTTTTAGATTATTTTAATAAATTGATATTAAAAATAAATTTAAAAATATAAAAAAATTATTTAAATATATTTCTAAATAAAAAATATTTTAAAAAATAACTTTTATTATAATATTATAATACTAAGCAGCCTATTAAAAAATAAATAAAAATAAATAGTAGTGATGACTGATGAGAGGGAGAGGGGTTGGTAACTGAAAGCCCAGCCGGTAATCGTAAGAACGGGCCAGCGAGGTAATTGCTGATTTGCGATGAAGCCCAAGAAAGAAAGACAAGCAAAGGCAGATTACATTTTAGTCCCTACCTACCTACGTCCGTTTCTTTTCCTTTCCTTCTCTCCTGGCCTTTGTTCTTCACTCCCCTGTGTCTCCAGAGAGGCGAGTATGCAGCGAAGCGATAGACTGATAGAGCAGAGTTGTCGCAGGAGTGGAGTGGAGAAACTATCCTTTCTTTCCTGTAAATAAAAGGGTACGTTTTCTTCCATTTCCTTTCTTTCTCTGTATTCAATGCAATCCAATTTCTGTTTTCTTTTTTTACTTATTTTTTTTTATCAATTTCTACTACTATTACTACTACTATTATTGAATTTAACTCAATTTCTGCTTTTGTTTGGTTTCGCTCCCATTCCTTTCCATTTCCTTGTCTTATTAAAAATTGGATAATTATTATTATTATATAATTTGCATCTACTCCTCTTTTCTGTGTATTCAATCAATTTCTGCCTTTTCTCTCTCTTATGTACCGGATGGATGGATGCCTTTTCTGTCTTCACTGTATTATCATTATTATCACCAATTATTGTTATCTATTCTGCCTGCATGCAGCTGCAGTCTACCAGTGAAGGAGGGGAGGGAGTGATTATTATTATCAATAAAAGAAAAAAAATGGGTGATTTTGTTTGGATGGAAGAATATACAGATGGCCCCCCACTGTTTGCTCCCCCTTCAACCTCCAAAAGAAAGGCTCGAACGCCTAGGAAACTGGAATTTACTGGATGGGGCTCCACTCTCCTCATTGCATTCCTTCAATCTATTGGTACAGGTACCACCAATCAGATTTCTCAGTACGATGTTACTGCCATCATTAACAAGTATGTCAACGACCGCAACCTCCTCCACCCCACAAAAAAGAAGAGGGTTCTTTGCGATGAATGGCTTCTTCCTCTTTTTGGAAGGAAGACCATCAATCGAATCCGAATCTATGACCTCCTCGAACCCCATTTTGCTGAAAACAAAGTTGGTTCTGATGATGATTTCTTTGATACTACGGATGATGACGAGGATAATAATGCCTACCAACGCCACAAGTGTTCAGCCTCGGATAGAAAATGTCATTCTAAGAAAAGGGTTTTTGAAGCTCCCAAGAGCTGTTTTGCTGCTATTGTTCCTGATAACATTAAGCTTGTTTATTTGAAGAGGCTTTTGGTTCAGGATCTTGCCAAGAACAACCCCGAAACATTTCAAAGCAAAATTGTTGGAAGCTTTGTGAGAATCAAGTCTGATCCTAATGATTACCTCCAGAAAAACTCTCACATGCTCGTGCAGGTCACTGGTTGGTTACTTACTGTTATTTGCATCCTTTGCTTATGCTATAAAACAATACTTATTTATGAACCCCTCTGAGCTTCTATTTGCTAATTCACTTTGATATCATTATTATTTCTTTTATTCCACCGATGATATTTGGATTACACGTGTTAATTATTTTTGTTGGAAGGGAAACATTTGTTAGGAATTGTTGATCTCTACTATTGATGATTAACTTTTGGTGTTTGTGTTGTCTATTCTCTAGGTTTAGTGGAGTCTTCCAGAGCTAATGGTATTAACACTGAAATGCTTCTTGAAGTTTCAAATTATATGAAAGATGTCCGCATATCTATGCTTTCAGATGATAACTTTTCTAAGGTAAGCGACACATTTTGCTAGCTCTTTCTAAGTACTGCTTAGTTTTCACATTGTATTGGCTCTTATACCTAGCTAGATGTGGTACTGTCTTCTTTTCTTGTTGACTGCTTATTGGCCCCATATTTTCGTTGAAGTTTTGCAGATGCTTACAAGTCTTAAAAACTCAGCTGATATCAAGTAACCAATTATATTCTGTGCTAGGAATCAATACTTTTTTAATAAATTAGACCATGGTTCTGTGTTCTTTTTAGTTAGAGTTTCACTTTTAATATGAGGTCTTGTTAGGGTCTTGAGAAATGGGCTTGAATGTATCGATAAGAAGTTGGAGAACTGATGCAGCTGCCGTATATGGTGTGGATAACAGTGTCCACATTTTTGTTGTGTAGCTGCAGATAAGATTCTGCAAAATGTAAGCTCATAGACAATTACGTCAAGGTGTAGACATTCACTCTTAGCCTTGTTTCTGTTGGTTGCAGGAAGAATGTGAAGATCTGAATCAGAGAGTAAGAGATGGTTCACTCAAGAGGCCAACTATTGTAAGTTATCTATTCTCTTGCCTAGTTTTGTAGTGTTTCCTCTATAGCTCTGGTTATTCTCGTTGGGAATTATGTTGAACAATATTTTTGTTTTTTGTATGGATTTCTTCATGCCCTAAGCTTTATATTTGATTGGCAAAGAAATTTCATGGACATAGAAGAAAGAAAATTAAGTAAAATACTAAACCACGTGGGTTTTTCATTGTGGTCTATTCATAGTGAAATGTGTCTAGGGCTACAGTGAAATTACCTCTTTACCTTTCTTCCTTTCATTTTTAAAGCTTTACTTGAGGGGTAGGATAGTCTTTGCACACAACCAATTTGTCATTCTTGATTTGTTTGGGGGCAGCACTGACTTTTCATTTTTTTTTAATAACAATGCAATTATCGTATTGCTCTTAGAGAGTAAAAAATCAGAACCTTTGGTCTAGGGGTTGTATGGTAATTTCAATTTTGTCATGAACAATTGAATTACACAGGTACCCTTACTATGCATATTTGTTAGCTTTGGTGTCAGGGGCTTGATTGTCATTTACTAATGGTTTTTTTTGTTATTGTTATTTAGTTCCAGGGGCATTTTTTGTTTTTTGTTTTTTTTATAATTTTATGAATAATTGAATTACTCCGTTACCCTTGCCATTCAAATTTTTTAGCCTTGGCTTCAAGAGCTTGGTTGTGATTTCATAAGGTTTTTTTTTTTTTTTTGTTATTGTTGTTTAGTTATAAGGGTATTTTTGGTTTTGTGAACATAAAAAAGGCTGTTGACGCGTGCCTGACACGCATTAGCTGCTTCGCCATCTTCGGGCGGCGCGTGCGGTTGACGATGGTGGTTGAAATCAAGCTTCCGCCACATCATTTAATGTGTCTTGGCGTCCTCTTCCTCTATGGGTGGCACCAATTGGCTTTTCTTTTTTTCTCTTTCTTTTCCTTCTCTTTCTTCCTCGGATAACGTGCTGGCCATGCAAAAAATTATACCAGCCTTCAATTTCTTTTTTCTTATGATTCAGTCATTCTTTTTTTAATTGCAATTGTTTTATTTACATTGATTATTTTTAATTGGATTTTATTTTAAGATTTCATCACTGGTTGTTTGATTCTGTTAGTTTTTTTTTGTCAAATTTGATCCTCATTCTTTTAATTGCTATTTTTTTGGTTTCAATCATTTTCTTGATTTATTTGTTTTTCTTCAATTCCATCCTTGAGCATTTCTTTTCATTGAATTTTTATGTCAAGTTTGGTGCCAATTCTTTTAATTGTTATTTTTTTAATCATTTTCTTAATTGATTTGTTTTTTTCAATTCCATCCCTAAACATTTAATTTCATTTAAATTTTCCCTTAACATTTAATTTCAGTTGGTTTTTATGTTGAATTTAGTTCCAATTCTTTTAATTGCTATTTGTTTTGTTTTGCATTGTTTCTTTTATTGATTTTTTTCCCTTAGTTTCATCCCTTAATATTTGTTTGATTAAGAATCTTGTTTCTTTGTTTTTTTCAGGTTTGCCTTTAATGGGGTCACCCTGGTCGCGTGACCCAAGTCATAGATCTGAAAGATTAGTTCGGGTCGACTTGGTCTTTTTTTAAAGATTTTTTTTTTCAAATATTTTTTTCTCTTTGCTATTTATGGGGTCATCTCAATTTCATGTCCTAGGTCATGTGTTTGATTTATTCACCCAAGTTGGCTGCCGGGCTCACTTGAGGCTTTTTTTTTAATCTTTTTTTTTATTAAATGTTTCCATCATATCGGCAGACGTTCATTCCTTATATTTTTCTGATGTGTTCGGCCTTTTGTAATATTTTTTATGGTGTGGGTTTATTTAGTCATTTTTGTTTGTATTTATTGTTTAAGCCACAAGTTTTTTAGGATGAATTTATCTTTTGTTTATTTAAATAAAAAAAGTTAAGTAAACATAATTGGGTAAATATCTCATCTATACAGTTTTTTTCTTGGTTATTGTTAATGATTTTTTTATTTACATAAATGATTATTGATTTATTTAGTTAGATGATTGCATAGGCTTTTCAAATGACACTTTTAATTTTTCGTGTAAAAAAACACATTGGAGCAACCTGCATAATTGGTATTTGTTTTTAAAAAATATTATAACTTGCATGCTAAATTCATGATTTTAACGTTTTTTTAGTTTTTTCATTTTTTTCTTTACACTTTTTTTTTGAAAAAATATTATTTTTTTATTCTTTACACGTGTCCTATTTATACCTTTCTTTTTGTTCATATTTTTTTATTCTTTTATCATTTTTTTTTTAATGTTTTTTTTCTTTACACTTTTTGTTTTTGGAAATTTATTTGTACACGAACTAAGGAACTAGGGAAATGGTGTTTCACTATAGCAATTGCAACATTGTTCCATTTTTCGGCCATGTTAAAAAATAGCTTGAGATCTTACATATTTTTATTAACGTATATGATTCTTATTATATTTTATTATATGTAAGCGTCAACTTTGTGATTCACGGTTATATTTTTTATTTGATGTAAAAAAACATGCAAATAACACCTAAACATTAATTCTTTTGCGTTGGAAAAAAAAATTATTCGACCTGCAGCTAGACGAGCTGAATAAACGCGTTAACACTTTGTTTTTTGCATTTATTGAAACAAATAGTTCTCATAGGCCTTTTGATTTATAATTATAATTTTTTTAAAAAATAAATTTGAAAAGCTTGCATATTTATTTTTTGTTTTTTGTCAAAAAACATTTATCCGACCCGTGGCGAAGCACGGGTCACAATACTTGTAACCACTATTCTCTGTGCGTGAAGAAAGTCTATGACATGGCTTCTTATAGGATTGCTGGTATGTTGCGCTGTTTGCTTAGACATCTGGCTCCCTAGATTTATATATTAGTATATTTTTGTACCTGATAACAAGATGTGTCTTGCTTGCCTTGGTAATTGAGTTGTCTGTTTTAAGGTTCCCCATCCCTCAATCCTTTGTTAATGTACCTTTTAAACTTCTTACAGGTCGAGCTTGAAGAGAAGGCCCAAGTTTTGCATGAAGATATAACAAAGCATGTAGGTACTTGACTAAAAGGAAAACTTAACCATGAACAAAATGGTTGGTTATCTCTTTTTCTTGTTTCTGTTCTCCTCATAGTTCATATTTGCTTACAGGTTGTTGAATGTTTCTGTACTGTTTTGCTAGTGAGGTTGACGTGTCAAGAACCCTATATAAAGTACAAATATTCTTGATGTTCCAATATGAAAAACTTAGAGTGCATTTATAAAGATGTGGACAATGTGCATTTGCATTTTAAATGAAAATGATAAACCAGGCATCAACCTCTGAACTATAATTTCATCAAAATATTGTTGTATGCAAGCTTGTAGGGGATTGTAATGCTAATTGACCATGATCTTGCAATTTTATCCATTGTAGTAAAAAAGATAAAAAAGATGAGTAGATACTGCAGGAAAAAGAGAGCCTTAAATATGCATTGCAAAATTGATATTTATACGTTTGAAGTATTGAATTATAAAGATTAGCAAGTTTATATTGATAACGAGAAATCTCAAGCACTTTATTTTGCCCCTTGATGCATCTCAAGTTTGGTTGCGCTATAGAAGTGAATTACTTCACTAGTAAGTAGAGAATCCAACTCGCAAATCTATCATCTCAAATGTGGTTAATTGGGAAAGTTGTAATAACCGCTATAACCTCCAAGAGAATCCCTAAACTTGTGAAACACCTAGGCTCAACTTTTATAACGTTGTGCCATTCCTTAATGCCTATTTCTTGTCATACCGTTTGTGCTGAATGCCATGCAAAATGATAACAGGGACAATCATTACATTGATGGTATTGTAAGATAAATAGTTCTTAATTCTATCTTTATTTTGACAGAGCAAGAAGTAAGAAATCGCCAAATGTTTCAAGGATGGTGGCTTGAATTGTTTATTACATTATTGTTGTTTTGAGGTTTTTAGATATGCTATAACATTTATAAATGTTTTTTTTTTCATTGAACAAGGAATCCTGATGGAACATGTCATTTTTTATTGATTCGTTATGTTTCTCTGTCATGTGCATTTGGCTTGTGAATGTCTAGGTATCAAAATGTGCGTCTATTGCCAATCATTATACATGCTTTATGAAAACCTGCTCAGACTTTAAATGTTGGTGTGGAAGAAGCCATTCTTCACTAGTCCATTATGTTTCTCTTTAATGTGCTTTATGAAAACCTAATTCATTATAGGTTGACGCTAAATTGTAAATACCGATTTTGAATGTAATTATCATATATGAACTGTGACAGAAAGCCACTTCAAATACTGGTTCCAGCATCTATACAGGGGATCATGCATGTTCCTCATGAATTGTTTAAGGTTTGATTCTTCAATTTTTTAGCGACTAAATGTGGATTTGTTTCAGTGGCTTCGTGGAGAACTTGCTTTTCTTCAAAAGCTCATTGATCGGGCAAATGAAAAGGGTTGGCGTAGAGAATATCCTTTCTTGGTATTACTATTCCCTCTGGTAGCACTATGAAGTCAACATATAATGAATTATATATTAAGTTTCCCAGACTAAAATAATCCAGTCTAAACTCTATTATAAATATAACAAGACACTGATTATCAGCAAGAAACACTGTACTTCAGGACAAAAATCAATCCAATTGAGCTTATCAAATAACTTGTGATTCTCTATGATTAGTGGTAGCAAAATTGCTCAATAATTGCTTGGCTCTGGCTGGTGCCCACCAGTGTTGGTTGAGGCTGGTATGCTTTGCTTCTTAAAAGCTGTGGACTACTAGTCATATTTTTTCAGGTAATTAAACATGGATGAGTTGGATAACTATCACTATTTCCTTGAGGAAATTCAAATCACAGGAATCGTTGTATGCATGCCATCATTCTTCTTGTTTGGTATTATGAAGAAACTTGTCACAACTTGATTTCAAGACCAAAAAGTTGAGGTTCAATCAGAGTGTAATAATGGAAAAGGGAGTGTGTAGAGGCTGCTCAAAATGAAAATTGCTCAATAATTGCATGGCTCTGGCTGGTGCCCACTGATGTTGGTTAAGACTGGTAAGCTTTGCTTCTTAAAAGCTGTAGGCTACTAGTCATATTTTTTCAGATAATAAATAGTGGATGAGCTGGTTAACTATCACAATTTCCTTGAGGAAATTCAAATCATAGGAATCATTGTATGCATGTCATAGTTCTTCTTTTTTGGTATTATGAAGAAACTAGTCACAATTTGATTTCAAAGCCAAAAAGTTGATGGTCAATCAGAGCATAATAATGGAAAAGGGAGTGTGTCGAGGCTGCTCAAAATGAAAAAAGGATATGGGATCATAAACGACACATAGATGTGTCTTTGAAGTTCCGTGCTAAGGCTTGTTTTTGCTAAGGCACTATGAAACTTTCTAGAAGTAAATGTTAATTTAATGGTGTACATCCTATCCATATGGGTAGAATCATTAATCCATATGACTGATAGGCTATTTAGGTTCTCTCAGAAAGTCAAAGTTTAGGGTCTAATTTATACTAAATTTTGATTCCACTCCCACGAGATAGGCTGTCCATACTTTGAACTGAGCATAAAATAGATGTGTAGAAAAACTTTTTTTCATGTAAATTTCTTCTCTTTTTATATAAAGGTTTTTTCTTTTTTTAAAAAAAAAAAAAAAAACTCTAG
>Ga0307510_10000968_pt1 | contig 30403 bp, 35 predicted proteins | sample 12_EM_MG_FD_207224 | JGI IMG/M metagenome (GOLD analysis project Ga0307510, IMG submission 207224) | Populus trichocarpa ectomycorrhiza microbial communities from riparian zone in the Pacific Northwest, United States - 12_EM | ecosystem: Host-associated > Plants > Roots > Unclassified | place... | reverse complement strand
TGCGGCGGCATAGGGCCGCGTTGTAATGTCCATGGTATGCGCTGTGGTCCCGATCATAGGTGATCGAGCCCCAATCTTACCGATGTTATTCCGACATGTGGCGCTTCATCGGAGTGGAGGGAATGACAGGAGGTACTGTAACACGAAACGAATACGTGGCGATAGCGATGGGGGGTGGAGCGATCACTCAGCGCTGTCGGGGTGCCGAGACAGCCACGCGACGCGTTACTGCGGCGTTAGTAGGCGGGAGGAGAATAAATACAAGGAAGGGCCGCGTATACCCTAACAATCATCACAAAGCTTTACAGAACTCCATGCATGGATATGCCCTACTAGGGCACGTATCGCAGAGGAGGGTACTCACCCTGAGTAGCCATTCAAAGTCCAAAGGGTGTCTGAGTAGATTGGAGCCTACGGAAACAAGTGCTGCCTTGTGAGTTGTGACAGGCTTGGGTGATTAGGGTCAGTGACGGGGTGCATCGTGCGACGAAGCTACTACTGTAGTGCGGAAACCTGGAAGTGAAGTGCAAAAGCCGCAGTCTAGCGGTGGATTACAGCTTCCAGATGGTCAGAGTGGCCGTAATCGACGTTCAAGCATCATCAAACATCAAACCCCTTGGCCCATCCCTCGGCCCTGAGAGTTTATTACGTTTACGAAGGAATAGGAAAGTCTCGAACACTCATCGTTCATCCTCCTCCTAACACTGGTTTTTTGTACCAGTCATCACCTTACGGGAAAAAATCATGGAAATAGCAACACACTCGATTCTTTGTTGATTGACATATTTGATTGGAAGTATACTTCCCGAACGGGATCGCTGTGCACCCATGTGTCTATCCTGACGATTGTAATTTCAAAAGCGTCCAGTACAATGTCAATGACCTAGTATTACAAGCGGCCGCAACACACTGCGCCTGTGAATGAATGGGAAGATACTCAATCAATGTATCAATGAACCGCGTGGCTTCCTCAGCGACTCCGCAATGCCTAAGAATGTTTCCGTAAGCCGTACCTGAGACAGGTTAATTATGTTTCGAATCATGTCTGTGCCAGAGGCACGAGTACTCACAGTGTCAAGGGCAGTTGCAAAAGAGGAAGGAACATTCGCTGCGGCGGGAAGCAAAGAATTTCCGGAGGCATTATTCTGTATCTCCAGTGCGAGATCTGCCATCCTGCGCAGGGTAGTGGTCGAGGCGTCTTCGCCAAAAGAAACGGAGTGAAAGGATAACGGTTTCCTACCAAAGCTGTCAGAAAGGATTGTAACAGGTGGAAGTAGCCTACCCTTTCTGAACCGCTGCTTGACAAACTTCTCGGATTACCCTGTCGGATACAGCACATTCCCCATCAGAAAGGAAAATCATGACTGGCGCTCTGTGCAAGAAGGTTTAACAAAGAAACAGAACAGAATAAATTCAGGTTTAGGTGACGAGCCTTTCTGTGCTCCAGTGTTGAAGCATGACGACTTGGGCAGCACGGAGAGCGTTCGCGAAGTTCGTCCCGCCACCAGCCTGTTCCCCTAGGATGATGTCCAAGAGTTGGTTCGGATTGCTCGTAAAGTCATTGGCTAGCACTGTTCTCGTTAAGTCACTGAAGAGGACAACGCTGTATGCATCGCGCCGTCCACGACCTGGAGGTTGCTCTACCGTAGCTGTGGCCGGGCCGGTAGACCAGAAGTTGTATAGAGCGGAGTAGACCGCATCGATACCGCGTCGAGTGTCCAATTGTTGTCCCGCGGTAGCAGCAACATGGCGGGCAGTCCAGAAGCTGTATAACGCTGAGTATACGGCACCGAGTCTGTTATTAGCGCGCTCTCGAATTAGTTCTGCCGCTGGTCCGTCGGCCAAAGGTAGACGGTCGGTGGAACACATGGAACCAGATCTGAAAAAAGAACATAAGATATAGTTCTCGGCAATAGAAATCACGAAACCTGTCGATCACGAATATCCTACGGGGATTCGAGATGTTAGCGCTCTCAATGGCGAGCACAAGTCAGCTTACGTACACATGGAAAGCTTGCTGTATCATGACAGGGTTTCTGCAGTCAAACATATGTCCGTCATTGGAAATATAACCATGACCAGTGACAGGCTCGTCAAGTCGTCGAGGAGGATGGAACATGGGAAGTGTGCAGTAAGATGGCTGCCCCGAACCAGATCCCGTTTCTGAGTGTTCGGGCCCTGGCCATGTGTGATTTTAGCCATAAAAAGAGACGTTATACAATGTCGCCATACCAGAGCACATAGCGTCACTGTGATATTCGTGTTAATAACCCATCGTCTTAACACAGCGATGCCTCACCATTTCCCAAAGATGGCCTGTTCGTCACGAGTATACGGGTCTAAATCTTTATCTCAGTGCATGTCTCAGTAGAGAGGCAAGTACTGGTGACCTTTGAAGCCTAGAGATGACGTTTAAGTCTGAAAAAGACAGGGGGAAAGTGCGTTCAACTGACCCATCCTGCGCCAGTAGAGGTTGTGACTAATGGCATCTTTAGGCTTGTCGGGGCTGGGAATCATCCTTGCGTTGATGTGCTGAGTTTCCGCACCCTCACAAGGCACGTTCGCCCCAGCGCGGCAGTAATCAATATGGACGTGTCTGCCCATCGATGAGCAAACAAGATTGCACATCATAGGCGCCCCATCATCATTAGCGGAGAATTTGCGACCTCCTAACTCAATATCCGATTCATCAGGTCCGTCAATAGCCCATCGAGTCTGGGTCATAGAGCCATGGCTAGTTTCATGCTCCTGCTGAGTGTGGCCTTGAAGTGGCCAACGAGAGATGTAAGCGGGGGCAAGTATTCCTGATTAACTTCTCACCAAGGGGCAACGTGCAGAAGTAACCGCAGTTTTTGCAACTACGTCGCTTCAGTTCCCATTTGGGTGAAATATATCGCAAAGCGACGTACCGAGTCTCGCAGAAGTGGAAGGGTTGCCCTTCCTTGGTGTGAACGTGGGCACCTATATGCGACGTTTGGCCTGGTTCGATATTCTTCACACATTGGAGCCGTTTTGCAACTGTTCGATGGTCAGTGCCGTGCCATCTAGGATGGCATTCAGGACAAACCTTGCGAATACTGCATCATATGGCGGCGAGATCAAAAAATAATTGTGAAAACAAACTCGTGGTTGATATCACCTTAGTGTACTGGAACGTTTCATGTCGTCCCGTGAATGTGGCCTCTATTGATAGAGGAGTTGTGTCGATCTGGCATATGCCTGGTGCTGAGCAAAGGGCAGAACATGGATGCGATTCTCTGTTGAATTGTTCAATTTTACTTCTTCTTCAATTGGGGCAAGTACTTACCCGCATAGATGAGATGAGCCGGTTGCAAGTCCGTGAAGGTGAGACTGGATGCATAGACGTCTACAAAGGTCGCACGTGACCGGGCACAGTCTCATGTCGCAGGAATGAACATCGTGAGGTTGGTCACTGCAGGAAGTCTAATTGGTGGAAGGATAAAACCGATTGAAATGAACATTCCTTGGCATACTGCACCCTTCTTGGCAACAATACGTCCTCCCGCCTGGTAGCGGCATCTCTTGGAGAGCGCAAGGCTAGGGATGTAGCGCGACCATGAGCGAGGAACTTCGATATTCCTCGAATAAACTCTTACCCTGCCACACATGTGTACTAGCGCTGAACACATGTGCTCGTCTTCTGCATGTCCCACCGTCTAGAAACAGGTAAGCACGTGACCCGAAGAGGCGGCGGGATGGGCTGACCTTTGTGCAATCTTGTAAGCAACCTCGCTTTCCCGACAACTTGCAAGGTCCGCCACACAAGTGGGCATTGACGACACAACTGTGTATCGATGAGAAAACGATACTTCAAAGCACTGTCTCACGTACACATGTTTCCCAGGATGTCCAGCACTGTCGTGGATTCAGCGGACTATTATGAGCGAAGGGAAGTCGACGCACGGTATACCACAGGGCTTTGGCTGATCTTTACAGAATGCGCAGTTATGTTCACACTTGTGGGTGGTCTCGCAGCTGTGGCCGCCTTCATGTAAGCGACTGTGAATACAGAGAAGATGACATGATGCGCATTGAGCTCTGCAAAGTTGAGCATTCGTCCTCATCTCAATGACCATGTTATCGAATCTCCTGCGTAGATCCTCGACGGCGGCATGGCCAGCTTGGAACCGCTCCAAGTTGGAATCCAACCAAAGTCGGACGTGGTTGACTCGCGTATCGATCAATCCTCCGATATAGGACGCAAACTTTGATGTCCATTCTGAGTCGCTCATAGATTGCCGCGGCGTCTGTCTATTCCAGGATTCTCGCAAGATAGAAAGGTGCATCTCAATATCGGCCGGTGAGACTTGTTCACGCTCGGAGATAGCGAAACGCATCGGGGTGTCTTCACCTTCCACAATGGCGTCGGTGTCCAGGTTCTGAGTATATATTTAGAGGGACGCCTAAAGGTTGGATAAATAAACCATAAGAACCTTTAGGGGCTCGAGATCGGGCTCGACCTCAGAAAACCCTGTGGATAAGGCAATTGGGAGCAAAGCGAAGAGAGTCCTGGCACGATGGTCGATCATGGTCTCTGTCGGGGAGACGTCAGAAACACAAATAACACACAGAGGTGAAGCGACAGACGAGAAAGCGCCCCCCAGTCATTAGCCTATGAGATGTAAGCTTGATTATTACAAACGTTATATAACGGGGTAAGGCGTACCTTCAACTTCGCCATCAGGGTTTTGATAGTATGGAGAAATTCACCGGCTGTCGAATGCGAAGTTTTCTGTGAATCTAGGCGCTTCTTGAGAGTGGAGAACAGTTTGTAGAATTCCTTCGATTCAATCACGGGCCACGGTATGATGTCTAGCTTCCCACGGTGAAGACGAGAGATGAAATTAGCCCTTTGCTCTTGTTGTACGATCTTCTGGAATTTGAGAGAAAACCTGCGGAACACCGAGTTGGCCAAATTGTTGAGCGAGTATGACACGAAATCTTACTCGCGAGTTATCTCCACCTTGTCGGCCTCTACGACATCCTAATGGCGAAGTCAATAGCGTCCAGAGAACACCATATATTTAGACTGACCTTGATTATGATGACGAGAGTGGACTGGAAGAGTGTTGGATTCGCTGCCGGATCTAATACGGACGCACTAGACTGGAACGATTGGAAGAGCCCGCTGATGTCCCGACTGAAAGCAAAGTTATTGCGGAACAGGACCTATTGGCTTTTAGAACGGAGTCACAACTAGGACATAGCTGACATACGAGATTTGATATCGCGGTGTTGAATAAAACTAGAAGCGTATCCTCTTGTAAAGACCGTTCGACGCTGTCAACACCTACAATTTGCGAAATAAAATTACCCCGATAAGACTGAAGGCAATCGACGGACCTTCAAAGTCGAGTGCGACGATCAATGCGTCGTCTGTAGGAGTTACAGACATCCATACGCCCTCTGCTTACGTCAGTACACCTATACATGATCGCAGAACTAGCAACGATACCTGTTGTCCGCATGGCACTCCCCGCAAATGACGTATCCAGAAGGTGATTCAGCGCGAAGCTCTTCCCAACAGATTGTTGGCCCATCGATGACACGACCTTCACGGGCTGTGAATAATTGGATGAGCGATGTCTATAGAACGCATATGGTCACCCGAGGGCATACCTTTGTTGCCAGATACGACTGGAAGATAGACTCATACCAACCGAATGACATTTTATCTACGATCTTGTTGACCTCGGCGCCAAGCAGTGACCGTTCCAAATCCGAGGAGAGAACCCCGTCTGCTAAGGGAACGAATCTGTTCTCGCGGCAAACAGCGATATGTATGGGGATAAGGCAGAGGAGATCAACAAGCCACTCTCCGACTCGGTAACGCGACACATCCCAGTCAGAGTCCATGATTGCCTCATTCCTGTATGACGTAAAATCTTTCGCGGACACTCTGATGCGACGGAGTTCATCGCCCGTGGGTTTCCTTGTTGTCCTCTCGAAGGTCTGAATGAGATCCGAGAAATAAGAGCCGAAAGGTTGTGAATGGTTTTCGGCGATGAAAGTAATGCTCTTCTGCCGCCGCTCGCTCGAGGAGGTGACTGTGCGCCGCTTCACAGCGGCAACGACCGGGAAACGGGACCAAACTTCGGCGTGACAATCAAGTAAACTGTTGTGCAGCGTGTGACGCGTTGCATTATTCGAGGCATTTTTGTTGCCGTTCTCCTTGAACATGAACTCCGTGAGCTTTTTCCTGATATCGATGGCGATGGACTGAACACATCCCGAATTGACATCGAGGCCAGTGAGAAAGACGCGCCCTCGATCGACCATTGACGTCAAAACGGCGCTCTGAAGAGGAAAATCTGGCACTTCTAGGTCAAATCCAGCAGATGACCCAAATGTTTCCCAATGATACGCAGTGATGAGCGGCGTTGGCCCTTGCGTGTGGACCAGGAGGCAGGACCCATCTGGGGAGGAGAATATTGAGGTGGGAAGCGATGGAAGTTGTAAAGAAGCGGGCCTTCCGAAGCTGGTAAGCGGAGGGATAATACGAGAGCGAGGAAAACCATACCTAAATTGCAGCGTGACAAAGGAAAAGATGCGGGCTTGTGCGGTGGAGTCCACCAAGACAATTTCTTCGTTCCCACATACGAAGGCCATATGGAGGATGGAGAGCTCCGTTTGACTATACCAGGGAGCGAGATTAATCGCGCCTCCCTGTGCCTGAAGCGTCCTGTAGCTCTCATCGAAAATGAACAAATGAAGTTGTAGCTGTTTGAGAACATTGAGTCATGGCTAGCACTTTTCGCTAAACGTCGTAGGTATACCTTCGATGGGGCACATACAGCCAGCGATCGCTTGACCTCGTCAAAGGCAAAGAGAACGTCTTCGCCTAGCTTCTCCCGGCTAAGACTCTTGATGTGTCGGTCCCGCAGTATAGCTACGTTTATCGCAGGCAGACGATCAAGATAGATGACGACCCTGTCTCTGTCGAGGAGAACAAGGAGGATCTTTTCGCTTTCAAGTAGCTGATAGAATCTGCAAAGTTTCCATAAGGTACTACGTGCGCGACGAGACGATCAGAGACATACGCAATATTCAAGGTAGTCGGGATGTGAAACCCAGATGAAAGCCGATCGTTCACGGTGGGGCTAGGTATGTAATCGGAATCTAGTTGCATGTTGTGTCTGTCGTCACTTGTCAAGTCCATAAGATGGACCCAAATCTCAAGTTTTGGTTCCTGGAGAGCCTGACGACGACCAGTGATCACATATTCTGACCCCAAAGGACGTCAGCTTCCATAAATCACGGGTTTATGACAGCCAATTCAATTGTACCTTGGCTATATCGGTGAGAGTAGCCTTGATAGGAAGATGAGTACCTAGACCTTCCCACATTGAAGCGATCATAGTGCAGGGGTCTAAGTGCAGTCAGCTTCACAACTCGGAACAAACAGGGTCGCATTACTCACGTGTCTCGCGACCCGATTGACTGAGTGGTGATGACGCCGTCAATGTACACCACACTAGGCGCTGTCAGATTTTCAATCTCCACGGAGACCAGGAAACTCACGAATCTTGCCGCCCGAGGGCCTGAGCGTTGATGTCCTGAATAAACTCGATGAGCACTTTGTTCTGCGACTTCCTTTCTTCGGTCTCCATCTCATGCTGTATGGCCCTCACGCAGTACTCCTGCTGCATAGCCGACACGGCACAAGCCATTGTCTTCACTACTGCATCGATTGAAGCATTGAGTTGGGCATACGCAAGATCCAAGACTTCTTCGATCACGGGCCTCAATTCTTCGTCTGCCTCACTTTTCATCATGAGCAAGAAGTGAGCATCGGGAACCCTGGCGGCTAAGGCCTTCATTTCCCTCTCCAGGGAGCCCTCAGAACTGGTGGATGCAGCAAAGAGAGCGCGTCCCGCCCAACCGCTCGGGCCGGACCGCTTTTTCTCATCCGCCCTGGGAAGCATTTGCTGCGCACGGCGAAAGTCGCCTTCGAAGATGACAGCTCTGATAAGATCTGCACGTGCTTCGGAACCTAGGTGTTGACTCTTGTCAAGGAGGTATCGAACGGAGAGTAGGCGCAATTTTTGAGACTCGAAGCGCGCGTCGAGTCTCAACGTGGTGTCGAATCTGGCATTGTCAAAATACTTCTGGTAGATAGCCCTGAAACCAGGGTAAAGTGATTCAAAATCAGGGAGCCGCATCGCGACTGTAAAGGCCATGAGGCACGTTGAAACCTGGATGCAGAAACACCCTACCAGTAGCCTCCTGGCCGACACTCGGACCAGCACTGTCCTCTACGGTGACGGAGATCTCGTCATGTTGCAATGACCTGTAATAAACAAACACGCTATCATCATGCCACCTACGGGACAGTGGATAGACATACGGAAAGAGTTTCATCACATCCTCAACAACAGCCTCACGAAGAACAGACCGTAACGAATCCTCTCCCTTGGCTATGTCTTGACAAGCCGTATCTCTCCTTTTCATGAATTCTTGTCTATATCTAGCGTGAATATCCTGCTTCGTAATGCGCCACTTATCGCAGAGCTCTGGGAAAAGATCCTCAAGGCCAACGTGGACCAAAGTCTGCACAGCTTTCTCTTCAAGTTCTTCTGACAGAACGATGGAATTGTCCATTCTGAGGAAAAGGTGAGCGTAACACCAGGGGAGTTTCGATGCACCCACAATAGCTGCTTGAGGGAAACCTTGCTAAAAGTCAGTTCGTCGAAGGCCTCTGAACGAGTTTGACGCGGAATGTAAGATGCAGTCCAAAATCCTTGCGTGGTTTCCCCGGGCAGAAGACGAGGAGAAAGAATGGCAGGATCAATAGGGCAGTCAGGAGGACATTCGTAAGGCACGATATAGCGTGAATTCATCTTTGGTGGATCAGAAATGAGACGCTTGAGAAAGGCGGGTGAGATAGTACCAGAAAACCGGGGCGTGCAACCGCGTTCTCTTCTTGTTCGTTTGTTTCGGCGACCTCAAACGTGAAGAGTCGGTCAGAGTCGCCTGTTTCTACGTCCACAGATTCTGTATCGCTGCTTTGATCGCCCCAGACTATGGCAGTTGAATGTTCGGGGGATAACAGGGCAACCATTTGGTCGCAGATCTTCGTAAGGTACCTGTCTCGCGCGTATAGATGACAGGAGATACGGATGGTCAGAAATTACTCACCTCATGAAATGGACTCTGTTTCGACGAACTGAGGAAGTTGCCGAGTCATCCCAGGTGGTATCTTCGGGCCAATATATCACATAGTGACGTTCATCGACAACATCCGACGTATTCGTCCTCATTATGTAGAGACCAGATGAGAGCGTTGGAGGAGAGCTGCCACCAGTTGGGGCAAGTAACAAACGAGCCCTGGCAGGATGTTTTCATAATACGACAGAATTGGGATCAGCAATGCGTACATGTCATCGTCGATCACAGCAATGGATCGCAAAAGTCTCACGATCTCGCTTTTAGATCCATACACACCGAGAGGCCTGATCAAAAACCGATCCAAAGCTTTGAAATCGACCTTGGTGATAGACGCATATGCTCCGGGAGACACCGAATTAACGAAGCGTTGGATGGAGTCCTGGGCGATGATCACCTTATCAACTGTTGATTTGTTTTTTCTAGATCGGTCATCAAGGAGTTGGATCTGGAAGTAGTGACGTACCATATCCGTTGCTTCCGGATTCACCTATGAGATCCAGGAGACGGTACAAGCCTTCTATTTTCTCAACAAGGTCTGTGGGGGTGACATAGGGGTGTCGGTGATATGGTGAGGTCGGCTGGTCGATGTTTGCGAAGTCTCTCTGTGGCCAATTGAACGGGTCTGAATGGCCAGGAAACCATGAAACGTCATTTCAGTCGGGAACCCTTAACTAAATACCTTTGTTTCTCTGAAGTATATCTGGCACACCTGGATGCTCGTTGGCGTGGGCCACAGGGGAGCCTTCAAGCGAATCTGCATCGCATTATCAGGGGTCATGGTGCGATGTTTACAGCCGTTGCGTAGCCAGGGGTTTAGAGCCTACGTACCACTGGCGCGCGTTTGTGGGTTTGTAGCTTCAGCTCCCTCTTCTATGCGATGCGGAGAGTAAGGGGATAGCGAACATAACAGCAATCGGGGTCATACCACGCATTGAGCGTTCATCAATTGTCGCGGTTTGCGTATTCGTGTCTTGGGTTTGCTCATTAGCGGGACGGGTGGTACTATGAGTATCCGAAAGCGAGGGACGCCATGTGAAAATGTTAAGCGAACGAAATGCGCTTAAATCCATGGCAACTTCGATGGGGCGATTCAAAGGATGTAAGGTAGGATTCGTAGGAAAGACGAGCAAGGAGCAAGGGTCCTTCACAGAGGACCTCCTGTCTATGTTTAATAGGGTTTCGAAGCCACCTAGGCATACTATGGTCTGCTGTCACACCGCGCGCGCGGCAGACACGAGGGCCTGCTCACTTATCACGGCTGTAATAAGTATCTGGGGGGCGCAACTTGCCCGTCAGTGATAACGTAATGATGTCACCGTGGGAGCGCCCTAGGACACCTTGATCACGAGTCACTGTTTACCCCAAATCGTTATCTCCCCTCCATCATGATCATACAACTCTGTCTCTATCATGAGTTACGCATCTCGGCTATGCAATGGCATCCCAGTATGGAATTGAATGGGCGTTACGTGGGAAGAGTCCTACTGTAGATGAAGATCAAGCGTATTACGGAGGAATGTGGCGCTCGATTTGGCAAATTAGAACCCTTGAGATGACAACAGGCATCATTTTTTGGTACTGTATGCCTTTCGAAGCGCCCTGCTACCGCCGCCTCATTTATACCGTGACCCCAGCGCCAGGCTTTCGTGCCCTTGTAAAACCCCTATTGCCGCCTCATTTATACCTCAGCGCCAGGTTCTCGTGCCCATGTAAAACCCCGACTCAGAGGTCGTTCGACAAACGACAAAACTCGAAAACGGACGCCTCCGTCTCGTCCGTATCCGAGTCCCTGATTGTTCCTAGATGATGCTTGGAGCCATACCCGTCCGTTGTGGTAGCCCATTCTGGGGATTTTGAAAAACCTGATCCCATGAGCGATAGAGTTAGTAGATGCCACGGCCAGAAGTGATGGGAGCGTTCCTAGATAAGCCCCTGGGCCTCCTCCCGAACACTCTCAGTCTCGGATGTGGCCACCGCTCCTTGCTGTGCTTTCCAGTGAGATGTATTATGTGCTAATCGTGTAATCTCACTGATGTCATCGCATTTCTTGGGCGGGCACTGTTCCGCTTCCTTCCCGAGCGTGACTTCACAAATAGTTGTTCGACATTTGTTCCATCATTATCGCCCCAAGCGCTCGGAATTGGGCCAAAGCCATCAAAATGCTTGACTGGATGCCCTCGTTATCTCGTTATCCGAATGATCGAACCACAACAATTTTCATCACTGAGTAAGAACTCAAGCCCAATCGAGTCAAATTGATGACTGGCGGTACGACGTGAATCGTCGGGGTATGGATGGTATACCGATGCGAAAGTCTCGCACTGCGTATTCTACGAGCGTGGCTAGGGGATATTTCGCTTAGGCTCTTTGACAACTCTAGTCCCGATGTTTTCCCCAAGACTAACTCGTGTAAACGCGGTTAATAGCAGATAGAGTGAGTCATTAAAATAGCGGTCACCTTTCTGATAGCAACCTTAGAAGAAGCCCCAAGCGCCCACCGCCCAGTGAGGGGCTGGCACTATTTATGGTCACCTGGTGACTCGCTGCTACCATTAATGGCCAGGTACCATTCGCTCAGGTTATAAAAGGCGCGCCTCTCCCTCCATTATTAATAACCTAGCTGGACACCCTCAGCCAATCTTGACGAACCTCACCCACTGGCCGAAGAAACTATTTCAACGCCTTGTGACCTGCTCTCTCTCGGGAAGCTTGTCACCACATATTCTCGCGGTGGGCATGGTTACCCTGTGGATGTACGACGCACACGGCTGGGGTGATATCATGATGCGTCACATGCCTGTCATCGTTATTGTGGTTCTGGTACTGGCCCACTGGTGATGGGTCATCTAACTAGTAAGTGTGCAACCACCATCACATACAATATTCCTGATCCCATTTGCGCAGATAATGCTAGATAAACAGTTCCTGCGTGCGCCGCCTACCTTCATCCGATCATCCCTACCCACAACAGATCCAACTTCACCTCTATGTCGTTGGCGCCTAAGTTATCATATCCCCCTAGAACGTAAACTCAAACAGAAGGTCTTGTTCTGACAGCTAGTACACCTCAAAGAGAAGTTTCTTGGATGTCGTGCGGTTGTTACTTGGCTACGGCGCAGGCGTCCTTGAGTAGGATAGCAGGTGCGGAGCTATATCGGAATGCGATTATGACCACACGAGGCTCTTCCCCTCCTCGCCGAACAACATGTCGTGGAGACGCCGACGCACGAATAGGGCGGTGAGCATTCTCTAAACGGCAGATGCCGGAGCTTTAGAGGATACCTCTCGAGATCGTACGATCACGTTCGAGTCACAACGCGGGTGCGGACTTTGGCTGTCCAGTGTGTGGGGATATCCGATGTAGGGGGTGAGTTATATGAATGCGAAACCGCCCTCTATGCGCAGCCATGGCGGCGGCTCCCGGTTATTGTTTGATCTTTCGAGATCGCCAGGCCGCCGCCAGCTGCAGCAGCCCTTCAATTTCCCCACATTCTCCCCGCGCCATGCTTTGACATCCGCGTCGTGATTTGTGAAATCTACCTACGGCCTCGAGAGGGTCCTCATGCAGTGCCGCCGCACCGAGGTTAGATCGTCGTGACGACCGCCTCCGCCCTTGTTCTTGAGCAGAGGCGTCTTCACGCTTGATCGACGATCTCGACGGGACACCCTCATCATTATCGCTCTCCAAAAGCTTCGTAAGGGCTTCCCTGCGCATTGACGTCTGCATCATGCTTAGGAGGCCAGTTGCACCTTACTTAAACTTTTCCGTGTGCTATGTGTTGCTTGCCGATCTTGCTCCATGAGATCCGAGCAACGGGACGGGAAACCACAAGTCAGCTGATCAGGATTAGCTGGCAATGGTTGCAGTAGTTGCTCGAGTTGCTCTTCGGTGAGTCATTCAACGCGGATCTTTTTGAAACACAATTATATGATAACACAACAAACACAAGCAGAGATATCGCAACAATGAGGGCAAATGTATTAGCATGTATGAGTCACTAAGTTACTTCTCAACCTCCATCTCGTCTCCAGTTTCTTCAGACTCATCACTATCATCGCTATCACTATCCTCACCTTCGGCAACTTCGATCGATTCCAGGTTTATATCGTGGTCCGCGCCGACGTACGAATCACATATAACGTACAACTTAAGCGCGTGCGTACCCTTGGGGAGCGTGAACTCGAGTTTGACGTTCAGGCTCTTCGAGACAGTGACGCGTTTGATCGACAACAGCTGTCGGGTGCTCTGCTCGCCCACCACGACCCACCAGTTGGTCATCTTCTTTCCAGGGAAGTAGGGGGCGACAACGGAGACGTCGCCCTCGTCCTCTTCTTCGTCCGCATCACGGCTAAGAGATACCTGTAGTACGATCGGGGTGCTAGATGTATACTCTCCCTTGACGAAGTCGTGAGTGACATCGAGCGTGGGGTATGAGTTAACGAATGCTGCAACGTCTTGCCTTCGTGGCTCTGTCAGTACCACGCCGCCAGGAGAACTATTCAATACCTACATTTGCCTGCTGTCCATCTGGAGAAGCTCGTTACGCTGGGCATCTTCCATCTCCATGATATCATACACGGAATTGATGCTCGCGTCGTTGCAACGCTTGATAACCTATCGAGGACCTCTGAGTGTTACGAACGCGAAGTGCCAAGGTGATTGCTTACATCGGGCTCGAAATGTGGGACCTGCCGTAACGGGGAGTCTCTGTCCCAGACCGCTTGTACACACATCTGCGAGAGGTCCATAGCGCCAAGTGCGCTCAGCCAAGCGTTGGAAGACATGACGTCCACGCAGGCAGAAAGGAGATTCATCACTTTCTCTAGAACTAATGCCTGGTCGGCCACGAGGTCTGGAGGTAGCTGGAGGCGTGAGAAGTGGGCCTGGAGGAGGAGGAATGTCTTGAAGTGAGGTGCCTCATAGTTGACTTGGTCAAGTTTGACAGGCACACGATCGTATATGCGACGTAACAGACTCTCTTCATGCCTCCGGATAGGAATGGTTTCGAATTCTGCCGATGACGAGACGACCTCAAGAAGACCCTTGAGTTTGGTGCGCTCCTTCAGGGAGAGCGTATAGACCTCGACCGTCACGTCTAAAATGTGGGGGTCAGTAGGGTAAGAGGGTACTGAGAAAGTGGGACTGACAAGAGATGTTGTAGTATGCTGCTATCATGCCGAGATTGAGGGGCGACACGTCCATTTCGTCCTCTGCAAAAACGGGGTCAGAAGCAGGTATGAATATACAAGGCGGGGACTGACCGATTGTGATGCATTTTGAGTTCACCAGGTCGTTCAGCGTGTTCTCAACAAGTTCGGATAGGTGGTCCGAAAGGTGTTGATGACTGACATTGTGTAGGTTGTAGTAATTGGGATTTTGTGTCATCCGGCGATAGAAGTACGTCCATGTCAAAATGTCCTGGGAGTAAACTGAGCATAAGGATAAAATGGCGGGAAGGTGGAACAAAATCACCATCGCATCTTGCTTGTTTTCGATTGTCTTAACTGCGACTTCGGCTAGGAAGTAGTCGTGCAGAAGGTGCGTCGGTAGGTGTGACTCGATCGGGAGACCCTCCGCAAGGAACTTCTTATAGAAGTCTTTACGCGTTTGCTGGGTCATCAACACACAGCGGCTGCGATCATCCTCTAATGGGCGACAAGCACGTCCCATCATCTGCAACACGTCCATAACGGGGTAATCGACATAGCGATGTTCCTTGCCCTCGTATGACTGAACGCCCATTATTATGACCAGATAGCTGGCGACAGGGAGAGTCCATGCGGTGTCCTGTTGTATCGTTGGCACTGTATGTGCAGGGCAAGAAAAAGACGACGAACCTTGGACGCGACCAGAACCTGAATCGCCCCAGACTGGAAGAGGCGCTCAACGATACGCCTATCTTGCTTACTAAGCGCCTCGTGATAAATACCAATTCCATGCTTCAAGGTTTCCGTTAGCCCTTGGTCGCTAATGTGATCAAGATGTGGTTGGATGTCAGACAACTCCGCGTTGAGGAACCGATCCTCGTCATCATCAGCGCCGCAATGGATCAGAAGGTCTTCGGCAGTCAGGCGGCATTGCTGGCGTCCAGGGACGAAAATAATGACTGGTTTTACACGCGAGTACTCCGATACGGCAAGATACGCTGGTTTGGACATGGCAATCATGAGCGAGGGGAAGTGAGGAATGCTGAAGCTCTGTATATGGATGTCCATGTCTAGGGGTCGAGCGCTAGAGTACCAAAGATTAGGGATAGAAGTTAGTGATTCTGAGGCAGAACACTGACCTGGGCGGGAAGTTGAAGATTGTATGCGATGATGCACCAATCCACTCTCCTAGATCATGGGCGTTGGCGAGGGAAACGCCACAGGCAATGATCCGGGTTTTCACCTCTGTCTGCGCGGAGACATAACGTGTACGGGAGATTATGACCTCGTAAGTAGGCCCGACTTCGCCACCGACTTGCTGCACTTCATCGGCAATGAGGAGACCGATGTTTTGAACGTTTTTCCGTTGCCGCCATCGCCTTGAAAGGACATCCCACTGCAACATCGTCAGAGTAGTCCTGTCGAAATGGCCATATGCTCGACGTACCTGGGTGGGTGTGCAAACAATCACGTCACCTTTTTCCAGCAAACGGAGATCGGCGCTTGTCTCGCCAGTGAGCGCCACAATTTCTTTGCCTCCCTGGAGCCGTCCAAACTTCTTTCGCCACTCCGCCACACGCTGCTCAACCATCTCCGGGAAAGGCTCAATACATACTGCGCGAGGCTGTTCGGCCTTACTCCAGAGGCGTAAGAGAGCGAACTCGGCACAAATCGTCTTCCCACTGCCAGTTGGGGCGCCAATGAAGACATTCTCGTCTGACGTGTAAAGTGCTTGGAACACCTGAGTTTGAATTTTGTTGAACGTTCTGAGGCTGGAAGAATAGATGGCCTCAAACTCCTTATTGTGGAGGGCCGACAGGGGAAGTGATTGAAGGTCAAGTAGGGCGGTCGGTTGAGGGAACTTCTCGGGGAGGATGAGGTGCTTGAAGGAGATAGGAAGGCGGGTCTCAGCATGCAGCCAGCGATCCGCGATGACAGTGATGTAATAATTGGGAGGGACGGGTTCGAACATGGGAACGGTGATGGTCACATTGTGCTCGTCCTCTGCATATCGTTGACGAAGAACAAATGAATCGCTGAAGAGGATGATTTCGCCGTCAACGTCTTCAACCATGATGACGAACGTCTCCGCTGTTCCGTGAATCTTCTCATCCCAACGGAAATCTGGGACGATAGACAAGTCGATTCGCAGAAGTGAGCGGGTGATTGGCTGAACCTGGGCCTGTAATCTATAACGGAGTGAGCATAACTTCAAAGTGCGCCAACGCATTACTTACTGGAGCTTCGGGAAATTGTGCACTAAGCGGTGAACAAGGCGTCCTGCGTTTGGAATTCCCAACAATTCGCCAATTTCGGGCGGTGTCTTTCGCGGAATTAGCATAGTCAGATTACCCAACAATCAATGACGAAGACATACCAGATCGAAGTATCGATACCAAGGCTAAATGATGACATAAATCCTGTGCTTCAACGAGAGGTCAACAAAGACTCACGAATTGTTTGCCTTCAGCCTTTCGGACGATCTCAGGAGGCACACCCTTGAATTGTCGTAACGGTGTCATCGAACTCCACCTATAAGAGCGACATGAGGGTCGAGAACAATCAAGGGAAAAGGACAGAAACGAACATCCGTTTCTCGACCATCTTGCACATTTCAAGAGCCGCCCTCGTGGGAATAGCCCATCCACGCTTAAGACAGATCTCGTATATTGCTCGGAGGATGCTGGCGTCAGATGTCAGAATGCGAGAGGGGAAAAATAAGGCAGTGAAAGGCGTACCGTCCTGCTGACTGCTGGACGAACACCATGTCCGCAACGAGGGCAAAGCCTAGTGACAAGGTTAGCAGGAAGCAACGGGACATCACGTGTGCGTCATATACCCTCGAGCTTCAATTGTGATATATAGGCTTGCAGTAGCACATTGATTTTGGCTGCGGGTTCCTCGACACCTTCCTTGACCGGGATAGGCACGCGTTCGAGCAATTTACCAAGCTCGAGCTTCTCCTATTAAGTTGAAATCGTCAACGGTCCCGGTCTCACCAGTACAAAAGAACAAAATCACAGACCTCTTGGCGCACGGGAATGAGCTTGAACTCGTTTGAAAGCGCAAATACGCGGAACAGCTCGAGTTGCGACATTGTCGACCGTAGGTGTTGGTTGTATACAGACATCGAGTTGTATGTGACATAGTAGTGGGACGCGATCCGACCTAACTCGGTACTCTGGAAGCGACCAGAAGCACGCTCGTACTTCACGAGGCTGCATTTCTCAAGAAGCGCGGCTGCGGAATGGATAATATCGGCGCGCTTTTGGATCAGACCTGGGTCGTCTTCCTGATAGTCGGCGTTGACGCCGTACAGTGCCGGCGACTTCAGCATGCGGACATAGCTAACCAGGGTGTATGTCAGTATTTAGGCAAGGAGATCCAAATAAAGGGCGCACTAATAGGTGTATCCGAGCCATTGCACCGCTTCGTCTCGATTCCGGATCGTACCCAATACAACTTCCGCATTGAGGTTGTCCGCGAGCTTGGATACAAACTGCGACTCGATCGGAAGCTGCTGGTTCAGCAGGCTTAGGTAGTATTGTAGTTCAGCGTGGTTCGTGATGATCACGCCCTCGCCATACGTATCGAATTGTGGTCGCCCAGCACGGCCAAGCATCTGTAAAACGTCCTGGCTTGACAGCTCGACCCATCGACCTTTTTCGGGGTTGTAGATTTGCGTGCCTTTGATGATGACCGCGTGCGCCGGCAGGTTCACGCCCCACGCGAGCGTTGCAGTACACACTAATACTTGAATCGACCCGTCAGCAAAAAGCTCCTCGACGAGTCCACGGTCTTCACGAGTCATGCCGGCATGATGGATCGCGAAACCGAAGGGTAGCAAGTCTCGTAGGTTACCGTCCTTAACGTTATTCGCCTCTTCGGTAAGAATTTCCCGCACAGCCGAGTCGGGCTTGACAAACTGAGTGATCGTCTCCTTCTCGATGGCCATATCACGAATAAACTTGGCGGTTTTCGCGGTTTCCTTACGCGAATGAACGAAGACGAGCGTCTGGTTCTTGCCAGCCTGGTCAAGCACCTTCTCGTAGCAGACCTCATTCATGACCTGGTACCGCTTGATGGCTTTCTTCTCTGTGACGCCAATGAATTGCTGCTGAAGTGCGCAAGGACGGTAAGATGCATCGAAGTAGAACAGGCCCTTAGACTGGTCGACGCGGAGAAAGGTGGCGACATCATGATAGTTTGGCAAGGTAGCCGAAAGGCCAATAAGACGAACGTAGTCTGAGGTTTGCTCCATGCGCCGAATCGTTCGCGCGACAATACTCTCGAGGACAGGTCCGCGCTCATCATGAAGAAGATGAATTTCATCGATAATGAGCAAACGGACAAGGTTGGTATAAGACGTGTCGGAATTCTTGCGCGTGATGACATCCCATTTCTCCGGCGTAGTCACGATAATTTGGGTCTCAGCAATTTGCTGTTTTGTCATTTGCGAATCACCGGTAAGCTCGCCGACCCTGATGCCGAATGGGCCCAGCCGTGAGTTAAAGTTCCCGACCATCTCCTGGACGAGAGCTTTCATAGGAGCGACGTAGACAATCTTGAAAGCGTCGAGATTGAAAGCGCCCGTAGTTTCGTCACGCCATTTGCCAAGTTCGTTAAGGATCGTAAGCATTGCTACGTTTGTCTATAGGAGCGTTAGTATCAATCAAAGAGAACAAGCGATGAGGGCATACCTTGCCAGCTCCAGTTGGAGCACAGAGTAGAATTGGCTCGTCGGTGCCAAATGCTATCGGATAAAGCTTGCTTTGCACGCGGTTAAGGGTTTTGAGCCCAGGGAAACCCTGCCGTACCCATTCTGGTATGTCGGAAATCGGCACAAGCTCACCCGTCGCGATAGGCTTAGATTTGGGCGCGGGTACATGAATTTCCTCGTACCCCTTCTTTGCGCGCTTAAACGAACCCTGAGGCAGCTTGGTCGTCTTGTTAGACATCAAGTGTCCACCTTGGCTGAAAGCCATGCTCTCCAAGTCTACTGTCTTCTTTGGTTGTACGACAGAGCCTGGGGCAAGAGTTGCAGTCTTGGGCACCTGCGCGCTTTTGACCTGTTCATCGACATCCATGGCGTCCTCCGCGTGGGCCTTGGCCTGCCGGTCACCGGCAAGCTCGCGCAGGATCCAGCCCAGACCCTTCTCGCGCATAGCAACCTCGACATTGACACGTTCGTTGGCATCGCTACGTGCGAGCTTAGTACACCAAACGACAACGTCGCGATTTTTGAGGAACTTCGTAATCACGTCGAAGGACTGGTAGTCGAAGCGCTCCATGAGTTGGTTTTCACAGTCGCGAAGGCCCGACTCAGAGCCAAGAATGGAGAGGACGGCGGCGGTTTTGTCGGAGGCAGTTTGGGGATCGGGATAGACTTCTCCAACCATTCGCTGCACCCAGAAGGCATCGATAGAGTGTGGGGAAACGATGTCCTTGTCTGCTTTGGCCTTTCCCCCAGCCTTAGAAGACGACGCACCGCCAATGACCAGGGCATCTCCCCCCTCGTCCTCACCCTCATCCGCGGCACCGTCCTTGTCGCCCTCGCCGCCTTCCTCCTCGTCATCCGACTCATCTCTGATCTCAAAGCCTTCCTCTTCGTCGCTTTCCTGCTCTTCTTCGTCGAATACTACAGCCACGCCGACCTCGTCATCAATTTCTGCGTCCTTGCGCTCCATGTCAGGGTCAGCCATGGTCTCATCTTCGGCACCATAGTCGGTGATTTTCTTCGAGAGATTGATGAGCTGAGAGAAGGTCTCGCCAGTGACTGGGCCAAGGACTTCCTCAACTTCTTTCTTCTTGTCGAAGTCCTTCATGTTTTCGTTTTTCAGTGACTCGAGCACAGTGTCTGCGGCACTGCGAACGACGTCCTGAGCCTGGTCTCCAAGCGCAAGATGGACGGTGGAAAGGATAAGTTCGTAGACCTCGCGTGTCTCCGCGGTACGTGGACGGTATGTGAGGCCTTCGACGTCTTGGGTGGCCTCGAGAATGTCAGCGTAGCCAAAGCCAGCGGCCTCTTGCCTCCGCTTCGTGGCACGTTCGGAAGAGTCCTGCTTGTCGGCAGCCTTCTTTTTCTTCTTGTCGAGGTCTTTTGGGACGGCACGTTGAACGCGTGAGCCCATCTCGCGGGGGTCGATACGTCCGGAAAGGGAGGTTGGCGCGCCATCGGGCTCCTTGTCTCGTCGAGGTAATGCGGAGCGGTCGGCGGTCAAGACAAGGGAAGAGATAGCCCCGTAGTTATAACCTGATAAATCAGGTTTTCCAGGAGGGCGACCCGACATGATGAGAATGGTAGGTGGGGTCTCGTCGTTGTTGCCGACTTGGCACTGAGGAAAACGTGACTTTGACTCGTTCTTTTGCTGCCGTGAGATCATCGGAGTTCAAACGTTTCCCACTAACGGAAATTATTTCCATATCCGCCGTTCGGTGGCTGCACACGCGCCAGATAGGAGATAAGACAACAACAAAAACATACATTGGCTAGGCTAGAATTTTTGACAGTATATGTACCGACTCGACTTAATGTGATGAAAATAGGAAACCACGTGGCTTTCTCAAGGATTCCGCGAACCCCAGGAATGTCTCTGACAAGCGCACCTAATCAAAGTATGCATCAATCATTGGGATCGGAGGAAAAGTAGTGCCTTCTCACCGTGTCGAGAGCCTCCGTATAAGATGAGGGAATGTTGGCGTTGGCGGGCAGTAGCGGATCCCGTGGTGCGTTGTTCTGTATCTCCAGGGCGATTTGTGTCATCCTACGCAATGAGGTCGAAGTAGCATCCTGCCCAAAAGAGACAGTGTGGAAGGAAAGCGGCCTCCTAGCATCTACCTCGTTAGAAGCTGCCGGGCGAGATCAAAAATCTACAAACCCCTGGCGTACTGCGCTACGGCAGATATCGTGAATCCTTTCGTCCATGATGTCGTCCTCACCGTCAGACAAGAAAATCACAACAGGGGTTCTACGGTGTGTCAGCGTATACTGTAAATGTTACAAGCCTTCCCCTAGAGTGGGCCCGTACCTTTCTGTACTCCAATGCGCGTCCATGATGCTCTGTGTTCTCTCCAGAGCACGTGTGAAGTCCGTACCGCCATCGGCTTCAAATCGCAAGGCGGCGGTCAACAGCTCGTCCGGAGAACTTGTGAAATCACTTTCTATAGAGGTCGAGGGTTCATGATTGAAGAAAATCAAGCTATACGCGTCCCTCCTGACTCCGCCAATTTGGGCATTGCGATCTATGGCAGCTTGGCGGGCTAGCCAGAAGCTGTAGAGGGCAGAGAAGACACATCCAAGCCTGTCGTTTGCCGTAGGTGTGATGCGGTTGATCCCTGCCGCATTGGCAAGTGGCTGCCGATCTTGCTGGCACATCGATCCAGACCTGCACGTAAAGGCGTCAAGTTGACACAAAAGAGGGGTAAGCGTAATTGCAGACCTGTCTATGACGAAAATTCTATGAAACCGCAGCATTAGGTATATGGATCAGTGGTAATGGATTGACTACTCACACATGGAAAGCTTGCTGCATAACTATGGGATTTCTACAGCTAAAGTGGTGGCCGTCATTTGACACATAGCCAAGACCAGCAGGCACGTTTGCAGCATCAATTTGCGCGTGGAATAACGCCAGCGTACAGCGTGATGGCTGCGCGTTCGCTCCGCCCACTTCCGCGGTATGTTCAGGGCCTTTAAATTGCGTTTCAATGGCAGCCACAAAGTTAACGGGCGTCATTACCTGGACACATCGCATCGCTGTTCTAACGTGTTAAACAACGCGTGGCTAACTTTCGGTATTAGTGGATCACGTACCATTTCGCAAAGTTCGCTTGATCTTCGCGAGGATATGGATCTGCAGAGATAGTTTGGTTAAATATTAAGTAGTACCATGTCATCAACCCCATCACCTCTGAAACCTGATACTCGAATGAGCTCGATCGCCTAGAATGATCCTGGTATGGGCTTACCCATTCGGCGCCAGTGAAGACCATGGGTAATCCAATCTTTCGCCTGGTCCGGGTTTGGGACCATTCTCTGGTTGATGTGCTGTGTCTCCGGATTATCACAAGGATCTCCGCGACAGTAGTCGATATGTACGTGTCGCCCCATCGAAGTGCATACCAAGTTGCACAGCATAGGAGCGCCGTCGTCATTTGACGAGAATTTGCGTCCTTCCAACTCGAGGATGGTTTCATCTATCCCGTCTCCATCCTCAATAGCCCATCTTGTGCGAGACATAGACCCATGGCGCGTTTCGTGCTCCTGTTGAGTGTGTCCTAAAACTAAGTCAGCGGCTAACACAATACTGGGGGCAACTACCAAACCTAAAGGAAGCGTGCACAAATAACCGCAAGTTTCACACCTAGGGCCGGTGAGTGCTTCCAGAATTCGGACGCTTACTGTGCTTACCGGCTCTCGCAGAAGTGGAATGGCTGCTTTTCGTTGCTGTGAATGTGAGGGCCGGGGTGTCCAACCTCCCCAGGTTCGATCATCTTGACGCAACGGAGCCGCTTCGCAGCTGAAGTACCGGACACTCAGTAAGCTACCGTAGGGCACCATGAAACGTACCTTGGGTATACTAGACTCATCATGAGGAAATCAGTATATCGCCTCGACGAAGTCAGGAATACCTTGGTGTATTGAAATGTTTCATGTCTGCCGGTAAACGTAGCCTCGATGGACTGGGGTGTTGTATCTATTTGGCATATGCCCGGGGCAGCACACAAGGCGCTACAAGAGTGTTCTTGTCTGGTAGACTCAAATGAATGACTCCCCAGAAAGAGGTAAATAGCAAACACACCCGCATAGGTGACTTTGGTCAGGAACCAAGCCATGTAGATGGTCCCCACAACACAACCGCTTGCATAACTCGCATGAAACTGGACAAAGTCTATGTTCACAAGCATGTACCACGTGTTCTTCATTTCTACGCAGAGTTCTATCATAGCGTTATTGGCAGAGGAGCGACATGGCTCACAGTGGAACGCGACAGGTCCCGGGACATGTAAACGTTTTCCCGTTCGGAAGCCTCAAGCCAATCAGGTCGCATGGCTGAGAGCACGATTCACTTTCGGGAGAGAAGACAACATTTAGCGCGGCAGACATACCTGACCGCACATATGGACCGGGGCTGAACATATGTGTTCGCCATCGTGCGCGACGGACTGGAGAAGAGTGAGGCAGCGTACATACGGAAAGTTCAATGGTGTTACCTTGACACACTCATCTACGCACCCTTGCTCTCCGGCGAAGGCGCAAGGCTGTCCGCACAGGTGAGAGTCCACACGGCATCTGGCGCCAGGAATTATGTGAGCATCAGTGCTATCCATGAAGACGAGACTAATAATTTACACGTGATCTCCGGAATGTCCCGCGCTGAAAGTACAACACAACACAACAAGTTAGCAAGGCCAATGACGAACTTGATTGTACCTACGTTTGGCCACAAGGTTTGGCTGTAAGGAGGTCCCGTTGACAGAACTTACAATCGTGGACGCATTCATGGCTCGTCATGCAGTCGTGACCGCCATCGTGCAGACGGCTCTGGACGCAGAAGAGGTTACAGTCAGCACACTGGGACCTGCAAATCTGAACGCTGGCTCGTAGATCTATGACAGCACTGTCAAATGTTCTGCGCAGTTCTTCGATGCTGGCATTCCCCGCTTGGAATCGTTGTGTATTCGACTTCAGCCATTTATCGACATGAGCTGTACGCAGGTCGACAAGGTAAGTCAAATACTGCGCAAGATCGGAGATCCATTCCGAGTCGTCGATGTGTTGCCTTGCATTTGTCCGGTCCCAGGACTCACGGAGAGTCTGGAGACGAAGTTCGCGATCTACTACTGGAGCATCCGGCCCCGCTAGCAAAAACTGGGCTTCTGTATCCTCCCCTTCGATCACTAGGTCCGTATCGAAGTTCTACGGTCATCAGTATAGTGTATGGAAATCGCTATACTGTCCTTACTTTTAGTGGCTCTGGCTCGGGGAAGACCTCTGAGAATCCTGTCTCCAAGGCAATGGGCAAGATTCCAAGGAGAGTATTTGCCCGATGCGCTGCCATAGTTTCTACAATAGGGGTTCAACACAAGGACATGTATCAAGGCGCAGGGAACCCACGTGACATTGCTCCCCAATCGTTGGCCTGTCGAAGACATGGCGATGATCAGTTACCCACATAGGTGAAAAGCTGGCGAACCCGACCTTCAACTTGGCCATCAACGTCTTCAATGTGTGCAAGAATTCGCCAGCGGTGTGATGAGACGTCGGCTGTTGGTCAAGCTTCCTTTTAAGGGCACCAAAGAGCTTGTAGAACTCTTTCGATTCGATCACGGGCCACGGGATAATCTGTAATTTTCCTGCGTGGAGACGACTGATGAAGTTAGCATCTTGCTCGTCTTGAACTATCTTCTGAAATTTGAGCGAGAATCTAGATAGCTTTAGTGAAAGGTGGGCCTGCATGCCTTAAAAAACTCACTCCCTCGTCACTTCAGCCTTGTCTGAGTCAATGACGTCCTAGAAGAAGGCACGAGCGCGTGAGCGATTACACTATCCGCCGCCGCACTTTCGTACCTTGATGATGACCACAAGGGTCGACTGGAAGAGTGACGGGTTCGATGCTGGGTCCAAAACAGACGAGCTTGACTGGAAGGATTGAAAGAGGCCAGTAATATCTCTGCTCAGAGCAAAGTTATTACGGAAGAGAACCTTCAAAGAGAGTTAGTTAAGGACGATGGCCACAGAGAGGGGAGGTTCCTCACGAGATTAGAAATAGCAGTATTGAAGAGAACAAGAAGAGTGTCCTCTTGGGCCGAACGCTCGAGGCTGTGTACGCCTGTTGTTTATTGCTCAAATTGTATCCAGCGATCCGCGACAAGGTTAGCTGTACTCACCCTCAAAATCTAGGGCTACGATGAGTGCGTCGTCAGTAGGAGAAACAGACATCCAGACGCCCTCTAAGTGTGCAGTAAGTACCCAATTCTCAGGTGATGGCCACGCGGAAAACAGACCAGTTGTTCGCATTGCACTCCCAGCAAATGAGGTATCGACGAGATGGTTGAGAGTGAAGCTCTTCCCAACCGATTGCTCTCCCATAGACGAAACGACCTTGACAGGCTGGAATCGGCGTCAATGACACGGTAAGTTACGTTCCGGAGAAGCACAAAGTAAACCTCTACCTTCGATGCCCAGTAAGATTGGAAAATAGACTCATACCATCCAAGCGACAAGCTATCCACGATTTTGTTGACTTCAGCCCCAAGTAACGCCTTCTCGAGTTGCATCGACACAACACCATCCTTCAGTGGAACGAATCTGTTTTCGTGGGTGATCGCAATGTGGATCGGGATGAGGCATAGCAAGTCTGCAAGCCATTCTCCGGCTCGGAAACGGGAGACCGGCCAATCTGGACTAGAATGGAATTGATCGGCAAAGGAGGGGAAGGTGCGTGCGGACACAGCGATACTCCTGAGTTCGTCACCAGTTGGTTTCCGTGAAGCCCTTTCGAAGGCGTGAATGGTATCTGAAAAGTGAGAAGAAAAGGGACGCCTGTCATCATCGGTGACGAACACCAGTGTCTTCTGTTGTCGCTCGCTGGATGATGTTATGGTATGGCGCTTCACCGCAGGCACAACGGGGAAACGTGTCCAGACATCAGCGTGGCAGTCGATTAGACAATTATGGACAGTAGATTTCCCATGGCTAGATGACCCCTTGGATCGTCGTTCCTGGAAGGTGAATTCAGTCGCCTTACGAGTAATGGCGAGGGTAACGGATCGACAGGACCGTGACTCTAGGTCAAGACCAATAAGATGGGTATTGTTACGATGGACCATGGACGTGAGAAGTGCGGCGCTGAGGTCGACAGGGAAATCAGGGAGCTGGACAGAAATTCCATCGGTAGACGCGAATGTGGACCAGTGGTAAGCCGTCACGGTAGACATGTCGCCCCCTTCTTGAATGACAAGCGCACAGGACCCGTCTGGGGAAGAGTAAACAGCACGTGGTACCTGTGGGAGTTGCAGAGACGCAGGTCTACAAAGATGCGTCAGGAATCCATGTATGACGAAGATGTAATGGGTAATACTTTGGTTGCAAAGTGATCAGAGAAAAAATCCTTGCTTGAGCTTCTGAGTCGACGAATAGAATCTCTTCGGTTCCATGAACGAAACATGCATGGACAATAGACACTCCGGAATTGTAGAATTGAAGGAGGTCGATTGGAGTGCCCTGTCCCCGCAAGGACTTAAGCTCTTCATCAAATACGAAGATATGGAGTTGCATCTAGGAAACTGTGTTAGTCGGAGGGAAATCAATCGGAAAATCAAGGACATACTCTGGCGGATGCGTACACAGCCAACATGCGTTTTGATTCGTCGAAGGCAATGAGGCACGTTTGACCGATTTTATCCTGGTGGAAGTATTTGGCATGTGTTCTATTCGTGATGGCAGTATCTATGCGGCTGAGACGTTCAGAAAAGATCATGACGTTTCCTTGAGGGTCGACGAGGCCTAGGAGGATTCGATCCCCTTCCAAAAGATGGGCGTATCTAAATGACGAAGATAAGGACCGTCATCTACAGTTTAAATAGACACTTACTTGACAACTGTATCGGAGGGAACGCGGAATGAGTGAGAAAGTCGCACATTAAGGACGGGCGTTGGGACAAAAGAAGAATCGAGCTGGAGATTGTGGCTCTGCTCTGCGAGCAGGCGTAGAGTGTGAACGTGATATTCGATCTCTTGGTTTTGCAGGGATTCTTGTCGCCCACGGATATCGTAACTCTCTGTCCGGCTCGTTGAGATACGCCAACAGTTTAGCAGGGGAATCCAACAAACCATGGGTGTAGTATCGCTCCCTCTTTGGTATAAAGTTGTCGACGTGGATACTTGTACGACTGCATTGTGTTAGGCTATCCTCGCCCTTGAGGATGTGGTGAACGTGAACGTACGATCTAGAGCGCTGTCGCGTTAAATCCTCAATTTGACGGACAAAGTCAGACCGGAGAATCCCGAGACCCCTTTCTTCCGCGCTGCCAACCTCTCGTTGTATTTGTTTGTCGCACTCTCCTTTCTGCATCGACAAAATCTGTTGGCCAATACCAGACACAAGGGACTCGACCATTGTCGTAAGACAGGCATGGGCAGTTTCCTCAGCCTCAGTGGTAGCGTCGCGTAAGCATTCGTCGAGGACAGCAGTCTTGAGCCGCGTGAGAAAATCTGAGTCAGATACCGACGATGCAAAATTATTTGCCCCTCTCCAAAGTGTGTCCTCCTTCGTGAGCTTAGTGCTTTTGCTGCTCCACGATACTATGCGCCAGGAACTGCTACTGCCTTCGTCACCCATCCCAAAGGAGTTCTTCAAACGTTCCTTAGCCGAATTGAGCAAGCTACCGCTAGTTCCGCTTCTGTCCCCCTTCACAGAGCTTTTGAGGAGATCCAAGATGGCCCGCCTATCCCGGCGAATAAGTACAGCGTCCGCCAAGGACTTGATTTGATCACTGTCCAGAGTACTGATATTCGTAAGAAGATAGTGGAGGATAAGTATGCGCTCCTTTTTGAATTGGAACTCTGATGCTCTAATGCCTTTTTCAAGGGCAGCGCGTACGTTACCCCGAAACGTTTGCTCCGCTTTCGGATAGATGTGAAAGACGTCCTGGAGTGGGTCTAAATGATATGTCAATACGGAGGCGCGATGAAAGGTAGACAAGCTATACTGGTCACGTCATTGGCGTCTACCCCGGACTTGGCACTCTCGGAGGAACTCGACTTTGGCAAGATAGACTCGGGTCGAACAGACCTATTATCAATTGGGGCGGCCATAAATGAGCTCAACCAGAGAGATTTTGGATCAGATAATACTCACGGGAATGCTTTCAGAACCTCGGCGACCACAGCTTGCCATAGCTTGACCCTTATATCCTTAAAACTTTGCTCAAGTTTGACATGCATCTCGGCCTTCCGTTCGGTAATTGTCCCCCGAAAGTCTTGCAATACCTCTTTCCTGCGCCTCTCCCATGCCGTGCACTCATGAGGAAACCGTGTTCTGAGACCTAATTCTATCAAAGCCTCCAGTTGCTTATCTTCAATTTTCTCAGAGAGACATATTACGACGTCATCTCCACTGATAAGCATATCTGTCAAGATGGTGCTTAGGAGCTCAAAGCGACGCTTACAGAAGGAGGCGGATCTGCGAAGCGCTTTGATCATCTCGTGAAATCTTCTCGACCAATTTCTTCGCAGGCTTGAATTTGGCGGTCATGATACCTTGCTTAGTTTCTCCATGGAGCAGCCTCGGAGACAGGACGTTGTGATCTATATGCACTTTGGACGGTGCGGGTTGGTTGACAAGGAGTGGCGTGTCCATCTTCCGACAGAAGAGCTGAAGTCAATTTGAGAAGCAATTCCTCCAAGAAAATATGTACCGTGAATCCAGGTTGCGCGGCTACGTTCTCCTCTTGATCATTCGTCTTCGCAACGACGAAGTCATAAAGCCGGCCCGAGTCGTCGTTATCAGAATCAGTCGATGCGTCATCATCGTCCTCATCGCCCCACACAATTGCTTTTGAATGTTCTGACGAGAGTAGGCAGACGATCTGATCACATAATTTGGTGAGGTACCTGTGCGTGTACAGTTAAACTGGGGCGGAGAGCGAGCGCAATGTTCATTCATACCGCATGAACGTAACTCTATTGCGTTGGATGGTAGAGACGGCCTGGTCATCCCACGTAGTATCTTCGGGCCAGTACAAGACATAGGCTTGTTCTTCCGCCGCAGACACGAATGAACGCACGACATATAATCCCGATCTCAAAGTAGGCTCGGTGTCCCTCGCAGTGTAGCCATTCTGCGGTGCAAGCAATTTCCGCACACTGTTCTCTAAGAATTAGCTTAATAAGATACCAAATAGCTTCACGTACGCATTGTCATCCACCGCATGAACCTCACGAAGGAACCTCACGATCTCCTCTTTCGAGCCGTAAACTCCAATTGGCTTGAGCAAGAAGTTATCTAAGATCCTAAAGTTGACCTTGGTGATAGAAGAATAAGCGCCTGGCGAGAGCGCATTGATGAACGCCTGAAGAGGTTCTTGAGCTATAACAATCTTATCGACTATGAATCCCATGAGCGCGAGAAACCGATAGCTAGGAGGAAATTATTTACCAAGCCCGCTGCTCCCTTGTTCTGTAATCAGATCGAGAAGGCGATACATCCCTTTTACGGGACAAGAGGGGTCCTCGTGAAGGAGTTGTTTCTGCGCCTTCGCACGACTACGCTCTTTGTCTGCGGAGGTTTGCGAAAGGGAATGTGCGGCTGGTAAGATAGGAACAAATTGAGTGTCGCCAGGGCATGTTAAGGTACTTTCTCACAATTTGCTTGATCTGGGGGTGGGGAATGGGTAGTAGGAGTTGATCCTGTTGCGTGCTGTCGTGAAGGGGGAGATTCGGGATCTAGGGATCGTTGCAGGGATAAGCTATCCGCATATCCAAAAACAATGATACAACTCGCCTGCCCAAAATCTATCTTCACCATCGGCCGAAGGTGTTGCAGGGAGCGACATATATTCAAGTTGATCGGACTCGGCGCCGCCATCAACGGATGAACCTGACATGGCCCTGGACTGGGGGCATGGTAAGACTGTAAAACCCGGGACCCAACAGGGATAAAGTGGTTACAAATGAGGAAGTACCAGGATAACTGGTGGTGCTGATACGTGGGTTTGAGTGCGACGGTGGATCTACATCTACTATGTCAGGAACAGAATTACGACGCCACAGATCGTTGTCTGATCCGTTGAGTGATTAGCTTAGCCCCGAAGACATTACAAAGGTTGCCCACCACTATCAGTTGAAGGAGTTGTCGACATCACGTTGACGAAATGAAAATGGAAGAGATGTTTGAGTGAAGGAGCGCTATGATAGTGGTCCTAGGGAAACGAAGTCGACGGACAGATACTTAAGTACATTAATTCTGGCACGAGATCGCCACGCAGAGCCCCCTTTCACGCCGACAGCGGATCAGGCGCTAGTGTGACAACCCTCCTTGCAGATTCCCGTGATCAGCCCCCA
>Ga0307510_10000967_pt1 | contig 30417 bp, 28 predicted proteins | sample 12_EM_MG_FD_207224 | JGI IMG/M metagenome (GOLD analysis project Ga0307510, IMG submission 207224) | Populus trichocarpa ectomycorrhiza microbial communities from riparian zone in the Pacific Northwest, United States - 12_EM | ecosystem: Host-associated > Plants > Roots > Unclassified | place... | reverse complement strand
GCTGCGCTGCCGGCCACACCGTCGTCCTGCATCAGCGGGCCCATCCGTAGGCCTCCAGGTAGTGCTTCGCGAGCTTCTGCGCGTTTGCGAAGCTCAGGCCTTGCGCGTCGAAGCGGCCCTGCACGCCGGCCTGCTTCTGGTCGAGCGTGGCGACCAGCACCGACACGTCGAACAGGTCTGGCAGCTTCTTGTACTCGCGCAGGCAGACGACCGCGCGCAGCGGCAGGCCGTCGCGGTCGATGTAGTCTTCGTGGCATTGCGGCTTGGTCTGGTGCTCGCCGCGCAGACGCGTGAAGTCCTCGTTGCGAAACGCCGCCGAGTGCCGCGCCGCGAAGCGCAGCGTGCCGAGCTTGCTGCCGTCATAGCTCTCGTGGCGCACGCTGATCGCGCCGGTGGTGTAGTCGCCCACAAAGATGCGCGTGTCCATCACGCAGTTGGAGCGTTCGACGTCGAGCCCGCCGGTGCGCGACGGGTCGCTGTTGCCCCAGCAGCGCATGAAGTCGTCGACCGGCACCGGCACGCGGTAGCGCGGGTGTGTCGCGGGCTTCCAGCCTTGCTGGATGAAGCGCTCGGTGAGCGCCGCCTGATGCTGCATCAACTGCGCGGTGACGGTGGCGTAGGCCGCGGTCTTGATCGGTGTCGCGTCGCGGCCGCGCGCCAGCAACGCCACCGCGAAGCTGGCCGGCACCAGGAAGCTGACCTGCTCGCCGTCGACGCGCCGCGCCACGTTGATGCCGATCACGTTGCCCTGGCTGTCGAGCGCCGGGCCACCGCTCATGCCGCCGCTGAGCGATCCGCCGAAGAAGATCTGCGGGTAGAAGCTGCGCTTGACCAGGCCGTTGTAGGTGCCCTCGGTCACCGCGAAGCCGACGTCGAGCGGGTTGCCCAGCGAGTAGATGCGCTCGCCTTGCGACAGCGGTTGCGCGTCGGTGCGGAAGGCCAGCGCGTCGAAGACGCGCCCGACCTTGGCCTCGTCGAAGACGCGCCCGCCTTTGCCGTCGTCGAACGACTTGCCCCCGGCATCGCCCGCCTTCAGCAGCGCGAGGTCGTGCAGCACGTCGAGCTGCAGGATCTGCAGCGGCGCCTCGCGGCCGTCGGCGGTGACGTAGACGAGGTCGTGGCGCTCGGGCTTGAGCGCAGCCTCGGCCACGACGTGGAAGTTGGTGACGATGTGGCCCTCGCGCGAGACGAAGAAGCCGGAGCCGACCGAGGTCTGGCTCGCACGCCCCTTCAGCACCGTGCGGATCTGCACCAGCTGCGAGCGTGCCTGCTCGTAGACGCGGCGTGCCGACAGCGAAACCGGTGCGGACGCCGCACCGGCCGGTTCGGCGGTGGCGCGCGGGGCGGAAGGCGCGGCACCCGGCGGGGCCGCATGCGCGAGCCGCAGCGCACAGCCGAGGGTCGCCGTGGCGAGACAGAGGTAGAGCCGGCGGCGGGTCATCGCGACCCATTCTACGGGCCGAGGCTGATGACCATCGATGACAAGGCCATGGGTTTGAAAGACCTGGTCATACAAGTCGTCCGGCCGCTCATCGCTCGGTGACGACTGCGCCGCACAGTGGCGGCAGGCGCACAGCAGACCCGCTGCGCTGGTCTCACTCAACGAACCGGAGCACCTCCACCATGTCGACCATCTTCAGGACGTCCACGTCGTCAGTTCTCGCCGCTGCGATCGGTGCCGCGCTGCTGAGCGCTTGCGGCGGCGGCAGCGACAGCAGCTCGCCCGATGCCAGTCTCGACGACGCCACCGCCACCGCGTATGCGGCGAACGCCACGACCATCGCCAGCGATGCCGCGAGCGCGACCGACAGCGCCGTGCTGGCGGCGCAGGCCATGGTTGGCGTGACGGCCGCGGCGTCGACCGGCGACGGCATGGCGAGCGCGTTGTCGGCACACGCACTGGCGGCGACGACGCGCGCCTGCCCGGGCGGCGGCACGGCGACGGTCTCCATCACCGGCGGCACGCCGGCCAGCCAGGTCAACGGTCAGCTCGACGCCGGCGAGGTGTATGCCGTGTCGTTCGCCGCCTGCAGCGGCGCTGCCGGCGTGGCCGCGATCGACGGCGCGCTGGCGATGACGGTGCTGACCGCGACCGGCGACGCGAGCAACGGCGCGCTCGGGCTGAGCCTGACGGCGAGCGACCTGTCGGTCACGCTGCCACGCGGTGTGGCGACGCTGAACGGCACCGTGGCGCGCACCGTCAGTGCCAGCACCGGCACCGATGGCGTCACGCTGCTGACCAGTCACCTCACCGCGCCTTCGCTCACCTTGACGACGCACTACAACGCACGCGCCAGCAGCTTCACGCTCAGCGCGATCGACATCCAGCGCACGCTGACGCTGGCAGGGGGCGTGCCGCAGTCGAGCAGCTACAACGGCAGCCACACGCTGGCCGCCACGCTGCCCAATGGTGCGTTCAGCTACACCGTGGCCACGAACGGCAGCGCGACTTACTCGGCAGCCGGCCTGCCCATGTCGGGCGGCTGGACCATCACCTTGCCGCAGACGCTGCTGGGCATCGTCATCGCCAATGGCACGGCGACGCTGACGGTCGACAAGGGCAAGGACGGCAGCATCGACCGCACGATCACGGTGCCGGTGCCGACGCTGGCAGCCGATGCCGGCTGAGTCTGCGAATCGCGTCGCCCCCAGGGTGGGGCAGACCACAGTGCGCGCAGGTGCCGACGTTCGCTACAGTCGCAGGCGAATCCATCGGAGACAAGACCATGCAACGCCGCACCTTCGTGACCACCGCCGCAGCCGCACTGGCGGTGCCCAGCCTCGCCTGGAGCCAGGGGCTCGAGAAGCCCAAGCTCACCGTCGCCGTCGGCGGCAAGAACCTGCTGTACTACCTGCCGCTGACCATCGCCGAGAGCCTGGGCTACTTCAAGGCCGAAGGACTGGAGGTGACCATCGCCGACTTCGCCGGCGGTTCGCGGGCCTTGCAAGCCATGATCGGCGGCAGCGCCGACGTGGTCTCGGGCGCGTTCGAGCACACCATCAACATGCAGATCAAGGGCCAGCGCCTGCGCGCGTTTGCGGCCCAGGGGCGCGCGCCGCAGATCGTGCTCGGCGTGAACCCGAAGACGATGCCCAACTTCAAGAGCGTGGTCGAGCTCAAGGGCAAGAAGATCGGCGTCACCGCGCCGGGGTCCAGCACGAACGTGCTCGCGAACTTCGTGCTCGCGAAGGCGGGGCTCAAGCCGACCGACGTGTCCATCATCGGTGTCGGTGCGGGCAGCGGTGCAGTCGCGGCGATGCGTTCGGGCCAGATCGACGCGATCAGCAACCTCGACCCGGTGATCACGCTGCTGCTGCGTTCGGGCGACATGAAAGTCGTGTCCGACACGCGCGTCGTCGCCGAGGCCGACAAGGTCTTCGGCGGCCCGATGCCGGCCGGCTGCCTGTACGCGTCGCAGAGCTTTCTCGACAAGAACCCGGCCACCGCGCAGGCGTTGACGAATGCGATCGTGCGCGCCGACAAGTGGATCCAGGCGGCCGGTGCCGGCGACATCATCAAGGCCGTGCCCGAGAGCTATCTGCTCGGCGACCGTGCGGTGTATGTCGACGCCTTCCTCGCGGCCAAGGGCGCGCTCTCGGTCGACGGCAGCTTCCCCGAGGCCGGTGCCGAGACCGCGCGGCGCGCGCTCGCGAGCATCGACCCGGAGATCGCCGCTGCGAAGATCGACCTCGGTGCGATCTACACCAACGAGTTCGTGAAGAAGGCCAATGCCAAGTACCCCAAGGGCTGAGAGCGACGTGACCGCGCCCGCGCTGCAGCTCGCCGACGTCAGCTGCACCTTCGCCGACAAGCACAACCCGTCGCAGCGCTACACCGCGGTGCGCGACGTGAACCTCACGGTCGGCGCTGGCGAGTTCGTCTCGGTCGTCGGCCCGACCGGCTGCGGCAAGAGCACGCTGCTGAACGTGGCCGCTGGCCTGCTCGCGCCGAGCACCGGGCAGGTCACGGTGTTCGGCCAGCCGCTCACGGGCATCAACGCGCGCGCCGGCTACATGTTCCAGGCCGAGAGCCTGATGCCGTGGCGCACCGCGGCGCAGAACGTGATGGCGGGGCTCGAGTTCCGCGGCGTGCTCGATGCCGGTGCGCAGGCCGACACCTGGCTCAAGCGCGTCGGGCTCGGCGGCTTCGGCGACCGCTACCCGCATCAGTTGTCGGGCGGCATGCGCAAGCGCGTGAGCCTGGCGCAGACGCTGGTGCTCGACCCCGACATCATCCTGATGGACGAGCCTTTCTCGGCGCTCGACATCCAGACCCGGCAGCTGATGGAAAACGAAGTGCTGGCCCTGTGGGCCGAGAAGAAAAAGGCCGTGCTGTTCATCACCCACGACCTCGACGAGGCGATCGCGATGAGCGACCGCGTCGTGTGCCTGTCGGCGGGGCCGGCCTCGCACCCGATCGGCGAGTTCGCGATCGACCTTGTGCGGCCGCGCGACGTGGCCGAGGTGCGCGCGACACCGCGCTTCGTCGAGCTGCACCAGGCGATCTGGGGTGTGCTGCGCGAAGAGGTGCTCAAGGGCTACCAGCAGCAGTTGGCGGCATGAGCGGCATGTGGACCTTCATCAAGCCGTCGACGCGGAATCTGCGCGTCTGGCAGGTCGGCCTGCTCGTGCTGATCTTCGTGTTCTGGCACCTGGCGACGACGCCGGGGTTGATCCCGCCCATCGTGTTCGAGAACGACCAGCAGGCCGCGTTCTTCTTCGGCGAGCCGCTCAAGGTGTTCGGCCGCATCTGGGCCTGGTTCTTCACGAACGCCGACATCTACCAGCACCTGTGGGTCACGCTGCTCGAGACGGTGCTCGCGTTCGGCATCGGCACGGTGCTCGGGCTGGCCTGCGGCCTGTGGCTGGCGCTGAGCCCGCTCGCCGCAGCGATCGCCGATCCGTACATCAAGGCCGCGAACAGCATGCCGCGCGTGATCCTCGCGCCGATTTTCGCGGTCTGGTTCGGTCTGGGCATCGCGAGCAAGGTGGCGCTCGGGGTCACGCTCGTGTTCTTCATCGTGTTCTTCAACGTCTACCAGGGCGTGAAGGAAGTGAGCCCGGTGGTGCTCGCGAACGCGCGCATGCTGGGCGCGTCGCAACGACAGCTCTTGCGCCATGTCTACCTGCCGAGTGCGACCAGCTGGGTGTTCAGTTCGCTGCACACCAGCGTCGGCCTGGCTTTTGTCGGCGCGGTCGTGGGCGAGTACCTCGGCTCGTCGCGCGGCGTGGGCTACCTGATCCTGCAGGCCGAAGGCGCGTTCGACATCAACACGGTGATGGCCGGCATCCTGGTGCTGACGGTGTTCGCGCTGATGCTCGACGCCGCGGTCGGCAAGATCGAGGCGCGGCTGATGAAGTGGCAGCCGAGCACGGCGCAGAGCGAGCGCTTGTGAGTCGACCAAAAAAAAGCCCACCCGCGTGAGCGGCTGGGCTTTGAAGTCCTTCAGAAAGGACGTCGTTGGGACTGGTGCGGTTCGTGCCCTGTTCGGTGTGGTGTTCTTCGCCGGGCTTGGTGAACCTTGCTCGTGGTCTTGTGAAAAACCCCGTGTGACAGCAATGCGATCGACTCTAGGGACGTGGCCGCAGGGTCACCATCCCCAGTTTGAGGGAGCGTTGTATTCGTGGGCTGTGCGCCGGTAAAACATCACGCCGCACGCGCCGTCCGGGGTGTCTCGGTGTCGCTTTTGGTGCGAGCGGATGGCGGCGACAATGCAGCATGACCGGTTCACCGCACCGCCCCTCCCGTCCTATCGTCAGACCGCTGAACGACCGCGAGCTCGACGAGTTGCAGGACTTGCTCGACCGCGTGCCCGCACCCCTCGAGGCGCTGGACGTGAGCATGCTCGACGGCTTTCTGTGCGGTCTGCTGGTGCAACCGCGCCCGGTGCCGGTGGCGCGCTGGTTGCCGCACATCACCGACGTCGACGGCCGCGCGTTGCCGTCGCGTTTCGACGCGACGCGTCTGCACGAGCTGGCGTTGCGTCGCCACGCCGAACTGAACGACGCCATCGGGCGGCGCCAGTGGTTCGACCCGTGGGTGTTCGAGTTGAGTGCGGACGACGCGCTCGGCCGCGAGGCCGATGACGACGACGAAGAAGAAGACGAGTTCGACGCGTCGGCTGTCGATGCGGTCTATCCGTGGGTCGCCGGCTTCGCGACCGCGCTGGAATTGTTCCCCGACCTGATGGCGCTCGACGCGAAGGCGCTGACCGAGCCGCTCGCACTCGTCTATCGCCACCTCGCGCCCGACGACCTCGAAGACGCCGACGACCTGCTCGCCGAGATCGAATCGCTGGAGCCGCCGGCCGACCTCAGCGCCGCCGTCGAAGAGCTGGTGCGCGCGACGCTGTTGCTGGCCGACATCTCGCGGCCCGTTGCCGCGCCCGGTGGGCCCACGCCGCGCGGCCCGGTGCGGCGGCACCGCGGGCCGCCGTCAAATCGCTGACGGGTCGACGTCCACGGCCCAGCGCAGGATGCGCTCCTCGCTCTTCTGCTTGCGCAGCGTGTGCAACGCGGGCAGCCACGTGGCGAGAAACCGTTGCAGCGCGCCGCGCGAGGCCGATTCGATCAGCATCTGCATGCGCTCCACGTTCGCGACGCGCGCCACGCCCAGCGGCACCGGCGGGTAGAGCATCACCTGGTCGGCGCCGGGCAGCGTCAGCGCGAGTTCGGCGCTGGCCTGAAGAAAGGCGCGTGCGGCTTCGGGCGTGCGCGCATCGGCACGCAGGATCGCGAGGTGCGCGTACGGGGGCAGGCCGGCCATCTCGCGTTCAGTCAGCTGACTGGCCGCGAAGGCCTCGAAGTCGTGCCGGCGCAGTGCGCCGTACAGCGCGTGCTGCGGGTGCCAGGTCTGCACCCACATCTCGCTGCGCGCTGCCTGGGCCGCGTCTCGGCCGGCCCGACCGCCGGCCTGCATCAGCAACGCGAACAGGCGTTCGGGCGCGCGGAAGTCGCTGCTGAACAGCGCGCCGTCGGGGTTCACCGCCGCGACCAGCGTGATGCGGCGAAAGTCATGGCCCTTGGTGACCATCTGCGTGCCGACCAGCACGTCGACCTCGCCCGCGTGCACCGCGCCGAGCTGCGCTTCGAGCGAGCCTTTCAGCCGCGTGCTGTCGGCGTCGATGCGGGCGACGCGCGCGGGCCGATCGTCGGGCGTGCGCAGCAGTTCCGAGAGTTGCTCTTCGAGGCGTTCGGTGCCGCGCCCGATCGGTGCGATGTCGAGGTTGCCGCAATCGGGACAGGCGCGCGGCACGCGCTCGGTGAAGCCGCAGTGGTGGCAACGCAGCGTGCGGTCGAGCTTGTGGAACACGCGCCAGGCGCTGCAGTTCGGGCAGCCGCTTTTCCAGCCGCAGTCGGTGCAGTGCAGCACCGGGGCGTAACCGCGTCGGTTCAGGAACACGAGGCTTTGCTCGCCGCGCGCGATGCGCTCCTGCAGCGCCGCGACCAGCGGCGGCGACAGGGCGGTGTTCGCGCCGCGCTGCTTGGGCTGCTGGTTCATGTCGACGATGCGCACCTTGGGCAGCGCGCCGCCACCGATGCGCGCCGGCAGTGCAAGGCGTCGATAGCGGCCCTCGTTGCTGCGCTGCCAGGTTTCGAGCGATGGCGTGGCCGAGCCGAGCACCACGGTCGCGTTCTCGAGCCGGCCGCGGTAGACCGCGAGATCGCGTGCCGAGTAGCGCGCGCCGTCCTGTTGCTTGTACGACGGGTCGTGTTCCTCGTCGACGACGATGAGTCCGAGCCGCGGCATCGATGCAAACACGGCCAGCCGCGTGCCCAGCACCAGGTCGGCCAGACCCAGGTGGGCGGCGAGCCAGCTGCGCAGGCGCTGCGCCGGCGTCAACGCGCTGTGCAGCGAGACGATGTGGCGGCCCTTGAAGCGCTCGGCGAAGCGCGCTTCGAGCTGTGGCGTCAGGTTGATCTCGGGCACGAGCACCAGAGCCTGCTTGCCGGCCGCGAGCGCCTGTGCGGCCGCGCCGAGGTAGACCTCGGTCTTGCCGCTGCCGGTGACGCCGAACAGCAGCGCGGTCGAGGGCGGCTCAATGCCGGCCATCGCGGTGATCTGGCCCAACGCGTCGGCCTGAGCCGCTGTCAACTCAGGTGTTGCCGCGGCCCCTTCGGCGGGCGTTTCGACCGGTCGTGTCGCGAGCGCCTTGTGCAACTTCTTGATGCGGTTCGCGAGCTGGGCGTTGTCGAGCTTGCGCAATTCCGGCGGCAGCACTGACAGCGCGATCTCGCCGGTGCTGCGCTGATAGTAGGCCGCGGCGAAATCGACCAGCGCACGCCAGGGGGCGCCCAACGGAGGCAGGGCGTCCAGGGCTTGAGAGACCGGGCGCAGTGCGACGCTCGGGTCGATGTCGCCCGTGCCCTGCCAGACCACACCTGGCACTTCGCGCTTGCCAAGAGGAACGCTCACCAGGGTTCCTGGAGAGAGCGTGTGCTCACTTGAATAGTCCAGCGGCGCCGACAGCCCGGTGTGCTGCGGCGCGTCGACCGCGACTTTCACGGTGACGACCTCAGCCACCCAAGACCCTGCCAAAGTTACTGCACACAACTAGAGTCTGATTCACGTAGCTTGCCTAAGTTGATGATTCATAAGGCTTTAGGCATTTTTCCACTTCGGCTGTGGATAACTTTGTGGGCAACCCGCTCCGGAATGGCCGCAAAGGCTTGCTGGGCCTCGCGTCGGAAAAGATTGCCCACTTTCGCGGCAATCCGTCACCCTCAATGAAATCAAGCACTTAGCGCAGATTGGTGGAAATACCATGCTGCACCGCAACGTCCTACATCATCTGTAAAGCACATGCCCGATTTTGGGGATAAGTCAAGCCCTGAGCACTCACTTACCTGCTCGAAAAATGCATATGCAGGTTGTGCCGATGCGGATCACTGCGCGGCGCGGATGCGCCGCGACACCTCGTGCACCGTGTCCACCAGCACCGCGACGCGCTCCGGCGGCGTGTGCTGGCTGATGCCGTGGCCGAGGTTGAAGATGTGGCCGCTGTGCGGGCCGAAGCTTTCCAGCGTGCGCGTCACTTCGGCGCGTATCTGTTCTGGTTCGGCGAACAGCACGTTCGGGTCGATGTTGCCCTGCAGCGCCACCTTGTCGCCGATGCGGGCGCGCGCGGTGCCGAGGTTGACGGTCCAGTCGAGGCCGACGACATCGGGCTGCGCCGCGGCAATGTCTTCGAGCCAGAGGCCGCCGCCCTTCGTGAACACGAGGTGCGGGATGCGCTGGCCGTCGTGCTCGCGCTTGAGCTGCTGCAGCACGCGGCGCGTGTAGGCGAGGCTGAAGGTCTGGAACGCGCCGTCGGCGAGCACGCCGCCCCAGCTGTCGAAAATCATCACGGCCTGCGCCCCGGCCTCGATCTGCGCGTTCAGGTATTGCGCGACCGCGGCGGCGTTGATTTCGAGCATGCGGTGCATCAGGTCGGGCCGGCTGTACATCATGGTCTTGACGAGGCGGTAGTCGTCGGAACCCTCGCCTTCGACCATGTAGCAGGCCAGCGTCCAGGGGCTGCCCGAGAAGCCGATCAGCGGCACGCGGCCATTGAGCGCGCGACGCACCGAAGAAACGGCGTCGAACACATAGCGCAGCTTGCCCATGTCCGGCACTTCGAGCTTCGCGACCGCAGCCTCGTCGCGCACCGGGTGCGCGAATTTCGGGCCCTCGCCGAGTGCGAACGACAAGCCGAGGCCCATTGCGTCGGGCACGGTCAGGATGTCGCTGAACACGATGGCCGCATCGAGCGCGTAGCGCTCCAGCGGCTGCATCGTGACTTCGGTGGCGTAGTCGGCGTTCGTCGCCAGCCCCATGAAGCTGCCGGCCTTCGCGCGCGTCGCGCGGTACTCGGGCAGGTAGCGCCCGGCCTGGCGCATCAGCCAGACAGGGGTGTGGGCCGTGGGCTGGCGCAGGCAGGCGCGCAGAAAGCTGTCGTTTTGCAGGGGGGCAGACATCGGCCAATTATCACGCCCATAATTTGCGACCCACAGAGGAGACTCCCATGCGCGCAGACAGCATCCTGGCCACCATCGGCGCCACGCCGCACATCCGCGTCAACCGCCTGTTCGGCACCACGCACAGCGTCTGGATCAAGAGCGAGCGCAGCAACCCCGGGGGCTCGATCAAGGACCGCATCGCGCTGTCCATGGTCGAGGCGGCCGAGGCCTCCGGTGCGTTGAAGCCGGGTGGCACCATCATCGAGCCGACCTCGGGCAACACCGGCGTCGGGCTGGCCATGGTCGCCGCGGTGAAGGGCTACCGGCTGATCCTCGTGATGCCCGACAGCATGAGCGTCGAGCGCCGCCGCCTGATGCTGGCGTATGGCGCCAAGTTCGAACTCACGCCGCGCGAGAAGGGCATGAACGGCTCGATCGCGCGGGCCACCGAACTGCTCGCACAAACGCCCGGCGGCTGGATGCCGCAGCAGTTCGAGAACCCGGCCAACATCGACGTGCACGTGCGCACCACGGCGCAGGAGATCGCCGCCGACTTCCCCGAGGGCATCGACGCGCTGATCACCGGCGTCGGCACCGGCGGCCATCTCACCGGCTGCGCGACGGTGCTGAAGAAGCTCTGGCCCAAGTTGCAGGTGTTCGCGGTCGAACCCGCGGCGTCACCCGTCATCAGTGGCGGCAAGCCCAGCCCGCACCCGATCCAGGGCATAGGTGCGGGCTTCATCCCGAAGAACCTGAACACCGAGTTGCTGGACGGCGTGATCCAGGTCGAGGCCGAGGCCGCGCGCGAGATGGCACGCCGCGCGGCGCGCGAGGAAGGCCTGCTGGTCGGCATCTCGTCCGGCGCGACGCTCGCCGCCATCACGCAGAAGCTGCCCGAACTGCGGCCCGGCGCGACCGTGCTGGGCTTCAACTACGACACCGGCGAGCGCTACCTGTCGATCGAAGGTTTCCTGCCCACGGAATGAAGCCGCGGATCCTGATCGTCGAAGACGAACCCGGTATCGCCGATACGCTGCAATACGCGCTGCGCACCGAGGGCTTCGAGCCGGCCTGGGTCGCGACCGGCGAGGACGCGCTGGCGCAGTTGCAGGCCCGGCCGCCGGCCCTGGTGATCCTCGACGTCGGCCTGCCCGACAGCAGCGGCTTCGAGGTCTTCAAGCGCCTGCGCGTGTTCAATGCCGACGTGCCGGTGATCTTCCTGACCGCACGCAGCGACGAGATCGACCGCGTCGTCGGCCTGGAGCTGGGTGCCGACGACTACGTGCCCAAGCCGTTCTCGCCGCGCGAACTGGTGGCGCGCGTGCGCTCCATCCTGCGGCGTGCGGCGCGACCGGTGGTGGCCCCTTCGGCCGCCGCCGTCGTCCCGGTCAGCGTCGACGAAGGCCGGCGCCAGATCCGCTTCTACGGCCGCCTGCTCGAACTCTCGCGCTATGAGTTCGGTTTGTTGAAGACGCTGGCCTCGCGCCCCGGCCATGTGTTCTCGCGCGACGCGCTGCTCGAGCGCGTGTGGGACGACGCGACCGAAAGCCTGGACCGCACCGTCGACGCGCACGTGAAGACGCTGCGCGCCAAGATGAAGCTGATCGCGCCGCAGCTCGAGCCGATCCGCACGCACCGCGGCAGTGGCTATGCGCTGGCGGAAGACTTGCCGGCACAACCGTGACCGCGCGCAGCCGTTGACCAAACGCACCCGCATCTTCATCGGCATCCTGCTCGCCTACGCGCTCGGCGTGGGCCTGCTGATGTACCGGCAGCTCGGCGACATCGACCCGCGCTACCGCGAGTCGGCCGAAGAGTCGATGGTCGAGACGGCGCAGCTGCTCGCCACGCTGGTCGAAAGCCAGTCGCGCGACGGCGTGCTGCAGGCCGAAGGCTTGAAGCCGGTGTTCGAGGCGCTCTACGCGAAGCGCTTCAGTGCCGACATCTACGGCGTCGAGAAGAGCCGCGTCGAGCTGCGCCTCACGGTGGTCGACCGCGCCGGCCGCGTCGTCTTCGACTCGCGGGGCAGCCAACTCGGGCAAGACCATTCGCAGTGGCGCGATGTGCACCTCGCGCTGCAGGGTCAGTACGGCGCGCGTGCCACACCCGACGTGCCGGGCGATCCCAAGTCGTCGGTGATGTTCGTCGCCGCGCCGGTGCGCGTGAACGACCAGATCATCGGCGCCGTCAGCGTCGGCAAGCCGGTGCAAAGCTTCGGCCAGTTCATCGACGCCGCGCGGCGCAAGACCTTGCTCGTCGGCGCCACCTCGGTCGTCGCGGTGCTGCTGCTGGTCGTGATCCTGTCGGTGTGGCTGGTGCGGCCCTTCGGCGTGATCGCCGACTACGTGCGCTATGTGCGGGCGCAGCGCTCGATCAGCCTGCCGCGGCTGGGTCGGCGTGCGCTGGGTGCGATCGGCGCGGCCTACGACGAGATGCGTGACGCACTCGCCGGCCGCAACTACGTGGCCGACTACGTGCAGACGCTGACGCACGAGGTCAAGAGCCCGCTGTCGGCGATACGCGGCGCGGCCGAGCTGTTGCAAGAGAACATGCCGGAGGCCGATCGCGCGCGCTTCATCGGCAACATCGTGCGCGAGACCCAGCGCATCCAGGAGCTGGTCGACCGGATGATGGAGCTGACCGCGCTCGAGTCGCGCCGCACGCTGGACCGGACCGCCGCGGTCGACCTGCGCGCGCTGCTCGACGAGGTGGGGATGAGTGCGCAGGCCAGCGGTGCGGCGCGCGGCGTGCGCGTCGAGGTGCACGCGGGTGACGCGGCCAGCGTCGAGGGCGACGCCTTTCTGTTGCGCCGGGCGCTGACCAACCTGGTCGACAACGCGATCGATTTCTCGCCACGCGAGGGCGTCGTCTCGCTCGCGTTGCGACGGCGCGGGCGCAGCGTCGACGCGATCGTGCAGGATCAGGGGCCGGGCGTGCCCGACTACGCCGAAGCCAAGGTGTTCGAGAAGTTCTATTCGCTCGCGCGGCCGCATTCGAACAAGAAGAGCACGGGCCTCGGCCTCTCGTTCGTGAAGGAGATCGCCGAGCTGCACCATGGCCGCATCTCGCTGAAGAACGCGGCTGGCGGCGGTGCGCTGGCGACCCTGTCGCTGCCGCTGGACGGCGAGGTGCCTGCGGCGTCGGCCTGACTTCACGCAGGCTTCGAATTCGCTTCGCAACCGGACGCGATGCTGTGAAGCACGCGGCACCCGTCGGTGCAGCGATCAGGAGTTCTCGCCATGCGTCAGCTGTATCCCCTGCGCCCGCTCACCGAAGCCGGACGCGTGTTGCTCTGCATCGCCGCGTCGCTGTTCGCGGCGCTGCTGCTGGTGGCGTGGACGGCGGTGCCGGCAGACGACGCGTCCACCACGCCGACCTTCACCAGCGCCGCCGAGGCGCGCTGAGTTCGGGCAGTTCGCGTGCGGCGAGCCAGGCTTGTACCAACGGCGCCGGGTCGCGCCATTGCGCGGCCTGCCACACCAGCTCCGGCGGTGCGACGCGCGTGCCGGGCGTCGCATGGCCCAGCTGCAGCGCCAGTTCGGCGACGAACTGGGCGACCTTGGCGACGCGCACCGGCTGGTTGGGGCTCGCGACCATCAACCGCATCTGCGCGAGCAGGCCGTCGGCGAGGCGCTGCAGCCATGGCGCCGCGCGTGCGGTGGTCGGCGCCTGCGCGGAGCGCACGAACACCAGCTGCTCGAAGCCCATCGCCGCGACGGCCTGTTCGTCGAGGTTGGCCAGCCCGGCCTTCAACGCGTCCGGCAGCGCGGCGGGCGCGTGCGGCATCACGACGAGCAGCGTGCGCACGCTGCGTTGCCGCAACCACCTGGCCTGCACGGTGAGGTCTTGCGGCGCCGGTCGCAGAAAGGCGAGTTCGCGGCCGTTCGCGTGGCGCTCGCGGTCGTACACAATCACGGCGGCGTCGGCGATCGGTGGTGCCGCAGAGGCGGGCGCTGGGCCGAAATCATCGACGACCACCGGCTCCAGGCCCTGCATCGCGGTGCCGAGTGCGCGCGTCGCCAGCACCTTGACGTGGGCGAAGCGTCGCCCGGCCAGCAAGGCTTCGAGCACCGCCGAGCCCAGCGCGCCGCCACCGCCGGCGACGAGTGCCGTGACGGGCGGGGCTTGAGCGGTGCGCGCGTGGGCGTGGCCCGCGCGCAGCGCGTGGTTCAGCAAGGTCATGCAGCGACTGTAGCGACGCGCGCGCCATTGAATCGGCCGCGGCTGGCCTCATGTCGTGCCCGCGGGGTAGGATTGCCCGCCACTCAAGGAGGAACAGACCATGATTCTCACGCTCTCCCTGTCGCGCCTGCGCGTTGCCGGTCTTGCGTTGCTCGCGGCGCTTGCGCTGTCGGGCTGCGGCTACAACAACTTCCAGACGCTGGACGAGCAGGTCAAGAGTTCATGGGCCGAGGTGCTGAACCAGTACCAGCGCCGCGCCGACCTGATCCCCAACATCGTCGCCACCGTGAAGGGCGAGGCCAGCTTCGAGCAGGACACGCTGACCAAGGTGATCGAGGCGCGTTCCAAGGCGACCAGCATCCAGGCCACGCCGGAGCTCGTCAACGACCCGGCCGCGTTCGAGAAATTCCAGGCCGCGCAAGGCCAGCTCACGAGCGCGCTGAGCCGGTTGATGGTGGTGGCCGAGCAGTACCCCAGCCTGAAGGCCAACCAGGCCTTCCAGGACCTGCGCGTGACGCTCGAGGGCACCGAGAACCGCATCACGGTGGCGCGCAACAAGTACATCCAGACGGTGGCCGACTACAACGTGCTGACGCGCAGCTTCCCGAGCAACCTGACCGCGATGGTGTTCGGCTACAAGACCAAGCCCAGCTTCACGGTGCAGAACGAAGCGCAGATCTCGGTGCCGCCGTCGGTGAGCTTCGACAAGCCCGCGTCTGCGGCCAAGTGACCCGGCGCTGATGATGCGCCGCCTGCTGGCGTTGTTCGTCGCGGCCTGCGCGCTGATGTGCGCGGGCGTCGCGCAGGCGCAGGCGGTGCTGCCGGTGCCGCCGTTGTCGGGGCGCGTCGTCGACCAGACCGGCACGCTGACGCCGGCGCAGGTGGGTGCGCTGACCGCCAAGCTCGCCGCGATCGAGACCCAGCGCGGCGCACAGGTCGTCGTGCTGATGGTGCCGACGACGCAGCCGGAAGACATCGCGAGCTACGGCTATCGCGTCGCCGACACCTGGAAGGTCGGCCGGCGCGACGTCGGCGACGGGCTGGTCATCATCGTCGCGAAGAACGACCGGCGCGTGAACATCGAGGTCGCGCGCACGCTCGAAGGCCCGATCCCCGACGTGCTCGCCGGCCGCATCATCAACGAGCAGATCAAGCCGGCGTTCAAGGCCGACGACTACGCCGGCGGCCTGAACGCCGCGATCGACCGGCTCGACAAGGCGATCGCCGGCGAGGCGCTGCCGGCACCCAGCACGACCGCGCGCGCCAAGCAGCGCGGCTCCGGCTTCGACCTGCAGGACCTCGCGATCTTCCTGTTCGTCGGCGTGCCCATCGCCGGAGCGGTGCTGACCGGCATCTTCGGCCGCAAGCTCGGCTCGCTGCTCACCGGCGGCGTGGTCGGCGGAATCGGCTGGTGGCTCACCGCGAGCCTGCTGGTCGCGGGCGGTGCCGGGCTGGTCGCGCTGTTTCTCGTCGGTGTGATGGGCCTGGGCGGCGGGCGAATGGGCCGCGGCGGGCCCATCATCTGGGGCGGCGGGGGTGGCGGTGGCTTCGGCGGTGGTGGGGGCGGCGGAGGCGGTGGTTTCAGCTCGGGCGGCGGCGGCAGCTTCGGCGGCGGCGGCGCGTCGGGGAGCTGGTGATGGCGCACTGGCTGGTTCGACTCCTGAAGCATCGCCGCCTGGACGAGGCCGATGCCGCGCGCCTGCTCGGTGCCGGCGCGCTGCAGCGCATCGAGGTCCGCGTCGCCGCGAGCGAGCAGCGCCACAGCGGCGAGATCCGCGTCTGCGTCGAGGCCGGCCTGCCGCTGAGCTACATCCGCCGCGAGGCACGGGTGCGCGAACGGGCCGTGATGATGTTCGGCAAGCTGCGCGTCTGGGACACCGAGCACAACAACGGGGTGCTGATCTACCTGCTGCTCGCCGAGCATGCGATCGAGATCGTGGCCGACCGCGGCCTCGCCAAACACGTCGACGCCACGCACTGGGCGCAGATCGCCGGGGCGATGAGCGCGGCCTTCAAGGCCGGCCAGTTCGAGGCCGGCTTGAACCAGGCGATCGACGCGGTCGATGCGCTGCTGGCGCAGCACTTCGCGCTGCGGCCCGGCGAGGCCAACCCGAACGAGCTGCCGGATGCGCCCTACCTGCGCTGAGCGCCGCAGGCGTTCAGCGCGTCAGTCGCGCATCTCGAACACGCGGTTGACGGCCAGCGCCGCCAGCGTGCAGGCCGCGCCCGAGAGCAGGTAGACGCTGACGTAGGCCAGGCCGAAGTGCGCTGACAGCCCGAGCGCCACCAGCGGTGCGAACGCGGCACCGATGAGCCAGGCGAAGTCGGAGGTCAGCGCGGCGCCGGTGTAGCGGAACTTGGCCTCGAAGTTGGAGCTCACCGCGCCGGCCGCCTGCCCGTAAGACAGGCCGAGCAGGATGAAGCCCAGCAGGATGAACACGTCCTGCCCCAAGGTGCCGCCGTCGAGCAGCGTCGGCGCGAAACCGCTGAACACCGCGATCATGATCGCGAATGCGCCCAGCGTGCTGCGCCGGCCGATCTTGTCGGCGAGCAGGCCGGAGGCCAGGATGCCGAACGCAGCCAGTACCGCACCGATCACCTGCACGATCAGGAACTCGCTGATGGACTGGTTCGAGTACAGCTTGATCCACGACAGCGGGAACACCGTGACGAGGTGGAACAGCGCGTAGCTCGCGAGGGCCGCGAAGGCGCCGACGATCAGCGTGAACCACTGGGTGCGCGCCAGCTCGACCACGTCGGTCGGCTCGAGCGCGTTGGCGTCCAGCAGCTGCGCGTACTCCTCGGTCGCCACCAGGCGCAGCCGGGCGAACAGCGCCACCACGTTGATCGCGAACGCCACGTAGAAGGTGTAGCGCCAGCCCCAGTCGAAGAAGTCGTCGGGGGTGAGGCTGGCGTACAGGAACGAGAACAGGCCCGCAGCGACGATGAAGCCGACCGGCGCGCCGAGCTGCCCGAGCGCGGCGTACCAGCCGCGGCGGTGTTGCGGTGCGTTGATCGCCAGCAGCGAGGGCAGGCCGTCCCACGAGCCGCCGAGCGCGATGCCCTGGCCGACGCGCAGCACGGACAGCAGCACGATGGACGCGAAGCCCAGGCTGGCGTAGCCCGGCAGGAAGGCAATGCCCGCGGTCGAGACGCCGAGCATGAAGAGCGCGGCCGTGAGCTTGGCCTCGCGGCCGAAGCGCTGCTGCAGGCGCATGAACACCACGGTGCCGATCGGCCGCGCGATGAAGGCGAACGAGAAGATCACGAAGGCGTAGAGCGTGCCTTCCAGGCCTTTTTCGAACGGGAAGAACACCGACGGGAACACCAGCGCCGAGGCGATGCCGTAGACGAAATAGTCGAAATACTCGGACGCCCGACCGATGACCACCCCGATGGCGATCTCTCCCGGCGCGATCTTGCCGTGATCGGCGCTGAGGCGGCGCGCGTCGTGCCCGATCTCGTGCGTCGACGGCGGGTCGGCGGGCGGGGCGATGCTGGACGTGGTCATGCCGGGTGTGTAGGGTGTCGTTTGAGCAAGGCGAAGGTTCGCACCGCCAGAGATTTGCCGCCATAGGACAAAACGTCCAATGTCGGGGAAGCCCCAGTAGACGTAGATTCCGGGCTCGCCACCTTGACTTTGCTCCCATACGATAGCGCTCATGCCACGCCACAACAACCCTCGCGGCCCGCTGCTGCTCCTGGCCCTGCTGCCGGCGGCGCTGCTGGCCGGCTGCGGCACGGTGCTGATGAACCCGTCGGGCGACGTGGCCGACCAGCAGGGCCGGCTCATTGTCGTCGCCACGGTGCTGATGCTGCTGATCATCGTGCCGGTGATCGCGCTGACCGGTTTTTTCGCGTGGCGCTACCGCCAGTCCAACACCCAGGCGACCTACGCTCCCGACTGGGACCACTCCACCACGCTCGAGCTGGTGATCTGGGCCGCACCGCTGTTGATCATCATCGCATTGGGTGCCGTGACCTGGATCAGCACCCACACGCTGGATCCGTACCGGCCGCTGCGGCGGCTGGACGCGACCCGCGCCGTCCCAGAGGGCACGAAGCCGCTGGTCGTCGAAGTGGTCGCGCTCGACTGGAAGTGGCTGTTCATCTACCCCGAGCTCGGCATCGCGACCGTCAACGAGCTGGCCGCGCCCATCGACGTGCCGATCAGCTTCAAGATCACCGCGTCGTCGGTGATGAACTCCTTCTTCATCCCGTCGCTGGCCGGCCAAATCTACGCGATGCCCGGCATGGAAACCAAGCTGCACGCGGTGATGAACCAGCCCGGCGTGTACGACGGCTTCTCGGCCAACTACAGTGGCGCGGGCTTCTCGGGCATGCACTTCAAGTTCCACGGCCTGAGCCCGGCCGACTTCGACCGCTGGGTGCAGGGCGTGAAGGCCGGCAACACGGCGCTGACGCGCAGCGACTATCTGCAGCTCGAAAAGCCCAGCGAGCGCGAGCCGGTGCGGCGCTACGCCAGCGTCGCTCCCGATCTGTACGAAGCCATCCTCAACCGCTGCGTGGCCAGCGGCCAGATGTGCATGAATCAGATGATGGCCATCGACGCCGGCGGCGGCCTCGGCAAGAACATGGCCAGCGTCGCCACGCAGCCCTGGCGGGCCGCCACCACCGGTGAACCGACGCGTCGCCGTTATGTCGAGTCGCTGATGTGCAGCGCCGACAACCCCGAAGGCAGGCCGCTGCTGCAAGCCGAGCTGGCCGCGAAGTGACCTGTTGTCGAACCTGAAACCAGAGACCTGCGATGTTCGACCACCTTGACCTGAAGACGCTGACCTTCGGCCGTCTCACCTGGGACGCGATCCCGCTGCACGAGCCCATCCTGCTCGGCACCTTCATCGCCGTCGCCCTGGGCGGCTTCGCGCTGCTGGCCGCGATGACCTACTACCGCGTCTGGGGCACGCTCTGGCGCGACTGGATCACCAGCATCGACCACAAGAAGATCGGCATCATGTACATCGTGCTGGGCCTGGTGATGCTGCTGCGCGGCTTCTCCGACGCCATCATGATGCGCGCCCAGCAGGCCATCGCGTTCGGCGGCGAGGCCGGTTTCCTGCCACCGCACCACTACGACCAGATCTTCACGGCGCACGGCGTGATCATGATCTTCTTCGTCGCGATGCCGCTGGTCACCGGGCTGATGAACTTCGTCGTGCCGCTGCAGATCGGCGCGCGCGACGTGTCCTTCCCGTTCCTGAACAACTTCAGCTTCTGGATGACGACCTTCGGCGCGGGCCTGACGATGGCCTCGCTGTTCGTCGGCGAGTTCGCGCGCACCGGCTGGCTCGCCTACCCGCCGCTGTCGGGCATCGCGTTCAGCCCCGACGTGGGGGTCGACTACTACATCTGGTCGCTGCAGATCGCCGGGGTGGGCACGCTGCTCTCGGGCGTGAACCTGATCGCGACCATCGTGAAGATGCGCGCCCCCGGCATGACGCTGATGAAGATGCCGATCTTCACCTGGACCGCGCTGTGCACCAACGTGCTGATCGTCGCCGCCTTCCCGGTGCTGACCGCGGTTCTGGCGCTGCTCTCGCTCGACCGCTATGTCGGCACCAACTTCTTCACCAACGACCTCGGCGGCAACGCCATGATGTACGTGAACCTGATCTGGATCTGGGGCCACCCCGAGGTCTACATCCTGATCCTGCCGGCCTTCGGCATCTTCTCGGAGGTCGTGTCCACCTTCTGCGGCAAACGCCTGTTCGGCTACGCGTCGATGGTCTACGCCACCGTCGTGATCACCATCCTGTCCTACCTCGTGTGGCTGCACCACTTCTTCACGATGGGTTCGGGCGCGAGCGTCAACTCGTTCTTCGGCATCACGACGATGATCATCTCGATCCCGACCGGTGCGAAGATCTTCAACTGGCTGTTCACGATGTACCGTGGCCGCATCCGCTTCGAGCTGCCGATGATGTGGACGGTGGGCTTCATGGTCATCTTCGTGATCGGCGGCATGACCGGCGTGCTGCTCGCGGTGCCGCCGGCCGACTTCGTGCTGCACAACAGCCTGTTCCTGATCGCGCACTTCCACAATGTCATCATCGGCGGCGTGCTGTTCGGCATGCTGGCCGGCATCACCTACTGGTTCCCCAAGGCTTTCGGCTACAAGCTCGACCCGTTCTGGGGCCACTGCTCGTTCTGGTTCTGGGTCGTCGGCTTCTTCTTCGCCTTCATGCCGCTCTACGTGTTGGGCCTGATGGGCGTGACGCGCCGGCTGAGCCATTTCGACGACCCGTCGCTGCAGATCTGGTTTCAGATCGCCGCATTCGGCGCGGGGCTGATCGCGCTCGGGATCCTGTCGTTCATCATCCAGCTCGTCGTCAGCTTCATGCGGCGCGAGTCGCTGCGCGACACCACCGGCGACCCGTGGAACGGCCGCACGCTCGAATGGTCGACCGCGTCACCGCCGCCGGCCTACAACTTCGCGTTCACGCCCATCGTGCACGACAACGACGCCTGGTACGACATGAAAGCCAACCAGTACGCGCGGCCGCAGGACGGCTTCATCGCGATCCACATGCCCAAGAACACCGCCGCGGGCTTCGTGATCGCAGCGCTCAGCGCGGCCTGCGGCTTCGCGATCATCTGGCACATGTGGCTGCCGGCGATCGTGGGCTTCGCCGCGCTGCTGGTCGCGATCATCGTGCACACCTTCAACTACCAGCGCGACTTCCACATCCCCGCGGACGAGGTCGTTCGCGTCGAGGGTGATCGCACGCGTCTGCTGGCGGCCGGCCATGTCTGAGCTTGCCGCCACCGCTGTTGCCGCCGGCGCCGCGCCGGTGCCGCGCTACTACCTGCGCGAGGCGCACCACCCCGAGAACGGCACGCTGCTCGGGTTCTGGCTCTACCTGATGAGCGACTGCCTGGTCTTCGCCTGCCTGTTCGCGGCGTATGGCGTGCTGGGCCGCAGCTACGCGGCGGGGCCGTCGGGCGCCGACCTGTTCGACCTGCCGCTGGTCGCGGTCAACACCTCGCTGCTGCTGCTGTCGTCCATCACCTACGGCTTCGCGATGCTTGAGATGCAGCGGGCGCGGCAGGGGGCGGTGCTGGCCTGGCTCGCGGTCACCGGGCTGCTGGGCGCGGGCTTCATCAGCCTCGAGCTCTACGAGTTCGTGCACCTGATCCACGAAGGCGCAGGGCCGCAGCGCAGCGCCTTCCTGTCGTCGTTCTTCACGCTGGTGGGCACGCACGGCCTGCACGTGAGCTTCGGCATCGTCTGGCTGGTCACGCTGATGGTGCAGGTCGGCAAGCACGGCCTGATCGCCGAGAACAAGCGGCGGCTGATGTGTCTGTCGATGTTCTGGCACTTTCTCGACGTGGTCTGGATCGGCGTCTTCACCTTCGTCTACCTGATGGGAGCCCTGCCATGAGCGATGCGCACCACGACCACGGACACGACGATGGCGCCAGCCACAGCACGCTCAAGGGCTACCTGACCGGCTTCGTGCTGGCCGTCGTGCTGACCGCGATCCCGTTCTGGTTGGTGATGGGCAAGGTGTTCGACAAGTCGTCCACCACCGCCATCGTCATCCTCGCGCTCGCGGCGGTGCAGATCGTCGTGCACATGGTGTACTTCCTGCACATGAACGCCAAGTCCGAAGGCGGCTGGACCATGCTGGCGCTGATCTTCACGCTCGTGCTCGTGGTGATCACGTTGAGCGGCTCGTTGTGGGTGATGTACCACCTCAACCACAACATGATGCCCGCGTCCATGCACGACATGCGCAAGATGCCTTGAACCTCGCCATGCCCCACGCGCACGTGGACGACGCGCCCGCGCGCGGTTCGCGCTCCGCAGCGGTTTGGGTCGCGCTGGCGTTGGCGGCGGGGGTGGCGTTCGCCGGCTTCGTCGCGCTCGGCACCTGGCAGGTCGAGCGGCGTGCCTGGAAGCTGGACCTGATCGCACAGGTTGACCAACGCGTGCACGCAGCGCCGGTCGCAGCGCCTGGGCCGGCGCAGTGGCCGCAAGTGAACGCGGCGAGCGACGCGTACCGGCACGTGCAGGTCACCGGCCGTTTCATCGGCGCGGCCGACGCGCTGGTGCAAGCCTCGACCGAACTCGGCGCCGGCTTCTGGGTGTTGACGCCGCTGCGACGCGACGACGGCAGCGTGGTGCTGGTCAACCGCGGCTTCGTTCCGCCCGAGCAGCGCGATCGCGCGACGCGCGGTGGCTACGCATCGACCGACGCCATCACCGTCACCGGCCTGCTGCGCATCACCGAACCCGACGGCGGCTTCCTGCGCCGCAACGATGCCGCGGCGAACCGCTGGTACTCGCGCGACGTGCCCGCGATCGCCGCGGCCCGCGGGCTGGGCCCGGTCGCGCCATACTTCATCGATGCCGACGCTGCGCCGCACCCGGCTGATGGACCGGTCGGTGGCCTGACCGTGATCGCCTTTCACAACAACCACGCGGTCTACGCCGTCACCTGGTACGTGCTCGCGCTGATGGTCGCGGCCGGTGCGGTGATGGTGATCCGCGAGGAGTTGAAGCTGCGGCGGGGCGGTCTCGATGTCCGCCTCGAGCCGGCAGATCGTCGCGATGGCGCGCAGCGCTGACCCCGTGGCCGGCGGCCCGGTCTTCGACGACGCCACCACCGGTCTGGCGAACATGCAGCAGCTGATCCAGCTGCGCTGGATCGCGGTCGTGGGCCAGATCGTCACGATCGCCGTCGTGCACTTCGGCTTCGAGATCCGCCTGCCGCTGGACCGCCTGTCGGCGGTGCTGGTCGGCCTCGTCGCGTTCAACGTCGCGAGCGTGCTGCGCTTGCGGGTCCGGCGCGAGGTGACCCACGCCGAGCTCTTCGTCGCGATGCTGGTCGACGTCGGCACGCTGACGCTGCAGCTGTACTTCAGCGGTGGTGCGACGAACCCGTTCAGCTTTCTCTTTCTGCTGCAGGTCACGCTGGGCGCGGTGCTGCTCCGGGCCCGGTGGGTCTGGACCCTGGTCGCCGTCACCAGCGCCTGCTTCGCCGTCTTGACCTGGTTCCACCGGCCGCTGGCCTTGCCCCCGGGGCTGGACGGCGGCCTGTCAGCACCCTACATCCAGGGCATGCTGATCTGCTTCGCGTTGAATGCCGCGCTGCTGGTGGTCTTCATCACGCGCATCAACCGCAACCTGCGCGCCCGCGACGCGCGGCTGGCCGACCTGCGCCAGCGCGCCGCAGAAGAAGAGCACATCGTGCGCATGGGCCTGCTCGCCACCGGCGCGGCGCACGAGCTGGGCACGCCGCTGTCGACGCTGTCGGTGATCCTCGGCGACTGGCACCGCATGCCGCCGTTCACCGGCGACGCCGAACTGCTGCAGGAGGTCGAGGAGATGCAGACCCAGGTGACGCGCTGCAAGAACATCGTCACCGGCATCTTGCTGTCGGCCGGCGAGGCGCGCGGCGAGGCGCCGGTCGCGACGACGGTGCGCGCCTTCCTCGATGAACTGGTCGCCGAGTGGCGCGCCACGCGGCCCGTGGGCGCGTTCGACTATGAGCGCCGCGTCGGCGACGACGACCTGGCCATCGTCTCCGATTCGGCGCTCAAGCAGATGATCTGCAACGTGCTCGACAACGCGCTCGAGGCCTCGCCCGACTGGGTCGGCCTGGTGGCCGACTGCGACGGTGCCGCACTGACCCTGACCGTCACCGACGCCGGGCCCGGCTTCGCGCCCGAGATGCTGGCGCAGATCGGCAAGCCCTACCAGTCGAGCAAGGGCCGACCGGGCGGCGGCCTCGGGCTGTTCCTGGTCACCAACGTGGCGCGTACGTTGCGCGGCAGCGTCGCGGCGCGCAACGGCCTGGAGGGCGGCGCCGTCGTGACGCTGACCCTGCCGCTGGCCGCGATCACCGTCTGACAAGCCCGCTGCGCATGGACGCCGAACAACGCCTGCTGCTGATCGTCGAGGACGACGCGGCCTTCGCGCGCACGCTGAACCGCTCGTTCGAACGGCGCGGCTACGCAGTGCTGCTCGCGACGCAGCTGGCCGAGGTGCAGGCCTTGCTGAAGACGCAGACCCCGCGCTACGCGGTCGTCGACCTCAAGCTGGCCGGCGCGTCGGGGCTGGCCTGCGTGCAGGCGCTGCACGCGCACGACCCCGCGATGCTGATCGTCGTGCTGACCGGCTATGCGAGTATCGCCACCGCCGTCGAGGCGATCAAGCTCGGTGCCTGCCATTACCTGGCCAAGCCGTCCAACACCGACGACATCGAGGCCGCGTTCGGGCGTGCCGAGGGTGACACCGAGGTCGGGCTCACGCAGCGCGCCACCTCGATCAAGACGCTGGAATGGGAGCGCATCCACGAGACGCTGGCCGACACCGGTTTCAACATCTCCGAGACCGCGCGGCGCCTCGGCATGCACCGGCGTACGCTGGCGCGCAAGCTGGTCAAGCAACGCGTCAAGTAGCCCATCGCAGTGATCCCTCGCATCGCGCGCCACCCGCGACGCATGCAGTGCTGTCATGTGTTTGGGTGTCGGCTGGCGGCCCGTCTGCACAGTCGCGCGCGGACCGCAGCCAGAGTGACCTGCCTCGCCGCAAGATCATCACCGCACGCATGCTCGGAAAATATCGTATGATGCATATCATGCGAAAGTCGAGAACCACCGCCAGAGCCGCAGCCAAGGACGCCACGCATGAACGCATCGTGTCTGTGGCCGCGCGGGCAATCCGGCGCACTGGATACGACGGCACTGGTGTTGCTGACATCATGAAGGAGGCCGGCTTGACGCATGGCGCCTTCTATTCACACTTCACGTCACGCGAGGCCATGTTGGCCGAAGCAGCGGGAAAGGCGTGCGCGGAGTCCGCTGCCGCCGCGGCCGAGGTGGTGTCCGCCGTGCCTCCGGGCATGGCGCTGAAATCCATGCTCGGTGCCTACCTCTCCAGGGAACATGTCGAACATCTGGAGACGGGTTGTCCCCTGGCCGCGTTGGGATCTGAAACATCGCGCCAGGCTCCTGAAGTACGCCGAGTCGCGACGCGCCACATCAAGGCCATGATCGACCTTGTCGCCCGGGAATCGCCGGATTGGGGACAGCAAGACGCTCACGAACGGGCGCTCGTGACTTTGTCCACCATGGTGGGCGCCGTACTGCTGGCTCGCGCAGTCGATGAGCCGGGTCTGTCAGACAGCCTGCGCGAAGCCGCGCTGAAGCATCTCACCTCGGTCGGTCACTGACTTCAAAGTCAGGCGCGGCCAATTTGCTCGCCATTAAGTATGATGAACATCATGCGAAACAATCCTTCTGGGGCACTCGGGTCCTGCGCCGTGTCGCTCAGTAGTTTCTGCCAACGAGTTTCCCAATCCCCACCAACTGACGGAGAAGTGTCATGAACATGAAGAACCAGAGCAACAAGATCGCCCTTGTCACGGGTGCCTCGTCGGGCATCGGACAAGCCACCGCAGAGCTGCTCGCGAAGGCTGGCTACACGGTCTACGGCACGAGTCGGCGTGGCGGCCACGCGGGCGGGCGATCGTTCGAGATGCTGCCCTTGGACGTGACCAGCGATGCATCCGTCGCCGATGCGGTCACGCATTTGATGCAGCGCGAAGGTCGCATCGACCTGCTTGTCAACAACGCTGGCTTCGGGGTCGCTCCCGCTGGCGCGGAAGAAAGCTCGATTGAGCAGGCCCAGTCGATTTTCAACACCAACTTCTTCGGGATCGTCCGAATGACACGCGCCGTCTTGCCGCACATGCGCAAACAGGGCGCCGGGCGCATCATCAACATCGGCTCGGTGCTGGGTCTGTTGCCCATGCCGTACGGCGCGCTCTATGCCGCGACAAAGCACGCGATCGAAGGCTATTCCGAGTCGCTCGACCATGAGTTGCGCACAAGGGGCATCCGGGTCTCGGTCATCGAGCCCGCGTACACGAACACGCCGTTCGACGCGAACTTCCTGCAGCCCGACGCCATGCTCGACGCCTATGGTGAGGCCCGCGCCGCCGTCAGCCAGCGCGTGAAGGAAGTGATGGCCACTGCAGACCAACCGGGCATCGTGGCCGAGGTCGTGCTGAAGGCCGCCAGTGCGGTTCGCCCGCAACTGCGCTACGCAGCCGGCGGGCTCGCTGGGCGGCTGACTTGGTTGCGCAGGTTCGCGCCTGCCGGACTGATGGATGCCGGGATCCGAAGGGATCTGCGGCTCGATGCGACGCTGGCGGTGAAGTCATCGTGAAGGCGTTCGTCGTCGATCGCTATCAAAAGCAGGGCGCGCTGCGGTTGGCGGACATGCCGACTCCGGAGCCGCGTGAAGACGAGGTTCTGGTCGAGGTGCATGCCGCCGGCGTGAACCTGCTGGACGCCAAGATTCGGGGCGGTGAGTTCAAGCTCGTCTTGCCCTATCGCCTGCCTCTGATCCTCGGACACGATGTGGCAGGCGTCGTCGTCAAGGTGGGAGCGCGGGTGCGGCAGTTCAAGCCGGGCGATGAGGTCTATGCGCGGGCGGATGATTTCCGGATCGGCACGTTCGCTGAATTCGCCCCGGTCGACGAGGCATCACTCGCGCTCAAGCCCAAGGGACTGACGATGGAGGAAGCGGCGTCCATTCCCCTGGTGGGGTTGACGGCGTGGCAGGCACTCGTCGAGAAGGCCAAGCTCCAGAGGGGACAGAAGGTCTTCATTCAGGCCGGCTCCGGCGGCGTGGGCACCTTTGCGATCCAGTTGGCCAAGCATCTGGGCGCGACCGTTGCCACGACCACGAGCACGGGCAACGTCGCGCTCGTGAAGAGTCTGGGCGCCGACGTCGTGATCGACTACAAGACGCAGGACTTCGAAGATGTCTTGCGCGACTACGACGTGGTGCTGAACAGCCAGGACGGCAAGACGCTAGACAAATCCCTGCGCGTGCTCAAGGACGGCGGGAAGCTCATCTCCATCTCCGGGCCGCCAGATCCGAACTTCGGCAAGGAAACCGGGGCACCCTGGTTCGTGAAGCTGGTCATGCGGCTGCTGAGCTCGGGTGTGAGGCGAAAGGCGCGTCAATTGGGCGTCGGCTATTCATTCCTGTTCATGAAGGCCAGTGGGGTCCATCTGCGCGAGATCACCCGGCTCATCGAGGCTGGGGTCATCCGCCCCGTGCTGGATCGGACGTTTCCGTTCGCGTCGACCAACGAGGCGCTGGCGTATGTCGAAGCAGGGCGCGCGAAGGGCAAGGTCGTCATCAGGCTGAAGTGAGCATCATTCCAACCGTTCAACGCAGGCGGGTGTCCCAGCGGCGGCTTTGCGGCAGTTGATTCTCAAACTCGAGCATCTGCTGAAGGGAGTGGCAATCGTGTAATCCGTCGCACTGGCATCGTCGAGCCCTGCAAGAAGTTGCTCACGGGACGGTAGGCTCGCCGACTTGACCTCCACTTCGCTCCAACGTTCGTGATCGTCGCGCTGCACCGCGTCGCCTTGCTCTGCCTTGCATTCCTGCTGTGCGGGGCCGGCGCAGCCCGCGCCGGTCAGCCGGACTTGACGCAGGCCACCACGCTGAAGGCGACGCTCATCGCGGCCGACCTGCCGGCGGACACCCTGCCACTGGCGGCCGCACAGGACGAGGTGCCGCCGCTGTGGGAGGTCGAGGGTACGCGTGTCCAGCAGATGCTGCCGTACCGGGAGCAGGGCAGCTGGGTGCGCATCACGCCGCGCGCGCTGCCACCCAAGGCGCTGCTGGTCGTCGAAGGCCAGGTCGCCGGATCGGTTCAGCTCGTGCTGCCGGACGGAACGCGCATCGAGCGCGCCAAGGTTCATCCCCCTGGACGCGACGGTTCCGCGATCGCATTGGTCTTCCCGCTGCCGGCATCGCTCGAGCCCGACACGCCGCTGCTGTTGCATCTTGCACACGGCCACCGGGTGAACGTCGACTTCTCCATCGTTGCCGGGGAGGCGTGGCGCGAGTACGAGAAGACGCGCCTGATCGTGTCGGCCGCCATGTATGCCTCTCTCATCGCGTTCGCGGTGATCGCCGGCTGCTACTGGGTCGCGCTGCGGGAGCGGATGTTTGCCGACTACACCTGCTATCTGCTCAGTCTGATCCTCTTCATGACGGCAAGCGCCGGGCTGCTCTACGCCGCGCCGGGCGGTCACTGGCTCGGGCGCCTTGGCATTCACGGGCAGTGGGCTGCGGCGACTGCGGCGATCGGCTTCGCCGTCGGTTTCGCGCGCGACTTCCTGGACATCGGGCGTCATGCGCCTCGCCTGCGTTCGGTGATGGATCGCCTGCGCGCCGCCTTGCTGCTGTCCGCTGTCGTGATCGCGGCGTGGCCTTGGCCGGCGAGCCGGTTCGGCATGGTGATCGTGACGGTGTTGCTGGCGATCAACCTGCTGATGATCGGCCTGGGCGTGCGTGCGGCGCTGGCGCGCGATCGCTACGGCTACTACTTTCTTGCGGGCTGGATCCCGTTGACCGTTGCCACGTCGGTGCGCAGCATGCAGGCAGCGGGTCTGGTCGAGATCGCGGCCAATGACGTGTACCTGTACGCACTTGGCGCGGTGTGGGAGGCGCTGGCCCTGACGCTGGGTATCGCGGACCGTGTGCTCGGCTTCCGGCGTGAGCGCGACGTCGCGCGAAAGATGGCCGAGGAGGATGCGTTGACCGGCGTGCAAAGCCGCCGCGCCATCGAGATGCAGCTGCGCGCGCTGGCAAGCGAAGCCCGCGCCGGCGGCAGCGGGTTGGGCGTGCTGTTCGTCGACATCGACCACTTCAAGTCGATCAACGACCGGTTCGGCCACGGCATCGGCGATGCCTGCCTGGCCGCGGTCGCGCAGCGACTGCAGGCTGAACTGCGCGATGGCGACCATCTGGGGCGCTGGGGCGGTGAAGAGTTCGTGGCGCTGCTGCCCGGCGCCAACCTGGACAATGCCCACCACACCTCGGAGCGCATCTTGCGCGCCGTCTCGGCAGACCCGGTGCAGATCGCAAGCGGCGAGGTGCCGATCACGGTGAGCATCGGCATCGCCGTGCTCGATCCCATGCACGACGATATGCACAGCCTGCTGCATCGGGCCGACTCTGCTCTTTACCGCGCCAAGGCCAACGGACGCAACCGCGTCGAACGCGATCCGGGGCTCGTGGCGGCGCCATCGACCGTGCACTGAACCCACTCTGCACTGCACTGCACCGCATTGCCCCTGTCTGACGCGTCGAATCGGCCAACTGCTTTCGGGCGGTGAGTCGAGTGCCCGAAAGGTCTGCTCAGGGTCGGTCTCGGTGAGTCGTCCGTGCCAAGACGGTGGTCAGTGCGACCACCGATCGACACGCGTCCGAAGGGTTGCGCGCCCTTGGCAGCGTCTCAGGCGGTCGGCTGTTACGACGTTCATTCCAGCTTGCTTGCCACCTTGTCGACGACCCATCGGTTACGTGACCGGTCGGCCGCGACCTCCTCCGCGAAGGCGTCTGGACTGCCGGGAGCCGGAATGTTGTAGCCCTTGCCGAGCAGTTCCATCATCGACGCGCTCGCCAGAACGCGATTGACTTCGGCATTGAGCCGTCGGACGACGGCCTCAGGTGTATCTGCGGGTGCGAACACGCCGAACAGCGATGCAAGATTGGCTTGCGGGTAGCCGAGTTCCGACAGGGTGGGGGTGTCGGGCAGCGCAGGCAGTCTGTGCGGTGAACCGATCGCGAGCGCTTTCAGCTTGCCGTTGGCGACGTACTGCAGCTGCAAGGCGGCGACGTTGCTCGACAGCACTTCGAACTGCCCGCTCAGTGCGTCGTTCAATTGCGCACCACCGCCCGCGTACGGCACGTGCGTGATCGACGTGCGGCTCAGGAGCCGAACCTGCGCGAGCACCAGGTGCCCGATCGTCGCGACGCCCGAGGTCGCCCATCGCACGGCGCCGGGAAACCGCCGCGCGCGATCGATCAGCTCCTCGAAGGTGTTGTCTGGCAGCGCACGCGTGCCGGCCACGAGCACCGGCGTGCGCATCACACCCGCCACGGGTCGCACCCGGCGCAGCGGGTCCCGCATGTCGTGCGACAGAAGCGGATGCAAGGTCAGCGGGCTGATGGCCGAGAACACGAGCGTGTAGCCGTCTGGCGCGGCGTGCCGCAGCAGGTCGATGGCCAGGCTGCCGCCCGCACCGGGCCGATGCTCGACGAGGACCGGCACGCCCAACGCCTTCGACAGCGGCTCGGCCAGTGCACGCGCGGTCAGATCGCTGACGCCACCCGGCGGGTACGCGACGACGAGGCGGATAGGCCGTGCCGGCCATGAGGCCGAATCCGCCCTCGCGCCCGACGCCAGGCCGAACGTGCAGGCCGAAGCAAGCCCGCGCGCCAGGAGGCGGCGC
>Ga0307510_10000965_pt1 | contig 30459 bp, 23 predicted proteins | sample 12_EM_MG_FD_207224 | JGI IMG/M metagenome (GOLD analysis project Ga0307510, IMG submission 207224) | Populus trichocarpa ectomycorrhiza microbial communities from riparian zone in the Pacific Northwest, United States - 12_EM | ecosystem: Host-associated > Plants > Roots > Unclassified | place... | reverse complement strand
GCGCGAGCGGCTGTTCGCGGCATTCGCTGAAGTTCGCGAACGACACGGTGCCGACTCGCTCCGCCGCTTCGAACGCGCGCTGACCGGCTATCTCCGTGAATGGGACGCGCGCCCGCCCGACGCGCGCCAGCGTCCGAAGTTCTTCTGGTTCCCCGATCTGCCGCCGGGGCCCTACCACGACCCGATGCTGCAACCGTGGGCGCCAGCACTGCGTGACGCGTGGCAAGACATCCGCGACGAAGCCATGGATCTGCTGCGCGAGGATCGCGACTTCGTCAGCTTCCTCGGCCTCAAGCCGGGCCAGAGGGCTCCGGAGTCCATCGGCGGCGCGGCTGCGAACCCAGCCTGGGACGCGTTCTTCTTCTACAACCATGGGGTCCGCTACGACGCGAACCACAAGCGCTGCCCGCGCACGAGCGCGCTGCTCGATTCGATCGAGTTGTGCCGGATACCACGCCAGGCGCCGGAAATCTGCTTCTCGCTTATCCGCCCGCAGTCATCGATCCTGCCTCACTACGGCGTGACGAACATACGGCTCGTGTTCCACCTGCCACTCGTCGTTCCGTCCGATTGCGCGCTCAGCGTGGGCGGGGTCGAGCACCGCTGGCGCGAGGGCGAACCGATCCTCTTCGACGACACCTATGAACACGAGGCCTGGAACCGTTCGGACCAGCCGCGCTTGATCCTGTTGATGGACTGCTGGAACCCTCACCTCACCGAGAGCGAGAAGGAGGCGGTGCGCCATGTCGTTGAGGCCATCGACGCGATCGAGCACTGAAGCCTAGGCTCAGCGCGCGCACGCAAACGAGCTGTGGCGAAGGGTTGATCGGAGGTGTGGCCGCCAATAGCAGCCGTCGTGATCGTCCGCTCCTGGCCGGGTCGCGTCCTCGTCAGGCGTCGACAGCCTCCCGTTGCGCGGGATCGTCAATGGGCCGTGGTAGACGCCCCTCGAGCCACTGAACGGCAGTGTCTGGTGTGAACGAAGGCTCCTCAGCCTCGATGACCCATGGCAAAAACTGCGCGGGGCTGCCGTTGAGATATGGAGCCGGCGACACGGGCTTGAACACGGTTGGCAGCGGCTCTTCCACCACATCCCCGACAACTACCAGTTCATTCAGCAGGAGTTGATCGAATTGCTGAAAACGCGGGCGAGGCGCTGGCGACTCGTCAAAAGCCGGACCCCGCTGCCACAGGCCAGGCGGTTGCCCCGACCTGGAAACTGCACGACATGCCAAGCTACCGCGCCTCCGACTCCTCGATGAAGCTCTCGAGCAAGCGCTTGAGCTGACTCGTCTTGCGCGTGCCGAGCGCCTCCTCGATCGCGCCATGGTGCGCGTCCACGCTCTTCTTCAGACGTGCCACCGTTTCCAGCCCCAGGTCGCTGACGTAGACCAGGACCTTGCGGCTGTCATCGGCGTCGGCGGCGCGCTGCACCAGGCCGCGGCTGACCAGCTTGTCGATGTTCTTGGTCAGCGCGGGGTGGTTCAAAAGCACCTGCTCCGCCAGCTCACCCATCGAGCGGCCCTGCTCGTCAGACAACACTTGAAGAATGCGCCAGTGCTCTTCGGTGACCTCTTCGGCAGCAATGGATTGGGCCAGGCCGATGCGCATGCGCCGGTTCGCCGAGGCGAGCAGATAGGCCAAGTATTGGGAGATGTCGTTGTCGGGCATGGTAGATGCAATGTCGGGTGCTCGCATGCGGAGTCTACGCAAAATATCTTTCCCAGGAAAGTAATATGGTGCGATCTGCGCAAAGCCAGTTCACTCAACACCGACTTGGTGCACAGCCGGGAGCTTCCCATGTTGTCAACGTCTGAAATGGCCTCTCGCGCAGCGCTCGGTTCGCCGTCGGGTCGCCGGCTGCCGCATCCGCCTCACCCGCGCCTGCCGGCGGGCAGGCAGCAACGCCGCCTCGGCGCGCAGTGCGAGCTGAACATCGCGCTGTGCGTGCCGCTGGGGGGCTCGGGCGGTATCTGGGGGCCGTCGGCGCTGTCGTGTGCGCGGCTCGCGGTGGCCGAACTGAACCGCGGCTCCGGCATCGCCGGGCGGGCCTGTCGGCTGCTCACCGTCAACGCCGCCGACGACGCACCGGACATCGAAGCCACACTGGTCGAGCTGGTGGACGCCGGCGACGTGGACGTGCTGATCGGCATGCACACCAGCGCGGTCCGGCAGCGCATCCTGCGCGCGGTCGGCGGGCAGATCCCGTTCGTCTACACGCCGCTCTATGAAGGCGGCGAAACCACGCCCGGCGTGTTCGCGATCGGCGAGACTTCGGCGCGTCAACTGTGGCCGGCGATCCGCTGGCTGGGCGAGCACAAGCGTCCCAAGCGCTGGTTCGCGGTTGGCAACGACTACGTGTGGCCGCATGTATCGCACCGCATGGCGCGGCACTACATCGCCGAGTCCGGCGCCGCGCTGGTTGGCGAAGCTTACGTGCCCGTGGGCACTTCCGACTACACCGAGGTGCTCGACCAGTTGCGGCGCAGCCGGGCCGATGCCGTGCTGCTGTCGCTGGTCGGGCAGGACGCGGTCGACTTCAACCGCGCCTTCGGCCGCGAAGGGCTGGCGCGGTCGGCACTGCGCCTGACCTGCGGCTTCGGCGAGAACGAGTTGCTCGGCACCGGCCCCGACAACGCCGATGACCTCTATGTCTCCAGCGGCTACTTCGCGACGCTGGACACCGACGCCAACCTGGCCTTCAAGGAGCGCTACCGCGGCCACTTCGGCGAGCGCGCGCCGACCCTCAGCACCTTCGGGCAATCGACTTACGAAGGGGTGCATTTTCTGGCGGCACTGTTCGGCGACGCCTCGCATTCGTCGTCCGACTGGGATCTTCTCGGCCGCGCGCCGCTCGCCTATCGCAGCGCGCGCGACGCCGCCTACGCGGGGGACGGCGTGAACCACACCCCGATCTACCTGGCCCGCGCCGAAGGCAACGCGTTCCGCGTCATCACCCGACTCTGACCCGTCTGTGCAGGGCCCCTTGGGAGGACCAATTTTATTTTCCAAAGCAAATAAATTGCTTGACTTGGAAAATACATGCCGAGAGAATGACTCCGCGTTATCAACCAACCCTTGGAGTCATTCATGGCAGTCAAACGCCCCACTCTCGATCAGCTCCAGGAGGTCGCACTGAGCCTGGGCATCCACTTGTCCGAAGCGCAGGCCAGTACCTACAACACACTGCTGCAGGGCAACTTCGACGCCTACGACGCTGTCGATGCCATGCCCGACTTCGTCCCCGCGGTGACCTATGCCCGCACGCCGGGCTACCGGCCCTCAGGCGAGGAAAACAAGTACGGCGCCTGGTACGTGAAGACCACGATCAAGGGTGCGGCCACCGGGTTGCTCGCGGGCAAGACGGTGGTGCTGAAAGACAACGTCTGCCTCGCCGGCGTGCCGATGATGAATGGCGCCTCGACGCTGGAGGGCTACGTCCCCAACGTCGATGCCACCGTCGTGACGCGTCTGCTCGATGCAGGCGCCACGGTCGTCGGCAAGGCGGTCTGCGAGTATTTCTGCTTCTCGGGCGGTTCGCACACCAGTTCCACGGGTCCGGTCCACAACCCGCATCGCATGGGCTACTCGGCGGGCGGCTCGTCCTCGGGCAGTGCGGCATTGGTGGCGGCGGGCGAGGTCGATCTGGCCATCGGCGGCGACCAGGGCGGCTCGATCCGCATGCCGGCGTCCTACTGCGGCATCTACGGCATGAAGGCCACGCACGGCCTCGTTCCGTACACCGGCGTGATGCCGATCGAACTCACCATCGACCACACTGGCCCGATGACGGCCAATGTGACGGACAACGCGCTGATGCTCGAGGTGCTCGCCGGCCCGGACGGCCTGGACCCGCGGCAGCACGCCGGGCAGACCGCGAAGCCCTACAGCACCCTGATGAAGGAAGGCGTGCGTGGTCTCAGGATCGGCATCGTCAAGGAAGGCTTCGGCTGGCCGCAGTCGGACCCGGCGGTCGACGCGAAGGTGCGGCGGGCCGCCGAGGTGTTCACCCGGCTGGGCGCCAAGGTGTCGGAGGTGTCGGTGCCGATGCACAGCGTGGGCCCGGCAATCTGGTTGCCCATTGCGGCAGAGGGTGCCACCCAGCAGATGATGAAGGACAACGGCCATGGCTTCAACTGGAAGGGCCTGTACGTCACGAGCATGGTCGACTTCCACGCGGGCTGGAAGCAACGTGCCGACGAACTCTCCGAGACGCTGAAGCTCACGATGGTGCTCGGCGAATACTTCATCAAACACTACCGCGGCCACTTCTACGCCAAGGCCCAGAACCTGGGGCGGCAACTGACCGCGGCCTACGACAGTGCGCTGTCCGACTTCGATCTGCTGCTGATGCCGACGCTGCCGCTCACCGCGACGCCGCTGCCCAAGCCTGGCGCGCCGGTGGAAGAGGTAATCACGCGCGCATTCGAGATGCTGCCCAACACCTGCCCGTTCGACGTCACCGGCCACCCGGCCATGAACGTGCCATGCGGGCTGGTCGATGGGCTGCCGGTGGGGATGATGTTGACGGCCAAGTTCTACGACGAAGCCACCATCTACCGCGCCGCCTATGCGTTCGAGCAAGCCGGCGACTGGAAGGCCATCTGACCCTTTTCGTTCTCTGACAAGACCAGCTCGGCCTCGTGCCGCCAAACCTACCCCCAGGAGTTGAACCCATGGATCGACGCTCGTTCATCAAGACCTCCGGTGCGGCGCTCGCCGGCACCGCGGCACCGTTGTTCCCGCTGACCGCACTGGCCGCCGACGAGATGCTGATCGGCAGCATTCACGACCTGTCCGGCGGGCTGGACATCTACGGCAAGCCGATGGCCGACTGCATGACGTTGGCGATCGAGGAGCAGAACGCCGCGGGCGGTCTGCTGGGCAAGCAGCTCAAGCTCGCCACCTACGACCCGCAGTCGAACATGCAGCTGTACGCGCAGTTCGCGCAGCAGGCGGCGTTGAAGGACAAGGCCGCCGTCGTGATGGGCGGCATCACGTCGGCCTCCCGCGAGGTGATCCGGCCGGTGCTCGACCGCAACAAGACGCTCTACTTCTACAACACGCAGTACGAAGGCGGTGTCTGTGACCGCAACACCTTCTGCACCGGCGTGACCCCGGCGCAGACCGTGGCCAAGCTGGTCCCGTATGCGATGAAGAAGTGGGGCAAGAAGGTCTATGTCGTTGCGGCCGACTACAACTACGGCCAGATCACGTCGCAGTGGGTGAAGAAGTTCGTGCAGGAGAACGGCGGTTCGATCGCCTCGATCGACTTCTTCCCGCTGGACGTCACCAACTTCGGCCCGACGATCTCGAAGATCGAAGCCGCCAAACCCGACATGATCGTCTCTGCACTCGTCGGCGGGGCGCACATCTCGTTCTATCGCCAATGGGCCGCCGCGGGGCTGACCAAGAAGATCCCGCTCGCCTCGACGACCTTCGCCGGCGGCAACGAGCACATCGTGCTGTCGGCCGCTGAAACCGACGGCTTCCTGATCTCGTACAACTACTTCCAGAACCTCGACACGCCGGAAAACAAGGCCTTCAAGGAGCGCTTCTACAAGCGCTTTGGCAAGGACTACCCCAACATCACCGAGCTGGCGATGGGCACCTACCAGGGCTTCAAGCTCTGGGCCGAGGGCGTGAAGAAGGCCGGCTCGCTGGACCGCATGAAGGTGATCGCGGCGCTCGAATCGGGCATCAGCGTCAACGGCCCGAGCGGCAAGGTGACGCTGGACCCCGAAACGCATCACTGCGTGCTGAACGTGAGCATCGCCGAGGTGAAAAACCAGCAGCTCAACATCGTCGAGACCTTCCAGCAGCAGAAGCCGACCGACACCAGCGCGGTCTGCAACCTGAAGAAGAACCCGAACGACAACCAGCAGTACGTGATCAAGGCCTGATCACGCCCGCTCCGCAGAAACGAGTCGCACCGCCATGGACCTCGCCGTCATCGTTGTCATCCAGGTGCTCTATGCCGTCGCCAGCCTGGTCATCATCTCGGCGGGGCTCGCCGTCATCTTCGGCATGATGAAGGTCATCAACCTCGCGCACGGCGAGTTCATGATGCTCGGCGCGTACTCGGTCATCGGGGCGATCAAGCTCGGCATCAACCTCTGGGTCGCGATGCTGCTGGTCGCGCCTGTCGCCGTCGGCCTGATCGGCGTCGTGCTCGAGCGGCTGATCATCCGGCGCCTGTACGGCCGCATGGTCGACACCATGCTCGCAACCTGGGGGCTGTCGCTGCTGCTGGTGGGCATCGTCACGTCGATCGCGGGCAACACCACGGCCGGCGTCTCGGCGCCGCTGGGCAGCTTCTCCGTCGGCGCCTACTCGGTCAGCGGCTACACCCTGGTGATCATTGCGGTCGCCGTGGTGCTGGCGCTGGCGATTCGCTGGGTGTTGCTGCGCACGCCCTGGGGCCTGATCGCGCGCGGCACGATGCAAAAGCCCGACATGGCCAACACGCTGGGCATCAGCCCGAGCCGCGTGTACTCGGTCACCTTCGCGGTGGGGGCGGCGCTGTCGGGGCTGGCGGGCGGGCTGCTCGCGCCGCTGACGGGCGTGGTGCCGACCATGGGAGCGGCCTTCGTCGCGAAGGCCTTCATCACGGTGATCGGTGGCGGGCCGGCGATCCTGGCCGGGCTGGTGGGCGCATCGGCGCTGTTCGGTGCGATCAACCAGCTGGCGACCTTCGTGACGACCCCGGTGTTCGGTGAGGTCGCGCTGCTCGTGGCGGCGATCGTGATGCTCCGGTTGCTGCCGCAGGGCATCACCGGCCGCTTCTTCAAGGGGTCGCTGTGAGGCGTCCGAGCTGCGGCAAGACGAGCGCCGCGGTGCGCGGCACGGGGGCTTTCCGATGAACCGCTTCGCGAAGTCATGGATGAGCGCTGCGCTCTGTCTCGCGATCGGCACCGCGATGCTGTTCGGCCTGCCCAGCGTGATGGACGACTACACGCTGATCCAGGTCACGATCTACGCGGTGATGTCCATTCTCGGCGTGAGCCTGGGCTTCATCTGGGGCTTCGGCGGGATTCTCTGCTTCGGGCAGGCCGCGTTCTTCGGGCTGGGCTCCTACACCTACGCGATCGCCGTGATGAACATGGGAGACAGCACCGTCCCCTTCGTGCTCGCCATTCTGGCACCGGCACTCTTCGCGGCGGTCATCGGCTACGTGATCTTCTACGGGCGGCTGTCCGACGTGTACATGGGCGTCATCACGCTCACCGTGACGCTGATCCTGTTCAATTTGATCAATTCGACCGCCGGCCCGGAGTGGAGGATAGGCAGCGCCCCGCTCGGCGGCTTCAACGGCATCCCGGGCATCCCGACGCTCAACGTGCCGGGTCGGCCCGATGACGTGCTGAGCCCGAAGGACCTGTTCGACGTCGCGGTCGTCTGCCTGCTGGTGGTGTACCTGGGCTTGCGTGTGCTGATCAGCTCCAAGATCGGGCGGGTCATCATCGCCGCGAAGGAGAACGAGCAGCGCGTGCTGCTGCTGGGCTACGACGCGCGGGCCTACAAGCTCTTCTGCTTCACGCTCGGCGGTGCCATCGCCGGGTTGGCCGGCTGCCTGTTCGCCAACTGGGGTGCGTTCACGAGCCCGACCATCTTCGGCCTGGCGCAGTCGGCGCAGATCATCATCTGGGTCATCGTCGGCGGGCTGGGCACGCTGGTCGGCCCGATCGTCGGCTGCGCACTGATCCAGTGGCTGACGACGGCCATCGGCACGCAGCAGACCTTCAATTCCAACCTCGTGCTCGGCGCGATCCTGCTGCTCTTCGTGCTGCTGGTGCCGCGCGGCATCGTGCCCAGCCTGGGCAGTGCGGGCGAGTGGCTGTTGCGCAAGCTGCGGCGGCCTGCCGCGGCCATCTCACCGGCGGCATCGACTGCCGCGTTGCCCCCGACCGAGCAAGCCACATGACGCCGCTGATCGAGACCCGCAACCTCAACGTCCGCTTCGGTGGCGTGCACGCGACCCGCGATGTGAATTTCTCGCTTGCCGAGGCCGAGCTGCGCTGCGTGATCGGCCCGAACGGCGCGGGCAAGAGCACGTTCTTCAAGCTGCTCACCGGCCAGGTGAAGCCCACCTCGGGCCAGATCCTGTTCCGCGGCAAGGACATCTCCAACATGCAGCCCCACGAGCCCGGCCGCCTGGGCATCGGCATCAAGACCCAGGTGCCCAGCCTCTTCAACGGCTTGAGCGTGTGGGAGAACGTGTGGCTCTCGGCGCGCCGCACCAACAGCACCGAGCAGGCCGACCGCATCACGCGTGAGACGCTTGAACGCGTGGGCATGCTGGCGCTGCGCGACGCCACCGCGGGGCTTCTCGCCCACGGCATGCGCCAGTGGGTGGAGATTGGCGTCGTCATCGCCGCCGACCCGCCACTGATCCTGCTCGACGAGCCGGCCGCCGGCATGAGCGATGCCGAGGTCGCGCGCACCGCGGAGCTGATTCTCGAGATCAACCGCCGCCACGCGCTGGTGGTGGTGGAGCACGACATGAATTTCATCCGCATGATCGCGAAGAAGGTGACGGTGCTGCACCAGGGCGCGGTCATCATGGAGGACACGCCCGATCGCATCATGCGTGACCCGCTGATCCAGCAGATCTATCTCGGCAAGAAGCCGCACTGAGCCGGCAGGAATCGCATGCTTCAAGTCTCGAGTCTGCACGCGGGCTATGGCGCCATCCCGGTGCTCTACGACATCTCGCTGAGCATCGCGCAGGGCGAGTCGGTCGGCATCCTGGGTCACAACGGCATGGGCAAGACCACCTTGCTGCGCAGCTTGATCGGCGCGCTGCGGGTGAGCGCCGGCACGGTGCGGTTTGGTGAGGCCGACATCACACGCGCCGCGCCGCACGAGCGGGCCAAGTTGGGCATGGCTTACGTGCCACAAGGCCGCGAGATCTTCCCCACCCTGAGCGCCATGGACAACCTGCGCATGGGCCTGGTCAAGACCGGCGAGCGCAGCCTGCAGACCATCGAGGCGCTGCTCGAAGATTTCCCGCGGCTGAAGCCGTTGCTCGATCGGCCCGGCGGGTCACTGTCGGGGGGCGAGCAGCAATTGCTGGCGCTGGCGCGCGCCCTGGCCGGCAAGCCGACCTTGCTGTTGCTGGACGAGCCCACCGAAGGCATACAACCGTCGATCATCGAAGAGATTGCCGAGACCCTCGCGGCCCTGCGCGACCGCATGAAACTCACCGTCGTGCTGGTCGAACAGAACCTCGAGTTCATCGCGGCGGTGTCTCAGCGGGTGCTCGTGATCAAGCGTGGCCAACTCGGCGGCGAGATCCCGCGGGATCACTTGGGCGACATGGCCGTCATGAGCCAGTACGCCGGGGTTCACGGATGAGGCGATTCCTGAGTCGATCGTCAGAGAAGTTGGGGGAAAGGCGATGCCTAGCGCCAGAACGGCGGCAGGCTCAAATCGGCCCCCGACCTGGCGCAGGCGTCCGTCAGCCGGCTGGCCGTGACACCGTAGGTGTGCCATCGGGAGCACCCCGTATCCGCTGACTTCCGCGAGCGTCGCGGTCCTGCCCGCCAGTTCGTCCGACAGGTTCGTCCGCTCAGCGGGCCGATCTGTTTCGGACTTTAAGTTTCTCTGACCGGAGGCCGTACCTCTTGTCGGCCGTCTTGCGGCGCGTCCACGGCAGCTGGAAGTGGCAGCAGCTAGGCCTCTTTGGTGGCAAATCGACAGTTTCGAGATCAACGTTGCCCGCACTGTTCCCGGGATAAAGTCGCTCGTGGCATGCGTGCCCTTCTTTGAGCGACTCGGGCGGATCGCCTGCGCGGCAAACGACGATGAGATCACGCACCACAAACATGACGCCGTGTCGATCTTCTACGACCTCGACGCAGCCACGATGATCCTGGTGTAGACGCTGGACCTGGGCGCTGAGCTGCTGTGCGGCTACGACTTACCGTCGGAGGGCGGCGGGGTCGTTACAACTTGCCCGTCCTTCACCGGCAACGTCGGGCCCGGCTTGAAGGACGTCCGCACCACGCCATCCTTGCCCTCGAGGCGATAGCTGACGTTGTAGCCGACCACCTTCAGCGACTTCTCGTTCACGGTCTTGCAGCGGTGCTCGGTCGTCGTCGTGACGTCTTTTTCTTGCATGTTCTTCTGCACCCGGTTGCCGGCATAGCCCCCGGCGGCGGCTCCGGCGACGGTGGCCAGGGTCTTGCCCTTGCCGCCACCGACGGCACTTCCCAACAGACCACCCGCCAGTCCGCCCACCACGGTGCCGGCAATGCGATGCTGATCCTTCACAGGCGCCTGATGCTGCACCTGAACGTCTTCGCATTTCTCTTGCGGAGTCACCACCGTCTCGGTGACCTCCTTCACCGCGACGACGTCGGCAAACTTCGGCGTCGTCATAGCCTTGTAACCTGTGACGGCGCCTGAGCCGAGCACCACCATGGCGATGCCGCCGATGGCCATTCCCTTGATCATTGATTTGTCCATGCCTAGATCCTCCGTCGATCTGATTGACGATCAGTCATCGTCGTCATGTTCGCGATGGCGGTGCCTCCAACGTTCGCGGTTGTAGTACACCGGCCACCCGCAATGGTAGACGGGTCGTGGCCGCACATGGACCAGGTGCGGCGCATAAACCACTCGCAGCGGCACATAGACCACCGGAGTCGCACATGCACCACTGCGGGTGAAGCCACGCAGACGGGGGGTGGGTACCCATGGACGCGGCTCTTCAGTCCGAATGCAGATAGCGTGCACTGATTCACGGAGAGCCCCTGAAATCTGATGGTCGCGACAACGGATCGGACGCGTAAAGCGTTCAGCGTCGGTCAGTCCTGTCGATATACACGTCGTGACCACGCCCCTCACCCTCATTCGTCGCCTTCTGAATGCCGTGCTGGCAAGCCTTGCCTTGCTCGCCGCAAGCACTGCTTGGGCCGACGTTCCGTTGAATTCCTCACGCGTCATGGTGGTCGACGAGGCGACAGGCGAAGTGCTCCTGCAGAAAAATTCCCAAGACCAGGCACCGATGGCCTCGTTGACCAAGCTGTTGACCGCGATGGTCGTGCTCGATGCCCACCAGGACCCTGAGGAGTCGGTCACGGTCACGGTCGATGACCTCGACACGCTCAAACACACCCACAGCGGCGTTCCCGCCGGCGCAACGCTGCCACGCGCTGACTTGCTAGAGCGAGCGCTGCTGGTCTCCGACAACCACGCCGCGTCCGCCTTGGCTCGCAATTACCCGGGTGGAATGAGCGCCTTCCTGGCGGCGGCTCACCAAAAAATAGAGGCGCTGAAGCTGACCCAGACCAACGTCGAAGAGCCAACAGGCCTGTCTCCGCAGAATCGCTCCAGTGCGGCTGACATGGTCAAGATTGTTGCTGCGGCGAGCACCTATCCCGACATCGCACGCATCACCAGCCAGTCCAGCGTCATGGCGGCGCTCGGCGGCAAGGTTGCCCGACTGAAGAACACCAACCAGTTGGTCGGGAAGAAGGGATGGGACATCCTGCTGTCCAAGACCGGCTTCACGAACGAAGCGGGGCGCTGCCTTGCAATGCGCCTGCGCGCCGCGGGCCGCACGGTGTTGCTCGTCCTGCTGGACTCGCCGGCGACGTCGATGCGCACGCTCGACGCGCTCAACATCACGCGCTTCCTCGCCGGAGACTCTGCTGTCGCGGCGCTGCCGCGTGAACAACCGGTTCAGCGCTACGCGGTGAGCCGCGTTCGCGCGAGCAAAGCGCTTGTTCGCAGCAAGGCCGCACCGGTCCAAGCAGATCGAACGGCTTGAGGCGCAGTAGTCGCGCCTCGCGCCACTCAAATGCGAATGGCGGCCAGAGTTGATGCGACCGGTGTACGACCGAGAAAAACGTCTGCCTGCTGCGCCGTCGCATCGGCGCTCGGCTGAGCGTGTGGCCTTGCCGCGTCCCGTCAAGGGTTCGCTGCGCCGGGCGATGCCCGCCCTGGACGGGATACGGTAACGCGGGTGCGAGGGGTCGGACGGTCCGGCCTCTCGGTGTTCGCCTTGGCCGAGCACGCGGGAGCGGGTAAGTAGCTATTGCTCAGGAGTCATAACTCTAAAGTATGCTTTTTTAGGCATCTATTGCAATGATGCCGAATAAGACATAAGCTGCGACCCCATGGACTATCCCATTCAGTCTCCCGGCCAGCTTTCTGCCCACCTGCGTTCATTGCGCAAGTCGCGCGGACTCAACCAAGTGCAACTCGGCGCCGTGCTGGGCGTCGGGCAGACGCGCATCGCGCGCATCGAACGCGATCCGACCGCCGTCAGTGTCGAGCAATTCCTGGCCTTGCTGGGAGCGCTCGGCGTGCAGATGGTGTTGCGTCCGAACGGACCCGGTAGCGCTTCCGATGCGTCGGCGGACGCATCCAATTCGACGTCAACCAAGCCCGCCCTCACAAGACGACGCCCGTTGGGCGAGCCCTGGTAACGGACCTCACCGCGTCCGCATGGCAGAGCTTCACGTCTGGATGAACGGGCAGCCCGTGGCCGTGTGGGCCACGCTGCGCACCGGCACGCCCGTGCTGCGCTATCAAGAGGCCTGGGTGCGCTCGGCGGAGGGTCGCGCCCTGTCGCTGTCGCTGCCCTTCACGGTGGGGCTCGAGCATCGCGGCGATGCGGTCACGAACTACTTCGACAACCTGCTGCCTGACAGCGCCGAGATCCGGCGTCGCCTTCGCAGACGATTCCATGCACGTTCGGACGACGCGTTCGACCTGTTGACCGCCATCGGGCGGGACTGCGTGGGGGCGGTGCAGCTCATGCCGCCCGGTGTCGATCCGGAGGGCTGGGATCGCGTCGATGCCGAGCGGCTGACCGACGCGGATGTGGAAAGAGTCTTGGTGTCGGTGACTTCGGAGCAGCCACTTGGCCAACGTGACGAAGACGACTTGCGCATCTCCATTGCCGGTGCGCAGGAGAAGACCGCGCTGCTGCGGATGGGTGCGAAGTGGTACCGACCGATGGGCGCCACGCCGACCACGCACATCCTGAAGCTGCCCCTTGGCTTGGTCGGCAACATGCGCGCCGACATGACCGACTCGGTCGAGAACGAATGGCTGTGCGGTCAGCTGATGAACGAACTCGGCATCGCAACCGCCGCGTCTGAGATCGCCGCGTTCGGCGAGTCGAAGACGTTGGTCGTCACGCGGTTCGACCGTCGCTGGCAAGGTGTACCCGAAGGTGCCGAACAGAAGTCGCGCTTCAAGCCGCCGGAGGGATCATGGATCGCGCGGCTGCCGCAGGAAGACTTCTGTCAGGCGCTCGGCATCGCGCCCGACCGGAAGTACGAGAGCGACGGCGGCCCGTCGGTGCGCGATTGCCTGGGCGTGCTCGCTAACAGCGAACAAGCGGACGAGGACCGCGCCACGTTCGCGCTCGCGCAACTGGCGTTCTGGCTTCTGGCTGCGACGGACGGGCACGCTAAGAACTTCTCGATCCAGCATCGGCGTGGCGGCCGGTTCTATCTGGCGCCGCTGTACGACGTGTTGTCGGCCTGGCCGATCATCGGGCGCGGTCCGAACCAACTGCCGTATCAGCGAGCCAAGCTCGCCATGGCGGTCCGCGGTCAGAACGCGCACTACCGATTGAACGAGATCCATCTAAGGCACTGGGAGCGATTGGCTGCTTCGTGCGGCCCGGGTATCTTCGATCGAATGACGGCCATGGTCGAGCGGGTCGATGCTGCTCTGCAGGCTGTGGAGCGTCGCTTGCCAGCAGGCTTTCCAGACAACGTCTGGTCGCGTGTAGCAGAGGGCATGCGACGACATGCGGCGCAGTTCTTGCGCTCACTGCCTTGATGCTGTTGCTCCTGCAATCGTGAACCCGCGGGATCGAACAGTCCGACGCAGGACGGCAAGAGTATTGACGGATTCCTGTCTCGCCTTGGCGCGCGCTGTCGCCAGCGACAACTGATCGTACGCATCAGAGCCAGGCAGCGACAACGCGTGAGTGACTTTCTTGTGCAGGACGACAACGGTCGCCCGTTGAGCATGCTCGCGATGCGCTCCCGATTCGACAAAGCGAGAAAGGCGGCAGGCGTCTCGTTTCAGTTCCGGGACATCCGCGCCAAGACTGCAAGCGACACAGGCGATCTAAGCCACTCGCAACGCCTTCTAGGCCACAAGAACCGCGACATGACCGAGCACTACGTGCGTGAACGAATCGGCCAGCGCGTGAAACCCTTGCGTTGAACGCTCAGATTACGCAAGCCTACTCGGTCCGGGGTTTTTTCATCGCGCGCAGCTGCACCAGCTTGTGATCCCCATAGGGGGTAAGCGACCAATACTTTCCAGAATCGGTAACGCTTCTCCGACGCTGACTTTCTTGAATCAAGCCCAGTGCGCGAAATTGAATGATGCAGGTGTCAATCTCACTTTCCTCCACCTTGCCCCGCAGTATTCGACCCTCATGCGGCACCGCCTCGAGCTGAGCCCTTCCGTCCTTTGATGCGAGATCCTTCAAGGACTTGCGCAAAGCAGCATCAGTCGCCTCGTTCAAGAGCGCTGGGGCGACGGCAGCAAAAATCTCATCCCACGTGTACGTCACGACCTCATCGTAGTAGTGGCTATGGGTCTCGATCTGGACCTGGATTTCGTGTTTATCGGCGCCCTGCAAAAGATCTTCCGTACCCGCGGCCGGGCCAGTGCTTGCAGTCCGCAACTCGCCTTCAAGCTCGGCGACCCGCTCTCTCAGAGCTAAAACATCCTCAACGCGCGCACCTGTCGGCACTGTGTCGGCGCGTAGCCACCCCACTGCAGGATGACGCTTGATGGTCGACGTCAAACTCACGATCACGCCTGACTTGAGGTCCTGGGCTGTGGTCCAAAACTGGCATGTGTGCCGCTCTTGGACCTTCTTTCGGAAACGCGACAGCCGCTGCCACGCGGCCTCGTCGGTTTCGGTCTTGCCGCGCGGGATTTGATCGGGACTCCCATGAAGTAGCGCGATCACCGGCTTCTTCTGAGCGAACGCGTAGTCGTACTCCATTTCCGTGTAGCCCAGCCCATCTGGGTGCAAGCTTCCGTACCGCCCGCCCAGGATGAGCACGTAATAGTCGGAAGCGTCGATCACGGTCTTGATCAAGTTCCACGCCGTGTCGTCTACCGCTGGGAAAAGCTCCATGCCAGCCGGCATATGGTCAAGCTCCAAGACGGCCTTCAAGACTGCCTGGCGCTCATCGATCAAATCAACGAATGTCGAGGAAATGAAGACCTGGTATCGCTTGTCCAAATTGCTCTCCCCACGCGGACCCACACACAACCGCCTCATGTGGAAACTCCACATTGGGGCGCGGTTTTGTAGAAGCTGGTGCCAATTTGTAGAAAAGCCCCGACCAGCGAACCGGGCGGGGCTTACCTATGAAATATCTGGTGGCCTGGGGCTCAATCCAAGGTCTCGCCGCAGGCCGCGCCGCCTGGAGATCTCGACACTCTCTCTTCCCTGATTGTTGCGAAAGCTACTCCGCTTCGGCGAGCTTGTATCGGACGTCTTGAGACACAGCGAGTGCCCGGTGGCGCTGCGTAGCAGCGCTTGGGTCCAATACGCTACCAGCCTTCCTCCAGCACATGATCTGCGGCATGGCCTTGGCGACGTGCTTCTCTATCGTGCTGATACTCGGTCGGTGGCGCTCGGCGAACCTGTTCGATGAGTCAAAGGCCGGCAACATGGAAGTTCTCTCGAAAGAGAACCCTCGCGGATATTGAAGATTGCTTCGCTATGAGAGAACTCATTCAAGTGGTCTCTGACACCGCGGCAGTTCGGCGCACTCGGTTTCAGCATCGCCTCACATCTGCACGATATTCAGTCCGCCGTTGCCAAAACGCTCTGCCGTATGACCCACTGCAAACAGACGAAAATCATTGTGCGCAAAGTTGCCGAGATACTTGCCCTGGGCAGCCACCACCGTGCCCACGTCAGAGTTCATTTCGAAGGAAGTGGTGCCGAGGCTGGCGTCGAATGCCAGCAGGGTCATCTGCTCAGCCGCCATGGTGTTGGAGTCTGCGACCAGGCTGCGGTAACAACCGTCGATGGCCCCGCCAGTCTGCGTCAGAAGCGTCAGCTTTTTCACCAGCTCAGCGCCGAAACGGATTCCGCGCAGGCGGTTGTTGCGCAACCTCATCAGGCCACGGCCGGCGGCGATGCTGATGCGTCCGCTCTTCAATCCCGCGCTGAGCAGGCTCAGCAGATCGTCGTTGGCTCCCGAACCCGAAGAGTCGCCATACAGCGACAGCGCACCGTTGAACCGGTTGTCGGCCAACAGCGTGTCGGCTAACGAGTCCAATAGAGCCACCGAGGCACCGCCCTGGCTCAGCAGGACACCGACTCGAAGGTCCTCAAACGTTGCGAACAGGATGGGCGCCGGCGCCTTGGACTGGATGTCGGCGTTCAACCGTGCCAAGGCCGCCATCTCCTCGGCGCCCAACGGGAACTCGCCCGTTTGGCCTTTGCGTATCAGCTCGGTGAGCTCCGCGCTCATCTGCTTGCGCTGGGCGTCGCCGATCAACGAATAACCCAGGATGATCCTCGAATCAATGGGTGCGAAGACCCGGCCGTCGTCCACACTCATGGCTGGCACCAACGGCCTGAGCGACGACGCCAGCGCGAACAGCTGCTTTTGATGGTCCGGAAGCTTCTCGCCCGCGTAGCCGTTGATGCGGCAGCCACTGATCTCCACCGCCATCGAGCCGCCTATCCTTAACAGGCTCTGGCCCTTGAATGTGAATCCCGACAAGCCCAGCTGCACCAGCCGCACGTTGGTGCAAAAGTACAGCTGCAACAGCGCCCAGCCGCGCGTCCACTGCACCTCGAAGTTTTCAAGGGAGACAGATGCGAAGTCGGACAGGTTGAAGGCCTGGTCGCGCAGGACCAGCCGGCTCGCCGTGCCGGCGCCGTGCACGTGCAGGTGCGTGCCTTCGGGTGCCTCTACGTCCAGCCCGTCGGCGAACTTGTGCTCGCCAGGCAGCAGGCACAGGCAGAGGTAGCGCACGTTGCGCTTGAGCAGCTCGCGGATGGCGACGTCCAGCGTCGGGAATTCGCCGCCGTCGCCCACTGTCATGCAGCAGCCGACGGCATGCTCCGTCTTGCACAGTGCATCGAGCGCATCCTGCACGTTGTCGATGCCGGCCGCAGACGCGGCGACACAATTCGCCGGGTCGTAGGCGACCTGCGCGGCGGTCAGCGTTCCGGCCGAAAAATCGATGTGGTTGAACTTGCCTGCGGCCGGCGCACCGGCGTCGAGCAGCAGCGCCGTGCAGGTCTGCGACGCCGACTTCGGCGCGATGCGCCAGACGACCGAGGCGACGCCATCGGCGCCGGTCGCCACCGTCTGCGTGGCCGTGCCGTTGGGCAAGGCCCCGTCGCTGGCCGTGAAGCGCACCTGTGCGCCGGCCACAGGGAACTGCCCGTTGAAGACCGCGACCTCCAGCGGTTGCGGCAAGGCCACGTTCACCGGTGCAATCAGGTTGGGCATCGCCTGCTGGCCGTCGCCTCCGACGTAGTACAGGTTCGTCAGTTCGCCCAGGGCCGGGAACAGGTGCCGGCAATCGGACACTGTCGTCCAGTTGCCGTTCTGGCAGCGCAGCACCGCGAGCCGCGCGAAGGAGCGCATCACGCCCTGCGGTGCGACGAAGCGCGGCTTGTTCGGCGCATCGAGAGGCCACTCGATGTCGGCGGAGATCGTGCGCGCGGGCACCATCCAGAAGTCGCCGATGCGGTAGCGGCCCGGCGTGAACTTGACCTCGATGCCGTCCTCCAGCCCGACCCAGCCGGTCGCGGTGTTCGGTGCCGTCGGCGCCATCTGCGCCCAGTTCTCCCAGCGGCGCACGCGCGGGTTCTCGAGATACAGCGTCTTGTCCAGCGCCCCGACCTTGGTGGCCAGGTCAACGGTGACGACATTGCCTGCCGTCTTCAGGACCTGCACCAGCCCGCCCGGCTGGCCGAGTTCATCGTGCGTGTCGTCGTAGAACTCGAGCCAGCAGCCCGCGGTGATCGCGAGCGTCGCGTCCTGACCGATGCTCGCGACCTCGAACTCGTTGGCCGTCGGTTCGCCCAGCCAGCGCGTCACGCGCGTCGCGATGCTGCCGTTGTCGCGCGACCACTTGTAGCGCACCTTGCCCGACACGCTGCCGTCGTCGTGGATCTCGACGCGGTACAGCTGGTTCTCCAGCCGCCGATAGCCGGCCTCCGGCGTCAGCAGGCACGGGTCCTTCGGCGGCACGCTGGGCTCGGCGCGTGCCGCGAAGGTGCCGTCGGGCGCCGCGGTGTAGGTGTTCCACGGCTCGTCGGTGATGCAGCTGATCGGGTCGGTGAGCGCGCCGGCCCGCAGCAGCTTGACCTGCCAGGCGAGCTGGTCTCGCGTCGTCGTGTCCGGCACGCCCAGCGCGACCTCGCGAATCAGCGGGTCCTCGAGCGCGGTGACATGGCGCAGCCAGGCTTCGATGTAGCCGATGTACAGACCGTCGGCTGGCGCGACAGCGGCGCCGGCGGCGTCGTAGACCTTGATCTCGGTCAGCGCGGCTGCGTTCGCCGGCGGCAGTGCAAGCAGGTTCGCTCCTTCGGGGACGACCGGCGACACCGCAGGCGACAGCGCCGGCTGCGCGATCACCGTCAATCCCGCGGTCGCGTCGCACAACAGCCCGTTCACATACGCGCGCCCGGCGCCGATCGTCACGTTCTTGCCGGAACCGGTCAGCTGGAAGCCGGCATGGTCGATGGGCACGGCCGCGCCAGCGCCCAGCGTGTCCAGCGTCTCCGTCTCGATGCGACGGTTCAGGATCTCCTGCTGTTCGTTCCACTCGGCGTCCAGCTGCACGCGGCCCTGCTGCATGCGCACGGCGCGGTAGTGGCGGTCGGGTCGGTCGGTGGACCTGGTCAGGTCGGCTTTCATGGTGTGGTCCCCTGATTCGTTCAGTTCACGAAAATGACGCCTGCGTCCAGGCCGACGCGCAGGTACTCGTCGAGCGCGAGCCGCAAGTTGGCCTCGCGCTGCGTCTGCTGCAGCACGTTCCACACGCCCATTTCGCCGCCGTCCTCGGCACCGTGGCGGATCTCCGCGGCGGTGCTCAGGCGCAGTTGTGCATAGGCCGCGCTGCCGTGCGTCACCGAGGTGTAGGCCGGCGTGACGCGGACCCGCTCGGCCTTCTTCTTCAGCGGCGACAGCGTCTCGAGCGCCAGTTCCGGCTGGCAGCGGTACCGACGCGGCGTGACCGAGTCCGGCGGCAGGTAGCTGAAGCGCACGCAGCCCTTCTGTCGACGCACGATGGTCACGAGCGCGTTGAAGAGGCTGTTGCCCGCCTCCAGTTCGCCGGCGTCGACGGTGCCGAAGACGGTGCAGCGGTCCAGCCCCAGCGGCGCGTCCGGCAGGTCGAAGGCGACGCCGCCCGCGGCGCCGTCGAAGATGCAGACGCTCGCGCCCAGGCCCGCGATCGCCTGCGTCGCGCGCACCGGACCGCAGACGCTGTGGCCGATCTCGATCGCCAGCTCGCTGCCCGCTCCGGTGTGGCGGATGCCGCCGCGCGCGGGCGTCAGGCTGCAGTGGCGCACGTCGAGCGAGCGCAGCGCCCCTTGCAGCTTCAGCTGGCCGTCGATCCAAAGGCCCGAGAAGCCGAGGCGCGTGTTCGCATTGCCGCGCAGCTTCCAGTCACCGACCAGCACCGGGCGGCGCTGGTTGGCCGCCTCGACAAACAGCTCGGTGTCGGGCAGGTTCAGGTCCGGCGAGATCGCCTCGGTGGCGTCGCCGACGAGGCGGATCAGGTTGCGCTTGCCGGGCTGGACGGCCGCCAGTGCCGCGGCGAGCGTCGGCTGGTCGGCGGGCACCTGCTGCACGAGGTCGAACTGCGTCGGGTCGAACAGACCGAACGCCGATTCGTCCTCGCGTCGCACCGGACGCCGATCATAGGGACCGCCGCCGACGTCGCCCGGAAAGCCGTAGGCGTGGGCGATCTCCAGCGAGGTCGCGGTCTCGCCGGCCGGCAGCGCGATGCGCCCCAGCACCGGATCAAAGCCGACCGTGCCCGCCGGCGGTCGTCGCCATTCGACCGGCAGCACGCCGGGCAGCGATCGCAGATTGCAGACGACCAGCCGCTCGGCCGGCACTTCCGCACCGTCGCGCCAGATACGCAGCACCGGTCCGCCGCCCTCGGTCGAGAAGTACGCGAGATCCGGCTCGCGCCCTTGCGCGAGTGCCAGCTGCAGCGCACTCAGCTCGTCGTGCAGCACGCGGCGCGACAAGGGCTCGGGCACGTGGATCGGCTGCGACAGGTCGGTGATGTCGGCTTCGGTGCGCGGCCGGTTGTACAGCCGCCCGTCGCGCTGCGACAGGACTTCGCCGAAGTCGCGCCCCAGCGGATCGAATCCGTAGAAGCCCGGCAGCGTCGTCATTGCGGACGCCGTGCCACGCTGCACGGCATAGGCCTGCAGGCGCCAGACGTGCAGGCCGATGTTCGGGATGTTGTAGCGGCCGCTGGGCAGCGCGCGCACCTCGGCGGTGTGGGCGCTGCGGTCGAACGGCCCGTCGACGCGCTCCAGCGACGCGGCATGACGCAGGTCCGGCGTGCGCAGGTTGGCAAGTCGCCGGTGGTTCATCACGTACTGTGTCGTGCCCAGCAGCTGGAGGAACTCGACCGCGTGCGCACGCCAGCCGGTCGTGTCCATCGCGAGTTGTTCCAGCACCGGCAGCGTCCCCTTGCGGCGGCGCAGGGCCAGCGTGTTGGCGACGTGCGCGCGCTGGCCGAAGGCCTGGGTGCCGGCGACCGCGTACTGGCCGCGCACGCCGAGCAGGTCGCCGATGTAGGGCACCAGCCATTCGTCGCAAGTCTCGATGAAGGCGTTGTCGTACAGGCGCGAGATGTCGTCGTCCAGCACTGCCCCCTGCTCGGCGATCACCGACAGCAGCGCACGCAACGGGCCGCCCTGCTCCGCGTCGCGCGCCTGGAAAAACGCCGGCAGGCGCGTGAACAGGAAGTCGGCGTCGAGGACCTTGTCGTGGCTCATGTGCTCAGCTCCGTCAGCACGACGTCGGCGGGATCGACCAGCAACAGCTGGGCTGGCAGGATCTGCGTGCCCTGCCAACGCGCGCCGCGGGCGCGCAGGCGGCCGTCGGGTCCGGCCGCGCTGCCGCCGGGGTGCAGGCGCAGCAGGTCCAGGTCGACGCGCTGGATGCCTGCCACGCGCTGGATCACGCTGGTCACCTCGCTGCCCGACAGCGACTGGCCGTAGCCTCGCTGCAGGAATCCGAAGGCCTCGGCCAGCGCGGCGCGCACGGCCTGCAGCACGGTGCGCGACTCGCGGTCGGGATCGATGCGCAGCTTGGCGGTGAAGCCGAAGCGCAGCATCGTCCCCGGCTCCACGCGCAGCGCCTGGTGCGCCGGCCTGACGCCATCGATGGACGCCACCAGGTTGCGGTACAGCGCCGAGCCCTTGTCGATGTCGGCCCCGTCCAGGCCGACCACCGTCAGGTGCACCAGGCGGCGCTCGCCGTCCCACAGCCACACCGCCTGCGCCTTGCCGACGCCGGCGAAGGCCGCGGCGTAGTCCTCGAAGTCGCGGAGCGACACGATGCGCTCCAGCGCCAGCACCGTCAGCGGCGCGTTGCGGCGTGCATCGGCCAGCACCTCGGGATCGGCACCGCCGGTGGCCGGCACCGGGTTGACGACGTCCTTCACGCCGAGCGCGCGCTCCAGCAGCATGCTGATCTGGCCCGCCGGCAGGTTGGCCTCGCGGCCGATGCCCACGCGGTAGCGGGCCTCCAAATTCATCTGGCCGCTCGGCAGCCGGCGGCCGTGCACCCCGTCGCCGAAGCCGACGGTGACGGTGCCGTCGTCCGCTCTCCTGACGAGGTAGGCCTTGTCGTTCGGTCCGAGATCGGTAATGCGCGCGGCCTCGCGCCATCTCACGCCGTCCACGCGCAGGTCGAGCGTGGCCTCGGTGCCGGACGGCGTCGTCGCCGACACGTAGGTCAGCGGCTTCTGCCGCAGCGTGAAGCGCTGAAAGGCCGCGCTGCCGTTGCCGCTGCCCAGCACCTCGGGCTGGATCTTCATCTGCTTGCTGTCGCCATGGCTGGCCGGCGCGACGTTCGCATTGATGCGCAGCGTCAGCGGCAGGTAGGCGTGCAGCAGGTCGCTAGCGAGGGTCAGCCGCGTGTGGCCGTCGACCGGGTCGATGCGGGCGAGCTGCACGACCTCGCTGACCCGCTGCAGCACCGCGGCGAAGCGCTCGCCGTTCGTGAAGGTAAAACTGGCGCTGGCGTCGTCCTTGCCGAGTTCTACCGCTGCGAGATGGTCGCCCGCGCGCAGGCGCCGGCGCAGCAGGCGGTTGTCCGCCACGTCGGCCAGCACGTGGCCGCTGAACGCGAGCCAGCGCTCGGCAGGCAGCTCGGCCTGCAGGCTGGCCAGCGTGACAAGGTGACCTTCGACGAAACCCGAACGCGGGCGCGTGGACCATCCGAGTTCGACCGATTCGCCGTAGACCGCGGTGTCGCGCAGATGGGTGTCGAAGCGCTCGGCCAGGTTCTCGCCGCTGAGCGCGAGCCGCGTGCTCTTGCAGGCCAGGCCGAACGCGGCGCGTCCATCCTCGCGGGCGTCCGTCACCTCGTAGACCTCGTCGTAGCCCGGGATCGACAGCACGATCCAGCTGCCGCGGCCGATCTTCGGGTAGCTCGCGTCCAGCAGGATGGTGTTCGACGTCCCGTGGGCCACGTCGGTGACCGTGAACTGCGGCCAGTCCGGCTGTGCTTTGATGTCGATCGCGGCCGCGTTCACGTCGTCCAGCCCGAGGAAGGTACCCCGCAGGCTGCGCGGCATCGCCCGCCAGTCCGCGGCCGCCTGGCCGAACAGCGCGGCCTTCGTGCGCAGCGCGTAGCAACGTGGCGCCACCGCCGCCGGCTCGGTGTACGGCGTGACCGAACCCAGCGGCCGGTCCAGCGTCACCACCGTCGTGCCGGCCAGTGGATCTGCGCTCGGTTGCGCAGGCGGCACGACCTGCACGCGGGCGACACGACGGAAGTCCCAGTTCTCGTTGCCGGGCTTCAGGCGTCGCTCGTCGCCGACGACGAGCAAGGCATCGCCCGGCGACAGCCGCGTCGACTGGCCCCGCAGGTACAGCGTGTTGCCGCCCCAGTGAGGCGGCACCGCCTCCTGGTTCAGCACCTCGATCGCATTCCAGGCGGCGCGCGCCTGCAGCGGCGCGAGCGTCTCGAAGACCTGCGGCTTCTCGTCCTGCGCCGGCACGCTCTGCGTCTTGGTGCCGGCGTCGATGCGCGCGGCCAGCGGCGCGCCGGGTGCAGTCTCCAGCGTGAACGCAAGGAAGGTCGATGCCGCCACGCCGGGCCGCAACTCGTAGCCGATGGAGCGCGCCAGCTCGAGCACCGAGCGCCGCTCGGTCGCAGTGCGCAGGTAGCCCTCGTTGGCGATGCGCTCCTGGTAGAAGCTCAGCACGTCCAGCACGCTGGACCAGGCGTCGAGCAGGGCCAGCGCCGGGTCGCTGGTGTCGCGCGTCGTCAGCGGCTGCAGCGCCGGCTCGGTCGACAGGCGCGCCAGTTGCGTCTCCATGAAGCGCGCCTGCGTGCCGACGCGGTAGTGCAGTGCCGTCTGTCCCGGCGGGTTCAGTTCGTCGACCGGCGTCAGCGCGGTCACGCCGGCGCAGCAGCCGCAGCGGGCATCGTCCGTCGTGTTCACAGGCCACCTCGCATGTTCAGGACCAGCCGGCCGTTCTCGGGGAAGTTCGGGTCGTTGTCGAGACGCAGCACCTCGAGCGGCGCTGCGGTGATCAGGCCTTCCTCGCGCTCGCCGTTGGGCGTGCGGCCCCAGCGCTGGAAGCGGATCACGTCGACCGACGCCACCCCGGTCGTCGACTGCGCGGCCTCGACCAGCGCCGACAGCGCGAGACCGCTGCCGAAGCTGAAGCGGTCGGGATGGAAGAAGGCCGGAAGCGCCTGCGCGTCCAGCCCGTTCGACAGGCGCAGCAGCAGGCTCTGCTTCACCGCGGCGGCGATGTAACCGGGCAGCACGCAGATGCCGAGCTCGATGTCCAGCGGCACGAAGGCCGGATCGTTCAGCTCCAGGTCGTGGCCGGCCAGGCGGTAGCGGTCCAGGTGCGCCAGCATCAGCGCCTTGAACGCATCGTCCATCGGCGCGCCGCCCTTGCGGTCGATGCTGACGAACATCGTGTACCAGCTGCCCGTCCAGCGCAGCCGCGCCGCGGCGCGCTGCACCTGCGGATGGCGCTCGGCCATGCGCGCGTAGTCGGCTTCGGTGACCGCGCGCTCCTGCGTGCGGAAGGCCTCGGGCGCGTAGAGCTTGATGGCGTCCGCGGCTTCCGGGTCGGCGCCGCCTTGCGCCGGCAGCGGGTTGCGCACGCTCAGCACGAGCGGACCGAGGTCGATGTCGTCGTTGATGAGTCGCGTGATGCTGTCGGGTCCGACGTTGCCCGCCGCACCGCCGCCCTGGCGGTAGCTGGCGAGCAGGTGAGCGCCGTCGTCGGGTCGCAGGCCGAAGCGGTTGTCGCCGAAGCGCAGGAAAGCACTGCCGTCGCTCTCGGTCTCGACGACGAACTCCTGCGCGAAACGGTCGCTGGCCAGCAGGTCGCGCCGGGGCGACCAGCGCGCCGCGCCGGCGAGCACCTGGTCGCCGAACTGCGCCGGGTCGTCGGCCTCGAGGTGCATCTGCGACGGCGTGGCCTGGCGTGGGTCCTGCTGCAAGGCGCGTGCGGCCGACCAGCCGGCCACCGCGGTCGCATGGTCGTAGGCCTGGGCGTAGGCGATGCCGGGCTCCTGCAGGCGCGGGCGGTAGGGCCGGCCCGACGGCACCAGCGGCGGCGTCATCGACTCGGCCGCACGCGTCGCGCCCTCGTCGGCCAGCACGACGTTGCCGCGCATCACCGCGATCTCGCGCGACTCGGTCGCGCCGCCGTCGTCGAACTCCGCGCTGACGCACAGCGGGAACGGCAGTGCGTCGTCGGCATGCCAGCGGATGAGCTTGAGCGTGGTGCCGGTCAGCTCGTCCTCGCCATCGTCGACGCCGACCAGGCGCATCGCGTGGCGGTGGCTGCGCTCGGCGTCGGCCGCGCGGCCGGTGGTGGCACTCAGCACCTCCTCGGCGATCAGCACCTGGCCCGCGGCCAGCGTCAGGGTCGAGTCGACGATCAGCGCGGCCTCCGTCGCTCCGCGCGGCAGGCAGAAGTTCGGGTCGCCCCACGCATGGATCGAGATGCGGTTGTGCGCGGACTGCAACGTCAGCGCATGCATGGTCTCGAAGACGCGCGTCTCGCGGTTGTCCTGCGACTCGAAGATGCCGATGTCGAGCGCGACCTCGTCGGGGTCCTCGCCGCGGGTCAGCAGCGCGGCACGCGCCGGCAGCACCTGGCCGTCGGCCAGCGGATCGATCTCCAGGCACACGTAGGCGCGGCTGTTGCAGCCTTCGTGCACCTGGTAGTCGAGCAGCCGCGCATGCCGGCGCAGCGACACGCGCCGACGTGCGGTGCCGAGGTAGGCCTCGGTCGCGACCGCGTCCTGCCGGTAGCTGAGCAGGTCGCCCACGTGCGCCAGCATCTCCACCAGCGCGACCGAGAAGTCGGCCGGATGGTTCTGCGCGCCACCGGGCATCAGCTGGCCCATGCGGTCCAGCATCAGGCGACGGAAGCTCGCATAGTCCTTGGCGAGATAGTCCAGCGAGGGCTCGTGCAGCGTCTCGGGCGGGCACTCGTGCTCCGTCTCGCAGTCGAACTCGGACGGGCATTGCGCCTTGAAGCTGAAGCTCACGCTGGCCAGCACCGGGTCGATGCCGGCTGGCGCGAAGTCCGGCGCGGCCGGGTCGAACAGCACGAAGTCGTACCAGGAGAAATCGCCGGCCGCGTCGACCTCGACCGCCAGCTCGCGCCCGTTCGCCGTCGCCGACAGCACCTGGATGCCGCGGATGCGCACGCCCCCGTCGATGCGGCACTGCGCCGCGGTGATGCCGCTCACGTCGTGGACGAACACCAGTTTCAGGCTGAGCTGGTCCTTGGACGTGACCTCGAGGTAGTCGATGCCGTTGAGCAGCGGCGGCGCCGGCTGGTCGCGCAGCAGCTGGATGCGGCTCGGGTTGTCGGTGCGCGGCTGGCGCTTCGCGGCGCTCATGGCATCACCTGCGTGAAGGTCGCGAGCTGGCGCTCGCGGTCGCGGCGCACGATGTACTGCACGGTGACCGCCAGCGTCGAATCCGGATGCTCGACCTGCACCGCCTCGACCTCGATCAGCTCGCCCAGCCACTGCTGCAGCGAGCCCATCACGGTCGACTGCACCGCGGCCGCCAGCGCGTCGCTGTTCGGTGCGAACACCAGCTGCAGCAGGCCGCAGCCGAAGTCCGGCCGGTTGACGCGTTCGCCGGGCACGGTGAACAGCACCTGCTCGATCATCTGGCGGATGTGCGCATCGGCGACGACCTCGGCGCTGCGGCCTCGCGGGTCGACGCGGAAGGGGAAGTCCAGTGCCATGGTGCGGCTTCCGTCAGGTCGCCGAGGCACGCACTTGCGTGACGGCGATCATCATCGGCGTGCCGGTGGGCGCGCAGACCGAGGTGCTGGACTGCACGACCAGCGGCTGTCCGCCCGCCAGCACGCGCGTCGTGCCGAGCAGCCACTGGCCGGTGACGCACGGGCCGTTGCCGCTGGGCGGTGGCGGCATGCTGCAGCCGGCGACGACATACGGAGCGGCCATCGTCACGACGGGCTGGCCCGACACCGTGACGCGCGGAAAGGGCACCGTCGGCGTCGCCTGGCCGCCGTGCGAGCACAGCACCGTGGCGCCGACGTGGACGATGAAGCCGGGCATGTCAGATCACCGTGAGCGCGCCGGCGTTGATGTTCACCGACGGGCCGCTCAGCATGATGGAGGCGCCCTGGCCGTTGCTGATCGTGATGCCGACGTCGCTGATCGAGATCATCGCGCCGGCCGTCGTCTTCAGCAGGATGCCGCCGGTCGGCCCGGGCAGGTCGGAGATCTGCAGCGTGTTCTGGTTGCCCGTCTGCATCACGATGCTCGGCGACACCGGCAGGCCGGCCAGCGCCAGCGCCGGCACGTCGGCCGCACTGCCCCAGAAGCCGCCGACCCACACCGGGTGGTCGGGGTCGCCCTGCTCGAACTCCACCCACACGCCGGCGCCGACCTGCGGCACGCACCAGATGCCGCACTGCTTGCCGGTGAACGGCACGCAGGCCATCGCCCAACTCGACAGGCCCACGCCCATCACGTCGGGCACCTGCACCTGCAGGCGACCCATCTGCATCGGGTCGACGTTGTTCAGCACCATGCCTCGGTACTTGCCGTAGTACTTGCCGTCGCTGCTCATGGGGGAACCAGTGGAAGGGTGGAGATGAGGCCGTTGCGGGTCAGCGTGAAGTTCTGCTTGAACTCGCCGGGCTTGAAGCTGCTGCTGACGGTCTTGACGTAGTACAGGCCGTCGAAGGCCATGCCGGCGCCACGCACGCCGACCATCTCGCGCGCCTTCAGCACCGTGCCGTAGCGCAGCACGTCGACCGCGCCGGTGGCGGTGACGACGTCGGCGCTTCCGGCCGCGGCGGCCATGCCCTTGGACAGGGCCTCCATCGGCGACATCTTCGCGGTGTCGCTCATCAGGTTGATCGACTTGGGCAGCGGCTGCAGCAGGCCGAGCGGCGGGTTCAGCAGGCTGATGTCCGGAATCGGCAGCGGGATCGGCGCCTTGGTCAGCGCGTTCTGGATGAACACGATCGGCATCGCCTTCTTCGCATGGTCGATGCTGAAGGACAGCGACTCCACGTTGCTGTGCGAGTCCATGCCGAGGTTCAGCGCCGGCTGCGGCAGGCCGATCTTCATCTCCGGCCCCCAGTACGCGACGTTCATGCCGGGCGCCGGTCCCGGCACGATGTAGAACACGTGGCCGACGTCCTTGGCCAGCTTCTCGACGTAGGCGAGGTCGGTGCCCTGGTGCGTCGGGATCTTCTCGACCGGGATCGGCACGTCGCTGAACACGGACGGGATCACCAGCGGCACCATGCCGAACATCGCGTACTTGGACACGATCAGCGCCACGCGCGCCTCGGCCGGCATCGCCGGATACGGCAGGCCGTTGAACTCCTGCTGGTCCATCGCGACCGACAGATCCTCGCCGGTGATGGTCAGCGTGCTCATCCCCGGCTCGTTCGATCCGCCGATCTCCTGCTTCGTGATCAGGCCGTCCATCAGCACGCTGGGCAGGCTGTTGACCGTCAGCACGATCAGCACGCGCAGCCACGGCACCTGCCCGCCGGCGAGCACCAGCAGCGTGTGCAGCGGCGAACGGTTCTCGACGGCGAAGGTGATCTGGAAGCCGCTGCGCGAACCGGCCGACGAGGTCACCTGAAAACTCTGCAGCGCCTCCATCACGGGACGCGGCACCGGCACCGGCACGGCCGGGCCGACCAGCAGCGTGACGTGCATGCCCTTAAGCACCGCCGCCCCCCATGCCATCGGGCAGCGTCAGCCGGATGCGTCGCCCGACCTCCTCGAGGTCGCGCGCATCCAGGTCGCCGTTCGCATCCGGCAAGCGCCAGAACTGTTCGGGGTCGCCGAGCACCGCGGCGGCCATGCGGTCGACGTGATCGCCCTCGACGATGCGGTACTCCTGCAGCGTGACGAAGCGCGACGGGTCGGGCACGACGCGACGCCGCAGGTAGACGATGCGCGTGCCGTCGGGCTGCACGAGCTCGGCCTGCTCGGTCGCGGCGTAGCGGCTGTTCGGCGGAAAGCGGTTGTCGGCGGCCATGGCGTGTCCTCAGAACAGCGAGCTGAGGCCGAGGCTGGCCAGCGAGGCACTGCTCGCCTTCTTCGCCAGCCGCTCGCGGCCCTGGTGGTAGACCATGTAGAGGTGCCCGGCCTTGCTGCCGAAGCCGAGGTCGTTGATGTTCAGCACCCGCATGCTCAAGGTGACCTTCGCGCGAATCGGGTTCAGGTTCGCGTCGAAGGCCTCCTCGACGATCGCGAAGTCGGTGATGCGGACCGGCACCACCCGCTCCTTGCTCCAGACGAACAGCGGCAGCGGTGCTTCCACCGGTGCGATCTCCAGCGTGCCGACGCTGGCCAGCGTGTTGTTGCGGATCAGCACCGCGCTGTCCGGATAGACCATGGTCTCCAGCGCCGCGAGCTGCGGGTGCAGGCCGGCCTCGACGACCGGGCCGTGCGCATCGGGTGTTTCGAGCTGGTCGGTCGCGTCGATCTCCGCATCGAGCTTGATCGTCTCGATCGGCGGGCCCTTGAGCCGCAGCGGCTGGCTGACGGCCGTCGTGCTGCCGGTGCCCTGCGGCGTCAGCGAGCGCGTCAGCAGGTCGGGGTTGTACTGCAGCGCGATCACGCGCTGCACCGCCCCGCTGGTCGGGTCGATCAGCACGATGCCACCCTTGAGCAGCCGAGGCGAGCGCGTGAGGCCGGTCATGTCTCGCGCTCCTGCGGCGTGGTGTCGCCGAACAGCTTGCCCAGCATCGCCTTCGGATCGACGTCGAGCTTCTCCGGTTCGGGCTTGATGTCGGACAGCTTGGGCATGCGGAAGCCCTCGATGCTGTCGTAGTGCAGGGGCATGCGCACGCCGAGCTTGAGGCCGGTGTCGAAGCGGCCTTCTTTCAGCGTCCAGGTCTTCTCGGTGCGGACCTTGAACTTCCACACACCGGCCTCGGCGTACAGCGTCGCGTTCAGCGCCGCGCTGAGCACCACGCCGCCGCCGACGAAGGCGCTCGCGTCGACGCTGAAGCGGTCCTTGCTGTAGTTGATCTCGCCGCCGAGCTCGGCCTTGCCTTCCAGCCCGGCCTTGGCGGTGACGCTGATGGTGCCGCCGACTTCGGCGATCAGCGCGTCCAGCGCCAACGTCGCGCCGACCGTGCCGGTGATGCCGCCGCCGACCGGGATGCTCGCCTTCGCCTTCAGCGAGAACGCGAAGTCCGGGTCGGGCTCGAACGGGCTGAACTTGACCGTGGCGCGTATGCCGGTCAGCACGCCGGGCCCGACGTAGTAGTAGTAGCCCAGGCTGCCGAACAGCTTGACCTTCAGGCCGACCGGGCCGATCGAGGCGCCGGGGATCGGGATGGTGCCGCTCGCACTGAAGATCGTGTTGGGTTCTTCCTTCGCGGGGAAGCGCGAGAAGAGCTTGATGTCGGGGAAGGTCAGCTCGCCGTCGAAGGTGATCTTCTGCTTGTCGTCGATGGTGATGCCGGCGGTCGCCACCATGTCCTTCTTGATCTCGTAGCTGAGCTTGCCCTTGCCGGTCAGCGTCTCGTTCGGGTGCAGTTCGACGTCGATGGACCCGTTGGCGCGGCCCTTCGCAATCTTGATGCTGCCCTTGCCATAAACCTTGTCCTTGCCCGCCTTGTTCTCGTAGGTCGCGTCGACCTTGCCGTCCAGGCCCGAGAACGCGATGCCGGTCGAGCCGGTCGCGCGCATGAAGTCGTCCTGCACCAGGATGCTGGCCTCGATC
>Ga0307510_10000964_pt1 | contig 30460 bp, 31 predicted proteins | sample 12_EM_MG_FD_207224 | JGI IMG/M metagenome (GOLD analysis project Ga0307510, IMG submission 207224) | Populus trichocarpa ectomycorrhiza microbial communities from riparian zone in the Pacific Northwest, United States - 12_EM | ecosystem: Host-associated > Plants > Roots > Unclassified | place... | reverse complement strand
GCCCGGCTATAGCGCGTCAAGTGGGGCTGACTCAGGGTCTCCTGCCACTTCACACTTATTATTGGAGATAAGCTAGCTACCAAGTAGATACATGATCTCCAAAATAAAACGCTTTCTAAAAAAAAAAGAAACCATCCCAGCCTAGAAGAAGTCAATATTTCCAATGCTCCCTAGGAATCCACAAGGACGGTGCTACAGCATTCGGAATACTACTAGAATGACTAATGCGGCGGTACTGTGAATAGAAAGAGAGTGGCCTCCTTGGGGATGTCTATCGTACTGAACTACTAGTGATCGTGAACACAGGAGGGGTAGAATGAGTGTACAAATTGGTGTGGCCCTACAGCACATGCCTGGTGAGCTGTATAATGGGCTGCCAGCTGCCGGCAGAGACGTGAACAGCCCCAATAACCTTGACATGGTGCTACGTGATGCCTTGTGGTGCGATGAGCCAGCGAGGATCGGCTCCAGGGCCATTCTCCAAGCAATGCTAAATGTGGGGGAGCATCATCAACTGACTAAGCAGAAGGTAAATGATATGATCAATCAGTCCAACGGTATCGGTTCATACTCGTCCCACCACCACCCATTTCGCTTTAGTATCGGGTAGTAGATCATGTGTTCCGCCTTTGCACCTTCGCCATCGCCCTCCATCACTCGTTGAGTGAATCCAGCGGCAGTCTGACCCGGAAAACGAGGATCGAGGAACCAGATCTCTGTGAAGGGTTCCCGCGTCCGTAGATGGTCACCAAGGAACCTGTCCGCCCAGGCGGCGAGATGGACAAGTTTCGGTGCCAACGCATCACGCGGTGTGCCATCATTTTTCTCAACCTCGGTTTTGTAACCTTCGTCCCCTTTATCATCATCGCTGTCGTCCACGCCCATGACAGCGTCTTCGTCTCCTCCCGTCTCCTCTTCGTCCTCTTCGTAATCCCCTTCGTCCTCATCGACGGGCCTAGGACGGCATAGGTCAAGAACGAACATGCTCGCAAATGCGATGCGGCGCAGTTTCTTGAACATTCGGAAAGCTTCGCCCCAGATGTCCTACATGGTGATGAAATTGAGTTTAGAATGCCCCCCACAGGCGGCAGGCATTACACTGACCATCTCTCCCGGTAAGGGCGCCACATCGGGCATGGCCAACTGATCGAGTGTGATCTCCTCGAGATTGGGCACGAGCTTGGCAAGCTCAAATATATACTGTGGTCCGAAGTCCGGAAGCCATGTACCGTAGTGATTGACGACGATTTTCAGGTGTGTCACCGAAGCACGAGCGAAGCCACAGAAAAGCTGCGTCAGGCTTGATAGACTGAGGGTGGTTGCGTTAACCGAAAATGATCGCAGCTTTCTGAGGACCTCGAGATCCTATTTGGTGGTCGTTCGTGCCATGATCAGCCGATGGAACGAAAGGACTGCAACAATAGATGCACGTACGAAACCGAACCGAAGCATTTGTCCAAGTGCCTTAGCATCGAAGTGCCTCCCACTGTGCAGGACAAGCGTCTCAAGCTCGGTCGCTGCCTCCGCAACGCGTCGCAGAGTCATGACCCAGTTTGTATCCCAATCGGTACAGCCATTCTCGTCTCCATCCCCCGGCTGTGGTGCTTTGTCAGTGTCCAATACATGGAACGCGAACCAGCGCAAGTTCCGTGGGTCGTGCATCAGGATTGGCAGCCATTCGCCACTGCACACGCTCAAGCACACCCGTTGATATGCCGGCGGTGTCTCGTCGGGAACTGATGCAAGTAGAGGGTTGTTCTCTGCTGTATACGATGGTACCAAAAATGTTGCGAGCCGTAAGTCGCGGATGGTGCGCACCAGCGTGAGCGTTGTGAAGGTCTTGGGGAAGTCGTTGATCGCTTTGGACTGGTCAAGGTCCAGTGTGAACGAGAAAACATGGGGCGATTTCTCGAGCAACGCTGCGATACCGTCGTCCAGAGTCCTGTACACCTCTTCGTAGGTACAGCTCTCGGGGATGTCTAAGGTGTTCCAACCGACGATACTCACTGTGCGTACCGCCTCTGCGTAGTGCCGTGAACGCGCCAACACCTCGGAGAGCCGGTACATGGAGCGCGAGAGGGAGAAAAGGCTGTTCGGAGGCAGGAACTGCAGGTGCGTGTAAGCAGACGTGTTGAAGATGTACATCTGACGGCAGGTACGAGAGAGTGCGATGCAGTCTCTCGAGGGGAGGTACGTGTAGAAGTGCCATTTGGCCAACCAAGGCAGGGAGAGGAAGGTAGTGGTAGGTGCGTGTCGCCTTTGTTCGGTGGCGATGTCAAGGTTAGAGAGGCTTGTCGAAACGTCGTTAACAGGCCGTGAATCTTCATCGCTTGAGTCCTGTTCCATGTCCTCAGGCTCCTCACTAGTGCAGCTCTCATGAATAGGTAATAATGAGAAATTCGAGATGGATTGGGTTGGAGTGGGGCTTAATACGATTTGCGGCATTCTGTTATACGGATAATGGTAATCACTCGATAAGTCAGTGATAAGAAGCCGAATCACGCACGACAAAGGCTGGTTCATAGGTTCAATTGGGGACAATACGGGAGTATCCATTCGAGAATCCGACTGGGGAGAGCTCACGGAGGAGCACTGTAGAGGATCAGGATCGGGGAGAACGTTGTGCGAAGAGACTGTGGGGGGTGGTATAGCGCCGTCATTCGACAAGTCGTCATCTGTTAGTGAGACAGATATAGACCTAGACTGAGGTGCTACATCTTCTTGAAACACGGGCTGAGAGATTTCATTATCTGATCCGTCTGTAGTATCCGTAAGTTGAGGACATTCGAGATTATTCTGAGTTGGAGACGGTGCTTCGAGTAGGTCATGGGATAATGTCGCTACCGTAACGGTTGATGCTTCTGTTCCCGAGCTGCTCTCGTCTCTGGGTAAAAGTTCTTCGCGTCCGATCAAAACGGTGCCCATGGGATCGTAGCGCTGTAAATCACGCACCATACCGAACCTGCTGTATAGCTGGCGCATGATTCCGGATGTATTCTGACAATGTATCAGATGGCAGCTGTTACAGGGGTGAGGCCAACGGTGCGAGAGATAAAGAATACGCGTACGGCACTGCTCATGAATCCCAGGTCGTTATCATGGACAAGGATCATATCACAATTGAAGGCTTGCTGTACGACCCCGGTTACAGCGGCGAACACACATACAACGGCTCTAAAGTTCTACTCACCTCAGCAATATACTCAAACAGAACGTGAATGGGGTCTCGATACTTCAAGACATCAAACAAAAGTAGTCAAAGATAAAGAGGGCTACCTACGTCGGCCTCAGAAGGGATACCAACGACTTTAAGATGCATGTCAGATCCAGATTCAGGTCCAGGTTCAGGCAGTTCAGAATCGGGCCCTGCCGCCCGAATTCTTGGCCAAAAGTTCAGGATGCGGACAACGCGGTACCCTTGAATGAAAATGCATTGGTTCTGTGGTGGGTTCTGGTCGGCAAAGTATCAGGCCCATCAATTCTTAGCATCTAGCTAAAAATTGTGCAAAAGCTTCACCTTGCCACTCGGGCCAAGCTTCAACTCTGCCCTACTCACATCCCGCTCCTCGAAAGCAACGTGGAGATCTCCGTCGGGATCTGTGGTCACTTGAACTTTAAACGATACTTGGCCCCCGCTGCCAGAGCTCCCAGAGAAAGCGACGTTGACCCACGACCTTGCGAGATGACGCCCAGTGACAAGGATGATATCCCCCATGTGGTCGACAGCACATCCAAAAGCCTCGGCGACCTTGAAACAGTCATCGATGTACTTGAGGATCCATTTTCTGAAATCACCATGCGCGCTCGTCTCCTCACGGTCTGCCGGGATAGGGAGATATGACAATGCACCCCGTGTCCCAGGGCATGAAAATGTGACATCGTCGGGTCTAATCATGGGTAAGTTGAGATGAATTTGTCTGAAGCAAAGCTCAGTTACCCGGACGCATAGAGGTTAGATTGACCAGATAGTTTTGTAACTTTCTCGGAGAAAAAAGCTTGGTGACTGTCTATGCTTTTGCGAAGACGTGGATTCTTGGGTCGCAGTCGGGGAGGATATTTCGGACCATCGGGAGAGTCTGAATCGGGTGGAGGGCATAAAGCATTAAACAGACGGTGAAAATAGCCTTTGTCAATGAACCCGACATCGCCCACTGCAACAGCTTCATATAGGCACTGTGGGTCTGGTTCCCATAAGGCACATCCTTGATTAGGGTACCTAATGGAGAGCTCCTCACGGAAAATGCTACAGCCATCCATTTGGGACAGGGCGGGATTCCGTTGTCACGGCGGAAAGAGATGAGGAAGGGAAAGGCTGAGCGGGGCGCAGCCTGTTAGCACCGCGTCAGTCCTAACATCTAGCATATATTTGTAGTGATGCCAGTACTTGGGATTGCGGAGGGAGGTACACCATGAGGCTGGCATGAGGCCTGATACATGGGCGTAAGGATTGATAACGGCTTCACGTTGCACAGCCATCACCCCAATCTGTTTAGACACTGGGATCACATGACACAGGTCACGGTCGTGGTAGGTATCATGGCCATGTACAATTTTTAGAGCAAGTTCATGACTGTGCAAGGGGGTCAAAGGCTTTCTTCTCGAAGGAAAATCTGGTCGTTGTTCAAGGACCATATTATGTTAAAGCATCAACATTACAGAGAAACAAACTTGAAAACACCTTTGCGCACCTGTAGGTAGTGTGCATGGCGATCAAATGGTGTAGATCGTGTAGTTTGACGCGTTCATCTACAGTTGGGCGCAAGGGGGATCCTTTGAATCCTGCGGGGAAACGGTGACATATCTCACTGGGTCGGCGACTCGGTGAGTGACGGGAATGGTGAATAGTGGTAGTGTTGACTGGTGGAATGGCTACCACTTCCAAGTTGTTGGGGAAGGAAACGATGTGGCACATGGGCTGCATCACTCAGGAGTGCGGTGGCGGTTTGTATTCCATGGAGGGAGCGTGCGGGCAGCACCACATGAATTGGCACAATAACGTGCTCATGCCATCTTTTGAAGTTGGGGATGCTAACCCTCTCGGATCCCCGAGGCATGGGCCATCCAATATTTTCGAAAAAGGCATTGGGAAAAGGAAGATGGAGAAACAGAGAAACAGTAACAAGGCGAAGGAAGATAGACTTACGTGAAAATTATGTGCAAATCAGACTTGCTCAGCGTCCAGAAGGCGAAAAGTGCTGTTAGGTACCTTGACTGGTCACGGGCAAGATCATAGCGGCCATTTGAAACCACGAATAGCTCTCGGTGATGTATGATACAAAGCGATTCGAGTGCTTTCTGGCTGATGGCAGTCTCAAAAGCGAAAGTGGGCTTGAATTGGGTTTTTAGCGCGTGGTTCTCTCTAGCGCGCTGTAGTGAGGACAAAATTGGTGATATTTATTTATGGTCCCCTGACAGACCGGGCCCCGATCACCCAGGACAGATTCATGCACCACCCTGCTGCGATCATGTCTCGACACACCAGCACCCATACTGTACCGCGGGGAACTGGAACTCACCCATTCTCTGCGAGCGTCGATACCTCCTTGGTCGGGTATTCGTGCGAATTTGCAATCAGTTTCCTTCCGTCACCGTCACAACGATGCCGGCTCCTATTCCACAGGGCGCCTAACTGCCCTCCTGGACACAGCCGATGACAGGTTTTTTTCACACCAGGCCACGAAAGGTATTCCGACAGACGGAAAGAAGGCGCACGATATTCAATAAATGTCTATGGTGGGCTGCAGCGCCGCACTTCCGCTCTTGCTCCCGCACCCACCTTGATGATGATCGTCCACACCCGCGCCATGCTTGCTGCCCCGCTGCTGGCCATTGCTGTCGTGGTATCATCCGCCTCTGCGGCGCTCTTGCGTCCTCCTTTCCCACCGCGAGGATCTGGCCTGCTAGTGCGACAAGATGGAGAAGTCAAAATCCCCCGAGAGTGTGACCCACAATGCGTCCCTGCGATAAACACGGTCAACGTAAGCACCCACCCCTCTCACCCCCTCTCACCGTTCGCGCAGTTGCTGTCATACACTGAGCCGTCACGCCCTCGATTCGTAGGATTGCCTCACCGCAGAATGCGCCTGTACGAAATCGAACATGAACGCGTTACACGACTGCATGGAGTGCGTCGTCTCGGTTTTTCCTGACGAACTTGGAGACAGCCAAGGATTGCTATTCGGTTGAGTATTTTCTATTTTTCTTTCCCATTCTTCCGCATGACATTTCGACGTAAAAACTTATTCTGTCCGCCGTCTGATTTGGTTTGGCATAGATTTCGCGCAAAGTTGTGCACAGGATGGAATTACGCTTAATGTGCCTACTGTGACGGCGGTAGCCTCTGGAGCGACCCCGACCCCGACTGGCCCTAGAAATTCGACGGGAACACCAACTACGAACGATGTTCCCCCGCCGACGGGGGTTCCGCTTAGCTTTGGCAGGTCTGCTAGTAGTGGTACAACTGGTACTGCTGCCGCTGCATCGAGTACCGCGTTGAGTAATGGCGGAGGTGGCGCCACACCGACCACGAGTCCTAGTACGTCTGGTGTGATGCGAGTTTGGGATAGGGCCGAGGTTTTGAGTATGGTATTCAGTCTTTGTCTTGCGGTTGTGTTGGTACTGGGGTTGTCGTGACGGAGATTGCCGGGTATTTGATTTGTCAGATAGGCACGATTTGATTTGTCAGACAGAGAGTGCATGACGCGGACGCGAACAGAATCGACCGGGAATCGACCCGACTTACTTTTAACTTTTCCTTAATTTCATTCCACACTCCACACTCTCATGGTACATCGCCCAAGTGACTCGAGGCTTCTCACCAGCCTCCTCTCCAATGAGAAAGAATATCACAAACAACTCCTTGACCTCTTGGACACCTATTCTCAGCAATCACTCGGCTCGTTCGCCGCATACGCCTCCTCTTCTCCCGCACCAGTGGCCCGTGCTGTCATCGCCGTTGCAGGGAACTTTGCGGGCGCAGACGATGCCCTACGTCGTTACGCGATCAGCATCGAGGCGTGGCAGGAAGAGCTGCGTGCGCTCAAAGACCTCGAGGACGACGTTGGAAACACCATACGAGACCGTCAAATCCTGTTCGTTCATCTTTTTTCCCCGCACTGCACCGCATTTCTGTGCTTTCGCTAACGACAGAGTTTTGGGGCTCAGCGTGACACGTCTCATCAAACTTTCCAAGAACCAGAAACCCACGCGTGACTCTTTCATCAGCACACTCGGTTCGTCCCATGGCGAAGGGTCACAAATCTCTCTCAACTCTTTCACGCCGCCCGGTCCCTCGTCCAAACTCGGTGCGGCACAGTCCGAGTTGCAGGCATGCGAGGCACAACTGGCCGCACGGGAAAAGGAACTCGACGAACTCCGAGTCTCCGCCGTCCGACGCGGTCTCGAGGCTCGATGCAAGGCCATGGCGCAATGTGGCTGGAACTGGTGGGAGATGGGCAAAGAGGGTCTGCGCGCACTCGAGGGAATCGACAGTTCTGCGTCGAATGGCACCGACGGTTAGTCGTCTGGCTTTTATTGCACTTATTTACGAGCTTCAAAGTTACGGGAGTCGGCATGGGCTTCCGGACAACGCCTTCCCTTTCATCCTAACAGTGGCTGTCTTGATCGGGGTAAACACGTAGCGCCCGTCAGGGGGCGTGTTGGCGTGTCCTAAGCCTCGCGTGTTACACGTGCGCAAGCATCCCTTCCTTTGCAGGCTTCTTCTAGCCCCGTTTCTTTCATTTCGTTCCGAATGCTCTTTTGTCTCGTGTCGCCGCCTCCCATTGCTTTCCTGATCACAGTATGCCCCCACAGTCTCTCCGCAAAAGCGTCTCCCAGATCCCGGCCGCCCTCCAGGCTCTGACCTCTCCTCCGTAGGTCCTTCGCAGTCGGCTTCGCAAATAAATTTCCCAGCGTCATCCCTCCCCGTGCCCACAAACCAGCCTATATCGTGCGTGATGTTACTCCTTATCACTTATCTCACTCGCTGACTCACTGTTCTCCCCGTAACAGAACGCCGCCTCGTGTGGTCAGCCCACCTCCTGTTCCATCACGGTCCTCCTCCCCTCTCCCTCCTATGCCGTCGTCATCCACCGTCACCCTCCGAATCCCTCCTGCGCATTCAATATCAGAGCTTGCGCTACCATACACCACTCTCCAGAGGCGCATCAGCGACGTACCCGAGGAGTTGGAGCAGGAGGACTCGAGCGAAGAGGATTCGCGTCACGTCGAGATCGTTGAGAACCCACGCTTCGCGGCGTCCAATACCAACGTTTCACGGCGTTTCTCCCTACGTACCTCGCACACTCGCGACAACAGTGGTAGCATAACGACGAGCAGCGGTACAGGGACAGGTACAGGGTCATTTAGCCAGCCCGCGTCCTCGACTCTCGCACCTCTCAACCATTCCTCACCCTACACAGCGCCCGAACGCGAGCGCAAAGGCAGCAGCGGATTCTTTAGCAGCATCGCTGGGCTGTTCCGTGGTGGTGGCAGCATCAGTAGTGGCCATTCCAGCGGGACGGAGAAGTGGAAGACGCGCACACAATCGAATCTACGAGCCGTACGGCACAACGCGGACACCGACAGCGAGGACGATGCCCCTACTGAGTCCCCGACCCGGCGGATCTTCGGTCGGCGGGCCTTACGTGAGTCTCCAACGCCTTCATCCTCCGGAACGCCACAGAAGCTCAGAAAGCGCAAAGCAAGGGAGAAGGACAAAGAGAAGGATCAAGGCTGGATCAGCGATGGCGCCGCGGTTAGAGGTCGGGATGCGCGTAAGGCGTCTGTTAAAAAACGTGCCACTTTGACAGATGGATCGCCTCGCCCCGCATCTCGTTCCGTCCCTGCTTCAGCTCCCACGCGCTCATCATCTGAGGTGTTCGTGGGCTCGTCACTAAGACCGTCAACGCCATCACCTACAAAACCTAGCGCGAAGCCAAAGTCAGATCTGCGTGTCGAGACGATCGCCCGCTCGTCGAGCACGAACGTATCGCGGCAAAGTTCCATGCGCAGCACTGGTAGTGTACCACCAGTACCCCGACGCAACGTGACAGAGCGCGCAGGCAGCTTGCCTGCTTCGCAGTCCACGCCAGCCGCTGCTGCTGTCGGGCGCAGCAGCTCGCATCAACACGGGAGGAGCAGATCCGTCACGTACAGTAGCCCGCCGTCGCCACCTCCACCCGCGCATCCCGACGCGGGGCGTCACGGTGCGGGGTCTGGCCAGGTGTCGCTCATGGCGCTCGTGGAGGGCGTCACGCGAAGTAACCGTGTGGCGTGGGACCGCGCGAACGCCGGTCTACCGCCTGAACCTGCAGGCAGCACGAACAAAGGTGGCGGTTTGTTGAGCGTGCGCGCACCACCGTCCGTGACGAAGTATAACCTCCGCGGGGAGGGCGGTAACGGAATTTCGTTCGAGTCGGTACTTGCGCCGCCTAGCGTGTTTGCTACGCCACCGCCGACAGCAACGACAAAACCGTCGTCGTCGTCATCATCGGCGCCACAACGCCCAACCTCACTTCCTCCTCCGCCTCGCCTGCCAATGCCACCAACGCCCCCAGGCACAGCACCGAAAGTCCCATTACGCAGCGCTCTACGGAACCAGTCTCCCCCTCCGCCGAAACCACCACCAAAGCCTATCGTGATACCGTTGGCTCCCCCGCGCGTCATTGTGGAATCGTCGTCGCCCTCTCCGATGGCAAATGGCGGGGATCGTGGAGACGAAGGGAGCGATAGCGGATCCCTTGCGTCCTTCCGCACGGTTCGCGAGACGTTCTCGGCTGATTCCTCGCCGATGCCCTCGCCCGCACTGGTACCTGCACCTGCGCCCGTCCCTGCGCCCGTCCCTGTGCCTGTGCCGGCGTCGTCCAGTGCGCTGGCCGTTCCAGGGCAAGACGAGTCGGACGTGAGCACGTCGACGATCTCCGCGAACGGCGGTGGCGGTGGAGGCGCCTCGGGTGCAGGTCCAGGTCCAGCACGTCGCAAATCGGTGAGGATGTCGCTCCAACCGACGTTCTCGCCCACGCCCCCCGCGATAGACGAAGACGAAGACGCGGTGTGGGAGCGCAGTGGGCGACGGCGGCGGCCTTCTTCGTCACCTCCCGTCGTCCCGCCGAAACAGAAACGCGCGAACGGCACTGCGCACTTTGGGGACGATGAAGATGGTGATGACGATGATGATGATGACGATGAGCAAGACGACAATGCGCGTGGGAAGAAGAAGAATGGGCGGGAGAGGGAGAGGGAGAGGGAGAGGGAGAGGGAGAGGGAGAGGGAGAGGGAGAGGGAGAGGGAGAGGGAGAGGGAGAGGGAGAGGGAGAGGGAGCGGGATTTTTGGGCGGATTCGAGCGATGAGGATGAGCAGTATGTGACTGCGCGGAGGATGTTGACCCGCGCTAGTAAGAAGCGGTGGTGAGACCTTTTCTTTCCTGTTTTCTTTTTTGTGTCTTTTTTTTTCTTTGGATCATTCATCAAACTGTAGCCATCAGACATGATTCTCATTTTTCGCTATTTTATGCGTAGACGTTGCACCTCTACATTTTTACGATTACAGTAGTTTTGCGGGTAATTGTAGCCGTTGATGATAGATAAACACGCACAGACACGTCCTCGTGACTCGTGGTCCCTCACGTGCTAATGGTGACCAAAGCGGCTTATCTGTGTTTGCTTCCAACTTGCCGAGATCCCTCTATCATCTTATCAAGGCTACACCTTCCCAATTCGAGGCGCAAATATTGCAAGTGGAGCTGGGGACAGGAAACGGATCGTTCAGATGTAAAAGTACGGGTATATGTATCTACTGTCAATGAGAGGACATCGCGCTGGGTCCAGGTTTTGTTCGTCCGTTCCGGGTCATCGCGGCCGACGGGGAAGAGGTACAGTATTCTACGCGAAGCTCTCCGAGATCCGGAGTGCGTATGCGACAGAGGTCGGCAAAGACGTTAACAGCAGCTGGTACGTCATCTAGTACAGTATGCGGTGTTGCCGCCCTCCCTAAAATTTCAACGCATAAATTTGCTTTGCCGCGGCCGCGCGCGTAATAAATAGGCTTTTGTACTGTACAGTATGATGGGACTGGGACCAAGGATGACGATATTCGGCAGCTGTCGTTCCGCACGTTCGCTGCTGACTGGCTCTTTTTTACAAACTATGCTATTGCAAACACCAAGTTATATCCCCTCTATTGTTCCTTTTCCCCCCTTTTATCCGTCTCTAACGTTCGATCTGGCTTCCTCCTTTTTTTTCCCATTTTTTGTGCAGAGATGAAGGGTGGGTCAGGCGGCCCTAACGCTGACCCTAGTTGGGGGAGATTTGTTCTGTACCTCGATTCCCTCACTTCCAATATTGGTAGAATGCCCTTAGGAACTACCGTGCATACATCTCCGCATTTTACGATGACATTGTTGGTACAGTACTTGTAGTGAAGCCGTCGGTGAGAGCACAACGCGACCCTGTCGCGTACTCGTGATTTTCTCAGCACGTGCCAGTTGGGGTACAGTCATGTCATGTCATACAGTCAGGGCTATAAGGGCGCAACCCTCACAAGACCTCGATCAGTCAGTCACTCACGCCTCCTCTCCTTTCCACACATACGCCAGGTATGCTACTTCCTCCTCTTACATCCGAAATACATCTCATCCTTTTTTTTGTTTCTCCGACCAAAAATTGCGAAGAGTGCCTGTGTTGATCGCTTTATCATATCAAGGCCAGACAATCCTATTTCGAGTCACACAAAATGTCCCAAGCCCCAGAAGTGACAACCCAGCCACCACTCCAAGACGTGAAACCGAGGAAGGACGAGATATTAGGAGGAGCAGGAGCAGGAACTGGAGAAACGGGAGCGGGAAACGACCCGATCAATGTAAAAGTACGCGTTTTATTTATCTTCCGAGTTGATGGGGACACCGTGCTTAGTCCGGGGGGGTTTTTTTTTCTTTTGCACCGATCCAGGTCGTTGCGGCCAACGGTGAAGAGGTATTTTTCAAGATCAAACGCACCACGAAGCTCTCCAAGCTTCAGGGTGCATACGCGAACAAAGTCGGAAAAGACGTCAACAGCATCAGGTGCGTTCCTTCCGCTGTCTCCCTTCCTTGTATTTCAGCGTACAGTTTTTCTTTTTTTTCTTTATACTTTTTTCCTCCCCATGTCACTGTATGCTGACTGCGTCTTCTACTTTTGTTTGCTGTGGGCGTAAAAAAAACAAACAGGTTTTTGTATGATGGGACTCGGATCAATGATGAAGATACACCCGACTCGTTGGACATGGAGGATAATGGTAAGTACCTATCTTTCTTTCAAATGCGTCCCGTCCAATTGGCTCATTTTCCATGTTACAGACACAATCGACGTCATGGTTGAACGTACGTCCTATTCCATCTCACCTGTTCTTTCCCCCTCCTCGATTGGTGTCTCTGACGTTCGGTCTCTGGGCCCTTTTTTTTCTGTTTCAGAGGTCGGGGGGTCTAGGCAGCTTTGACTCCACGCCACATCTACTTTTCCCCCACCCTCAACTCGTGCACCTTGTCATTATCACCCTCCGCGCCCTTCGTTAACTCCCTAGTACACGTACATCTGTGCGCCACCACTAATCATCTGTTTTCTCTGCCGTCACCGGCGTAGTCTTTGTCTCTTTTCTGTTTGAAGTTGTCTTACAATTGTATCAATTCTGTCCTGCCGTCACCCTCTAGATCTGCTTGATCGCTTTCACCTGCACGAACCACCTGTCTCGGGTATGATATGGTACGGCATGACATGAAATGACTTCCCGAGGGTGTGAGGGGAGGGAGGGAGGGGCGCAGCCGTTCTTTGTTCTGTACCTTGATTCTTTCCCACCACCCAATGAACGGCGGAGCGCCCTTGGGGCCACCACTCTCCGCCACCTTCTGGAATGGATGTCTCAAGTGTGGTCTTTTCGTGGGTCACGAGACAATGACAACCAAGCGCCCACGGCCTTGGCCTTTCGCCACCTGGACTGGGACTCCGTCGCATCGTGCGTGTTCTGTGTTTCTTTCACCGTATTTCTCTGAGGGTTAGTGGGGTGTGACTCCTCGAGAAGCGCGTCTTGCTAAGGTGAGCGCCATGACCCACAGTCATTTCCCTAGGAAAGCTGGGATGCGTAATCCAGTCCAGAACTAATTCAGTGTGTCGATCCCCATCGATTAGTTTAATTTACGCGGATAGTCTTCCGATAATCACTTTATGGATGCTCACTTTATGATTCCTTTTCGGCAAACGCACCCCAGAAAACGTTTACTACATTACAACCCTCTTTTTTGATGAAATGACGTCTAAGCCTGTGAATCGTTTCGAAAACGCAGCAGCACGTGGCGAGGGGACCTCCATGGGCCCTAATAAGTGCTACTGTATACCGCACAACTCCGTGGGCTTTCTCGTGATTTAAATCCTTTCTATCTCGGGCAACCCAGAAACTATATCCACGACGACCAAAACAACATGACTGAGAGATACAGATTTGATTCAGACTCCCAGGTCGAGGAGCCAGCCGGGCGTGCGTTGAGCCTGACTTGCGATCTATCATGGAACGAACGAACCTCACAGAAAGATTGGGATCGGGCGTACTGTACGACCACGCCACGTGAACAAAGAAAATGGCGGAGCCGCGAGGTTCCCACACGGAATGTTGTTCCGCTGTTCTGATGCTGAGCGCTGATGCCTGATTCCAAGACATCAGAGCGGCACACATATCTGGCCCAAGAGCTTTTCTTCTTGCCAAGGGGTCAATTTAAAACAAAGACACCGGGAGGGGGTTCGGGTTCGGAGAGGGAGAGGGGAAAGCCCGAACTGTTGACGAGGACAGGGTCATAGTTGATAGCACTAATAAGTAGCCGCCCGGTACGTACCGCAGCCGTCGAGTTAGCGCTGAAGCGCTGAAGTCTCATTTGGTGAGGCGTTGGGTTGAGCGAGCTTCCTCATGATCCGGATTGCTGGGATCGCCGACCTGCGGTGCCGACGAAGCACATCGTAGACGAGCAGGTGTCCGTAGAATATCGATAGTTATGAGTGAGAATCCGCGCTAGGGCTGTACTACGCGTCGATGAGACATCATCATAGGGGCTGTGTCACGGTGATGTATAATGACTGCGAAAAGTCAGGACGAGATGAGACATTGATTCGGCCGGCAAGCAGGCAAGGAAACCCGATTTTGAACTGGGACTCGAAGCTAGGCAGGGCTTGATATATATACAGTACACCTGATCGCTGCGTCACGGTCTCATCCACGAGACGGTCGGCCTCTCAAAAAAAGCAAATCCCGTGTTCGGACCGCTAACTCCGACCTCAACCAACGCCACGGGGTTCGGAAGTCTCAGAATAACCATCAATAGCTCGAATGGTCCCATTTTCGTGGCCGCATCCATTGCCCAACTTGAATCAACAATTTCTGGCTTGCATGCCCTTGAAGGCGATACAGATAGCGATGCTGAGCTCACCATGTCATTTGGTGGACCGCAGTTATTCGGCTACTCAACCTCAAAGCAGGGGGATATCCTGGAGGACGTGTTCAGTATGCTGCCCATTTCGAACATCGATTTTTTCTCCATTTCGGTCTCCGGCTTCGTTCCATCCGTCAATTGGTACGAGCTCTCTCAACGCTGTGAGAAGGTCACCACGATCCGGGCCAGCGGGCGCGGAACAAGCGGTCTCCTACGATTCCTCGCCCCTCTTAAACCCACGCAAACAAGCAAAGGGAAGGAAGGGAGATGCGTCAACAGGGCCACACGAACGCAGGGGGGCCATCAATACCGCCGGCGGGCACGCGGCCGTTACACCATTTCCGAAGCTGATGTCCCTGTTGTTGGAGAATCTGGACTTTACCTTCGCCGTGGGCCAGTATGGTGTCCTGTACCACGTCATCGCGTGCGTTCTCAGACAGCGCAGGGAGAACAACATGCCATTGAACGTGCTTGGCCTTGATCACTGTGTTATCACTCCTGATCGCGCGAAAGGTCTGAAGAGATACGTCCAGGAGTTGCGGTGGGACAGTGACGAGGGCACCCCGAAGAATAGGACAGTGACGAGGGGCATCCCAATCGGTGGATGATCTAGTGACAAGGACCTCTCATTCGAGGAATGGGACGGCGACTGGGGCTTCACAAGCTTCACCGGGCAAGGTAGACTTATTCCCTGGCACCGCGCAAGCCGATTGGGTGTGGTTCCGGAATCCTCCGATTTGGGGGTAAATGCTATGTACTCTGTCTCGTTCCTACTTCTCCTAGTGTTTATTTCTTTTTCTTCTTTGCCAGTGCCATTGTAGCAATACTGAAGAACTGTCACTGATATGAAAAGGACAACCAAGGGCGGGCAGTCAGAGAACGGTATTGGTTGTCACTTATCACCGGTAAGGCTGTGAACTATACACAGGTTTTCCCGGCCCGAGAGCCTTCAGTTTCAGAAGCCAAAGGTCTCACGGACTGGGTTTTGTTCCCACACCAAGTTCTCACGTTGAGGTTGGGAGTTCACCAACACGACCTGGCCACAGTGGGGACAGTACAATACACTATGTTACTATGTTGCTTTAACTTCAATTTATCCTCCATGCGCGCTCGCCTCGAACTCAACCGTAACTGAAAGTTGCAACAATTGGCCCGCGGCTAGCTCTCATCGGCTTGCAATCTAGCAGCCAATTGTGGTACGGTTCGGTGAGTGCCAGAATGATTATCAGGCCCATATCAGGCCACAAACCTGGCGCAATCTTGTTGCCCCTTTTGCTGCATGCGCATGGCGCACGGCAGGTGACCACAATGACGAGTACAGCGCCAGGTAACTTGTCACTTTTCCTTCGCTTCCTAGGCGCAGCATGGGACAGGTGTCGTCTCACACGGCTCCCAAGGAGCAACCCATCACGGGGCAGATCACTGAGCGCCGGCCGAGGCAGGTTCAGATCGCCTCGTCTATACCGCCGACAACAGGGCACAATAAAAGGTTGGGAAAGGTGTTTCATGGCCGTGTCCTATTTGACTCGTCTTCTGAATTCCTCTGGTCCAGCAATGTGCAATCGTCCACACGGTCCAGCATGCGCATCCTCGAAACCGAACCAAACAAGATCCGAGACAGGACGCATACACCCGCGGGGGGGATCGATGAAGAATTAGACATAGCCAGACTAACATGGAGGTACTCCTGTTCCCTGCGTTCGCGTCGCAATCGCGTCGCGCCTATCTCCGTTCTGCCACCCGAGCTCCTCGCGCGAATCTTTCGTTTCTACGCGCTCGAGGAGCCGCCATGGTCCGGAGGGGTGCAGAAACTGGGCTGGATCGGGGTCACGCACGTGTGCCAACACTGGCGTCAAGTTGCGCTTGGCGACTTGTCGCTGTGGGCTAGGATCACGGGAATTTCGCCAAACTTGAAGTGGATCTCCGAAATGATGGTCCGCGCACAGAATGCGCCACTAATCGTCGACTTTGCAGGCACCCCAGTCCCAGAAATACTATCCAAGTTCACCCCGCACATCTTCCGCATTCGCGAGCTCCGGCTCCGCGACCTGTCTCTGCTTCCCCCTCAAGGTCTCCGGGAACTTTTCGCATTGGAAGCTCCTGTCCTGGAGCATCTCGAACTCGGCGTTTCGACCCTTTACCCCGTCACCTTTCACCAACTTGGTGGGACAACGCTCTTCAGGGGCCAGGCTCCGAAACTACGGACACTCTCCCTCTCCAAAGTCTATATCCCATGGTCACTTATTCCTCGTGGTCAGCTTACCCAGTTGAAAATAACCCTTTTCAGATGGATACCCTGCCCTGGCACTCCATCACCCAGTGATTCAAATCAGCTGCTTGATCTCCTGATCAACAGTCCAGATTTGGAAGTCCTCGTCCTCGAATTCTGCTTACCAGTTATGCTTTTCCAAGCCCCAGATGGACAGGCGATCCATCTTCCACGCCTTTCACGCTTGCACCTTGGCGGATCAACTTCCCGCGTTGCGAAGTTGTTGAAGGTGCTTCAGCTGCCTTTCTCTACAACCCTTCATCTACGATGTATCTCCGAGAATCCCTTTACTCATAATGTCAATGTCATACTTCCCCTTGTCTCAGCGCATTTCCACGATCCTACCCCCGTGGAGTTCAGAAGTCTCAGAATAACCATCCTTAGCTTGAATAGTCCCGTCTACGTGGCCGCATCCATTGCCCACCCTAAACCGACAATTTCTGGCTTACATGCCCTTGAAGATGATGCGGATAGCGATGCCGAGCTCACAATGTCATTTGCTGGGCCGACCTCATTCGGCCACTCAACGCAGGAGGATATCCTGGAAGGCGTGTTCAGTATGCTGCCCATTTCCAACCTTGAATCTCTCTCCATTTCGCTCCCTGCCTTTGTTCCATCCGTGAATTGGTACGAGCTCTATCAACGCTGTGAGAGGGTCACCACGATCCGAGCCAGCGGGCGCGGGACAAGCGGTCTCCTGCGATCCCTCGCCCCTCTTAAACTCACGAAAACAACATCCGGCAGCAAAGCGAAGAAAGGGAGATGCGTCAACAGGGCTACACGATTGCAGAGGGCCATCGATACCGCCGGCGGGCACGCGGCCATCACACCATTTCCGAAGCTGACGTCCCTGTTGTTGGAGAATCTGGACTTTGGCTTCGCCATGGACCAGTATGGCGACCTGTACGACGTATTCGCGTACGTTCTCCGACGGCGCAGGGCGAACAACACGTCATTGAACATGCTTGAGATCGATCACTGTGTTATCACTCCCGATCGCGCGAAAGGTCTGAAGAAATACGTCCAGGAGTTGCGATGGGACGGTGACGAGGGCACTGCCACCCGACGAATGGGATAATGTCTAGGCCATCCCAATCGGTGAATGACCCGGTGACAAGGCCCTCTCATTCGAAGAATGGGACGGTGACTAGGGTTTCACCTAGCAGGGTAGACTTTTCCCCTGGTACCGCGCCAGTCAATCGGGCGTGGTTCGGGAAGCCTCCGATATGAGGGTAGATGCCATGGACCCTGTCTCTTCTCTGCTTCTGGTGATTCCTTTTTTTCTTTCTTTGGAGGTGTCATCGTAGCAATACGTCTGGGGACTACTTTTTTCTTCTTTTTGTGTATTCCCGAGGCAACTGGATACGAGTTTGTGCCGCAAGCAATATCCAGAGCTCTTTCTTTTGTGGGTGAATACCTGTCGCACGTCGTACATTTTGTATAGATTAGCGCACTTCACCTGTGGTAGCGGCGGATGCGGTCATGCGAAATCAATCCGTTTAAGGTGTGCAGGGAAATTATATCACCTTATTTGAAGAACCGTCACTGTATTGGTTGTGAATTCACTGAATTGTCACCATATGGGGAAATGAATCAGGAATACACAGGACGGGACGAAACGGGGCTGAACATCTTTTTTCTTCGTGTGGGGGTGAGGGTTAAACTCAACATTATATTGGCAGTGGGCACTAGCCTGAGGCAGGTAGACGCCGCAGAGAGAGGATCCGAATTCCAAATTCCGGGGAGTGCCGGATATGGGATCACCAGTCACCAAACATAGTGAATCGGCACGGCCCGGGATTCTCGCAGCAACAGGTAGTAGGGCTATCCCCAGTGGCCCGCGGCCCCGCTCTCATCGGCGTTGCACTTGCACCAATCTAGCAGCCAGACCTATATCAGGCTACAGGCCATGAGCGCGGCGCAATCTTGTTACCCCTCTGCCGCGCTGCCTGCACATGGCGCATGGCAGGTGACCACGATGACGAGTACAGCACTGGCCGCGCCAGGTAACTCTCGACCTTCACTTCGCTTCCTAGATGTAGCATGGAACAGATGTCGCTCCATATGACTCTCAACGAGAAACTCGTCATGAGGCAGATCGCTGCGATTGAGCGCCAGCCGAGTCAGGTCCAAAGCGCATCGTCCATATCCCCAACATCAGGGCCCCACGAAAGGTTAGGAAACGCGTTCCACTGAGGCGTCCTATTTGACGAATTTCTCTGGTCTAGCGATGTGCAACCGTCCACACCGTCCAACGTATGCATCCTCCTGGATGAGGAAATAGACATGGTTGGCCTGGTCAGGCGGCTCACTCTTTCCCCGCGTTCGCGTCGCAGCGCCAATCCGCCGATTTCCGTTCTGCCGCCAGAGCTCCTTGTGCAAATCTTTCGTTTCTACGCGCTCGGGGTGCTACCATGGTCCTGCGTGTTGAGATACCGCGGCATCCAAAAACAGGGCTGGATCGGCATCACGCACGTGTGCCAACGCTGGCGTCAAGTTGCGCTTGGCGACTCGTCGTTGTGGGCTAGGATCACGGGATTTTCACCTAACTCGAAGTGGATCCCCGAGATGCTGGTCCGCGCACGGAATGCGCCACTGGTCGTCGACTTCGCGTACACGCCAGTCCCAGAAATACTATCCAAGTTCGCCCCGCACATTTCCCGCATTCGCGAGCTCCGGCTCCGCGGCCTGTCTCTGCATCGCCCTAGAAGTCTCCGGGAGATTTGCGCGTTGGAGGCCCCTGTCCTGGAGCATTTCGAACTCGAGGTTGTGACCCCTTACCCTGCCACCTTTCGCCAACTTGGTGTGACGATGCTCTTCGGGGGGTGGACTCCAAAACTACGGACACTCACCCTTTCCAAAGTCGCGATCCCATGGTCACTTATTCCTTGTGGCCAGCTCACCCAGTTGAAAATGACCCTTTACAGAGGGATATCCGTCCATGGCACAGCATTACTCAGTGATTCGAGTCAGTTGCTTGATCTCCTGATCAACAGCCCAGATTTGGAAGTCCTCGTCCTTGAGTTCTGCTTTCCAACTGTACTCCAAGCCGCAGATGGACAGACGGCCCGTCTCCCACGCCTTTCACGCCTGTGCCTTGGCGGCTCAACTTCCTGCGTTGCGAGCTTGTTGAAGGTGCTTCAGCTACCTTCCTCTACAACCCTTCATCTACAATGCATCCCTGAGAACCTCTCTACCTACAATGTCAATATCATACTTCCTCTTGTCTCAGCGCATTTCCACAATCCTACCCCCTTGGAGTTCAGAAGTCTTAGAATAGTCATCAATAATGGCTTGAATGGTCCCATCGACGTGGCCGTATCCACTGCCCGCCCTAAATCAGCAACTTCTGTCTTACATGCCCTTGAAGATGATATCGGTAGCGATGCTGAGCTCACAATATCATTTGATAGGCTGCCCTCATCCGGCTACCCGACGCAGGAGGATATCCTGGAGGACGTGTTCAGTATGCTGCCCATTTCGAAGATCACATTATTCTCCATTTCGATCCCTGCATCCATTCCATCCGTGGATTGGTTTGAGCTCTCTCAACGCTGTGAGAAGGTCACCACGATCCGAGCCAGCGGGCGCGGGACAAGTGGTCTCCTGCGATCCCTCTCCGCTCGTATACCCGGTAATACAACATCCAGCAGCAAAGGGAAGAAAGTGAGATATGTCAACAGGGCTACGGGAGTTCAGAGGGTCATCAAGAATACAGGCGCGCATGCGCGCACTACACCATTTCCGAAGCTGACGTCCCTGTTGTTGGAGAATGTGGACTTTGGCCATGCCATTTCCCGGCGCCGCGTCCTGTACGACTTCTTCACGTTGGCTCTCACAGAGCGCAAGTGGACCCACAAGCGACTGAGCGTGCTTGGGGTTGATCGCTGTGTTATCACTCCCGATCGCGCCAAAGGTCTGGAGAGATGCGTTCAGGAGTTGCGGTGGGACGGTGACGAGGGCCTCTCGTTCAAAGAATGGGACGGCGACTCGGATTTCACCAAGCTGGATGTGGACTTTCCCCCTGGCACCACGCAAGCCGACTGGCCGTGGTTCGGGAAGCCTCCGATTTGAGGGTAAATGCCATGGACGCTGTCTGTTCTGCGTCTCCTGGTGATTTTTTTTCTTTTCTTTCTTTGGAAGTGCCTAGCAATACGTCTGGGGACCCCCTTTTTTCTTTTTTCTTTGTGTATTCCAAGCAACTGGAGACGAGTTTGTGTCACGAGCAACATCCGGGCCTCTTTCTTTATGGGTGAATACCCCTCGTACGTCATACTTTTCGTGTATATTAGCACACTTCACCTGCAGCAGCGGCGCATGCGGTTATGCGAAATCGATCCATTTTATGATGTGTGGCACGAAAATTAGATCACCTTATTTGAAGAACCGTATGAAAAGGATAACCAAGAACCGGCGGTCAACGAACGGCATTGGTTGTCAGTACTGTCAATTGTCACCCTAGTCGGGATGTGAACCATCAGGAATACAGAGAATAGGATGAAACGGGGCTTGACTCTTCCTGTTGTGTACGCGTTAACTCAACATGGGCAGACACGCCATAGTACTCAGAGGAATCCGAATTCCGAGGAGCGCTGGACCTGGGACCACAAAATAGTCACCGAACAAGGTGGAGGCTACGAACGTGAACTTGAATTGGGGCACGGATGCCCGCGACGGGGAGATGACACAATGCCTTGTCCCGAACCCAATGGAAGTAGAATCGATTATTTGCGATGCCATGAAACACATATAGGTGAGCAGATCTTCAAGTTCATGGAATTGGAACATCAACCAGCATCGGTGCAAATCCCCCTGCTGCGGCGCTGCCCAGTGGAGCTGTATGCGGTTTGTATGTACGCCGCTGACGGGGCATCGTTTTGGGATGTACTAGTAACGTAGATGACGGTGTCTATCTTGGTTGGAAATCAAGCTGGTAAACCCGACGCTGAAACGAGGACTCAGATCTCAGACCCGGGTGGGGGGGACATAGTAGGTCAACAGGACATATAAACCTGATCCCTACGTGTCGCTCCAAGGACGAGAGGGTTGGCCTCTCGAATTGACCATCCGGAGTGTTAATCCCAGAGATAATTCTATCGCATCGATGCAGCGTTAGCAGCTCTGGGCCTCTGGCGGCAAAGTGCAACGCACCGAACCCCTTACTGTATTCCAAAGTCGTTCTGATGGCTTTCCCAGCTCGAGGGTCTTTCGGACAACAGCCAAAGGTCCCATTCCCACACTGGGAGTTCGACTTGGCCCGGGCCGCAGTGCCGGCAGTAAGTCACAAATTTATCTTCCCACGCACGCTCGCCTCAAACTCCAACCTAACTGAAAGACTACTGAAAGTTGCAATCCATGGCCCACGGTCTGCTCTCATTGGCTTGCTTCATGCTTTGCACCAACCTAACAGCTAATTGTGGCACCGGCTCGGGTGTCGGAGTATTTATCAGATCTAGATCAGGCCACGAACCCGGCGCAATTTTGTTACCCCCTTTGCCGCGCTGCCTGCCCATGGCCCATGGCAGGTGACTGCGAAGATGATTTCAGCACCAACAGCGCCAAATAACTCGTCACCTTCACTTCGCTTCCTAAGAGTAGCATGGAGGTGGCGCCCTATATGACTCTCAACGAGAAACTCATCATGAAGCAGATCGCTGCCATTGAGCACCGTCCGGATCAGGTCCAGAGCGCCATATCTTCAACAACAGGGCTCCGCGAAAGGTTGGTAAACGCATTCTATTGCGGTGTGCTATTTGACTTATTTCTCTGGTCTAGCGATGTGCGATCGTCCACACCGTCCAATGTGCGCATCCTCCTTGGAACCGAACTAAACAAGACCCGATACATGACGCATACACCCGCGGGGAGGATCGATGAGGAAAAAGACTTGATCAGCCTGGTTGGGCGGCTCACTATTTCCCCGCATTCGCGTCGCAGTGCCGTCACGCCGATTTCCCTTCTGCCGCCCGAGCTCCTCGTGCAAATATTCCGTCTCTACGCGCTCGAGGTGCCACCATGGTCCCGCGTGTCGACACACCGCGGCATCAAGAGACGGGGCTGGATCGCAGTCACGCGCGTGTGCCGGCGTTGGCGTCAAGCCGCGCTTGGCGACTCGTTGTTGTGGGCTAGGATCACGGGATTTTCGTCCAGCCCGAAGTGGATCGCCGAGATGCTGGTCCGCTCACGGAATGCGCCACTAATTGTCGACCTCCCAGCCACCCCAGTCCCAGGAACACTATCCAAGTTCACCCTGCACATTTTCCGCATTCGTGAGCTCCGGCTCCGCGACCTGTCTCTGCTTAACCCTCCAGGTCTCCGGGACATTTGCGCATTGGAAGCTCCTGCCCTGGAGCATTTAGAACTCGGAGTTTCGACCCCTTACCCTGTCACCTTTCACCAACTTGGTGGGACGACGCTCTTCGGGGGCCGGGCTCCAAAACTACGGACGCTCTTCCTCTCCAAAGTCTCTATCCCATGGTCACTTATCCCTCGTGGTCTCACGCAGTTGAAAATAAACCTTTTCAGAGAGATACCTTCCCCTGACACTCCATCACCCAACGAATCAGATCAGCTGCTTGATCTCCTGATCAACAGTCCGGATTTGGAAGTCCTCGTCCTTGGATTCTGTTTACCAACCATACTTTCCCAAGCACCAGATGGATGGGCGATCCACCTTCCACGCCTTTCACGTCTGTGCCTTGGCGGATCAACTTCCCATGTTGCGAACTTGTTGAGGGTGCTTCTGTTGCCTTCCTCTACAACCCTTCGTCTACGATGTATCCCCAATTCCTCTACTAACGATGTCAAAACCATGCTTCCTCTTGCCTCGGCGCATTTCCACAATCATGCCCCCATGGTTTTCAGAAGTCTCAGAGTAACCCTCAATAGCTTGAATAGCCCCATCAATCGCTTCAATGACATGACTGGTCCCATCAACGTGGCCGCATCCACTGTCCACCCTAAATCGACAATTTCAGGCTTACATGCCCTTGAAGATGAGATGGATAACGATGCTGAGCTCACAATGTCATTTGATGGGCTGCCCCCACTCTGCCGCTCAACGCAGGGTATTATCGTTGAAAGCGTGTTCAGTATGCTGCCCATTTCGAACATCGAATTTCTCTCCATTTCTGTCCCCGTCTTTGTCCGATTTGTGAATTGGTACGAGCTCTCTCAACGCTGTGAGAACGTCACCACGATCCGAGCTAGCGGGCCCGGGACAAGCGGCCTCCTGCAATCCCTCGCCCCTCTCGAACCCACGGAAACAACATCTGGCGGCAAAGGGGAGAAAGGAAGATGCGTCAACAAGGCAGCACAAGCGCAGGGGGGCACCGATACCGCCGGCGGGAACGCGCCCCTTACACCATTTCCGAAGCTGACCTTCCTGTTGTTGGAAGATCTCGACTTTAACTTGAACATGGACCAGTACGACGCCCTGTACGACGCCATCGCGTACGTTCTCAGATGGCGCTGGGAGAATAACACACCACTGAACATGCTCGGCATTGATCACTGTATTATCACTCCCGATCGCGTGAAAGGTCTGGAGAAATACGTCCAGGAGTTGCGATGGGACGGTGACGAGGGGGATCCCAATTGGTGGATGACCCGGTGACAAGGGCCTCTCATTCGATGAATGGGACGGCGATTGGAGTTTCACCGAGCAGGGTAGACTTTTCCCTGCACCGCGCAGGCCGATTGGGTGTGGTTCGGGAATCCTCCGATATGGGGTAAATGCCATGGACCCTGTTTCGTCCCTACTTCTCCTAGTGTTTATTTGTTTGTTTTCTTTCTTTGGAAGTGTCATCGTAGCAATATGTCTGGGGACTTCCCCTCCACCCCACTTTATCTTCTTTTTGTGTACTCCGAGGCAACTGGATGCGAGTTTGCGTCACGAGTAACATCTGGGCCCTTTCATTTGTGGGTGAACATCTGTCGTACGTCGTACTTTTCGTGTAGATTAGCGCACTTCACCTGCCAGTGCGGCAGCGGTCATGCGAAGTCAATCCGTTTAAGCTGTGTAGTACGAAAAATATATCGCCTTACTTGAAGGACTGTCACTGTATTGGTTGTGAGTTATCACCATATTTGGGATATGAACGATCACGAATACACAGGACGGGACGAAACGGGGAAAACAGACTTCTTTGTTCATGTAAGCGTTAACTCAACGTGGGCAGACACAGTGGTGATAACATACAGTACTTACTGACTCGACTCATCAGAGGGATCGGAATCCGAATTCCGGGGAGCGCCGGCCTGGGGATCACCAAACAGTCACCAAACACCAAGCTCGTCTCGCACTTGGTACACTCACTACCTACCGTGTATACAGACGCACATGGGCCCAAAAGGTCACGTCTGAGGGGGAAGCCGGACTAATCATATGTGAAAGTTCCAGTGGCCTGCGGCCCCACTCTCATCAGCGTTGCTTTTGCACCAATATAGCAGCCAGACCTATATCAGGACACCGTCACGGTGGACACGAACGCGGCGCAACCTTGTTACCCTTTTGCTACGCTGCCTGCGCCTTGGCCTGCGCATGGCGCATGGCAGGTGACCGCAATGACAAGTAAAGCGCCAATAGTGCCAAGTAACTCGACTCGCCACCTTCACTTCGCTTCGTAGTGGTAACATGGAACAGATGTCGCCTGATATGGCCCTCAACGGGAGTCTCATCATGAGGCGGGTAGCTGAGTGCCATCCGAGTCAGGTCCAGATCGCCTCGTCCACTGGCATAATCCCAACAACTGGGCCCCACGAAAGGTCAGAAACCGCGTTCCATGGCGGTGTCCTATTTGACTCATCCTCCGAATTTCTTTGGACTAGCGATGTGCAATCGTCCGCACCGTCCAACGTGCGCGTCCTCCTCGAAACAGAACTAAACAAGATCCGAGGCATGATGCATACACCCGCGGGGGGGATTGATGAGGAAATACAGCTCACTCGCCCCCCGCGTTCGCGTCGTAGCGCCGTCTCGCCGATTTCCGTTCTGCCGCCCGAGCTCCTCGTGCAAACCCTTCGTTTCTATGCACTCGAGGTACCACCATGGTCCGGCCGCGTACAGAAACTGGGCTGGATTGGGGTCACACACGTGTGCCGACGCTGGCGGCAAGTTGCGCTTGGCGACTCGTCGTTGTGGGCTAGGATCACGAGATTTTCGTCTAACGCGAAGTGGATCTCCGAGATGCTGGTCCGCGCACGGAATGCGCCACTGGTCATCGACTTCGTGGTCACACCAGCCCCGGAAGTACTATCCATGTTCCCCGCGCACATCTTCCGCATTCGCGAGCTCCGGCTCCGCAACCTGTCTCTGCTTCGCTCTCAAGGTCTCCGGAATATTTGCGCGTTGGAAGCTCCTGCCCTGGAGCATTTCGAACTAGGCGTTTCGACCCCTTACCCTGTCCCCTTTCACCAACTTGGTGGGACGACGCTCTTCGGGGGGCGGGCTCCGAAACTACGGACACTCTCCCTCTCCAACGTCTCTATCCCATGGTTACTTATTCCTCATGGCCAGCTCACTCAGTTGCAAATAACTCCTTTCAGGGTATCCACACCTAACACTTCATTACTCAGTGGTTCAAATCAGCTGCTTGATCTCCTAATCAACAGTCCAGATTTGGAAGTCCTTGAATTCTGCTTACCAACCGTGCTTGTCCAAGCCGCGAATGGACAGGCGATACATCTTCCACGCCTTTCACGCTTGTGCCTTGGCGGCTCAACTTCCTGCGTTGCGAACATGTTGAAGATGCTTCAGCTTCCTTCCTCTACAACCCTTCATCTACGATGTATCTCCGAGAACCCCTCTACTCATGTCAATATCATACTTCCTCTTGTCTCAGCGCATTTCCAAAATCCTGGCTCCGTGGAATTCAGAAGTCTCAGAATAACAGTCAAGAACTCGGATGGTCTCATCGATGTGGCCGCATCCACTGCCCATCCTAAATCGACAATTTCTGGCTTACATGTCCTTGAGGGTGATACAGATAGCGATGCTGAACTCACAATGTCATTTGACGGGCTGACTTCATTCGGCCACTCAACGCAGGAAAATATCCTTGAGGACGTGTTCAGTATGCTGCCCATTTCTGACATCGAATTTCTCTCCATTTCCGCCTCCGCGTTCGTTCCATTCCCGAATTGGTACGAGCTCTTTCAACGCTGTGAGAAGGTCACCACGATCCGAGCCAGCGGGCGCGGGACAAGCGGCCTCCTGCAATCCCTCGCCCCTCTTAATCCCACGAAAACAACATCCGGCAGCAATGGCAAGAAAGGGAAATGCGTCAACGGTGCTACACAAGCGCAGGGGGCCATCAATACTGGCGGCACGCACGCGCTTATTACACCATTTCCGAAGCTGACGTCCCTGTTGCTGGAGGATCTGAACTTTGGCTTCACCATGACCCGGTACGGTGACTTGTGTGACGCCATCGTGTACGCTCTCCAGAGGCGCAGAGCGAACAACTCGCCACTGAACATGCTTGGGATTAATCACTGTGTTATCACTCCTGATCGCGCGAAATGTCTGAAGGAATACGTCCAGGAGTTGCGCTGGGACGGTGACGAAGGCCTCTCATTCGAAGAATGGCCCCGTGACGTCGAAGAATGGAACAGTGACGATGGCATCTCAATCGATGAATAGCCCGGTCACGAGGGCCTCACGTTCGAAGAATGGTACGGCGAGTAGGATTTGGCCGAGCCGGGGCGGACCTTTTCCCTGGCACTGCGGCTGCGGAAGCCGATCTGGTGTGGTTCGAGAATCCTCCCATTTAGGGGTGAATGCAATGGACTCTGTCTTCTCCCTACTTCTCTTAGTGATTCTTTCTTTCTTTTTTTTCTTTAGAAGTGCCATCGTAGCAATACGTCTGGGGACTCTCCCCCCCTTTTTTTCTTTTTGTGTATTCCAAGGCAACTGCCAGTCTGCCGTATACACCTGATCTCTATGTGTTACTGCAAGGACAAGAGGGTTGACCTCACGATAGTCAGTAAGTAGAAGGATTGCAGAAAGCGATGCAGCCGGGTCAATCAACGCACAATGTTAGCCCCAGAAAGACACATCGACGCAGCAGCGGCAGCTCTCATCAGGACCGAGATAATGAGATCCGGGCCGTGCCCCCATGCGACCATCACGTGTCGTCACGCTTTTCTTACGGGCTGACGCGGGCTCGTATCTGACTTAATTCAATTGTGATCCCTATCTCGGAATCGTATATTGTTGTGAGGCTTATGTCTGATCACACTCTCCTCATGGTGAGAATAAATCAGCAAGATGAGTTGCACAATTGGCCCGCAGCCCGCTCTCATCGGCGTCATGCTTTTGCGCCAATCTAATTGCCAATTGTCGCACGCACTCCCAGTGGCTTGGTGAGTGTGGGAATACTTATCAGACCTATATCAGGCCACGAACGCGGCGCAGTCTTATTACCCCTTTGCCGCGCTGCGCATGGCAGGTGACCGCAATGACGAGTACAGCACCAACAGCGCCAGGTAGCTCGTCACCTTCACTTCGCTTCCCAGGAGTAGCATGGAACAGGTGTCGCCCTATATGACCCTCAACGAGAAACTCGTGAGGCAGATCGCTGCCGTTGAGCGCCATCTGAGTCAGGTCCAGATCGCCTCGTCCACATCTCCAACAACAGGGCCCCACGAAAGGTTAGGAAGCGCGTTCCATTGCGGTGTCCTATTTGACTTATCCTCCGAGTTTCTCTGGTATAGCGATGTGCAATCGTCCACACCGTCCAACGTGCGGATCCTCCTCGAAACCGAACTAAACAAGATCCGAGACATGACGCATACACCCGCGGGGGGGATCGATGAGGAAAATGACATGGTCAGCCAGGTTTGGCGGCTCACCCGTTCCCTGCCTCAGTGTCGCATTGTCATCGCGCCGATTTCTATTCTGCCGCCCGAGCTCCTCACGCGAATCTTTCATTTCTACGCGCTCGAGGCACCACCATGGTCCAATGGCGTGCAGAAACTGGGCTGGATCGTGGTCACGCATGTGTGCCAACGCTGGCGTCAAGTTGCGCTTGACGACTCGTCGCTATGGGCAAGGATCACGGGATTTTTGCCTAACGCGAAGTGGATCTCCGAGATGCTGGTTCGCGCACGGAACGCGCCACTGGTCGTCGACTTCGGGGTCACGCCAGTCCCAAAAATACTATCCACCTTCACCCCGCACATCTTCCGCATTCGCGAGCTCCGGCTCCGCGACCTGTCTCTGCTTCCCCGTCCAAGTCTCCAGGAGATTTGCGCGTTGGAAGCTCCCGTCCTGGAGCATCTCGAACTTGGGGTTTCGGTGCCTTACCCTGCCACCTTTCACCATCTTGGTGGGACGACGCTCTTCGGGGGGCGGGCTCCGAAACTACGGACACTCTCCCTCTCCAACGTCTCTATCCCATGGTCACTTATTCCTCGTGGTCAGCTCACCCAGTTGAAAATAACCTTATCAAGAGTGATATCCACCCCTAGCACTCCATTACCCAGTGATTCAAGTCAGCTGCTTGATCTCCTGATCAACAGCCCAGATTTAGAAGTCCTCGTCCTCGAATTCTGCTTACCAGCTATACTTTTCCAAGCCACAGATGGATGGGCAATCCACCTTCCACGCCTTTCACGCCTGCATCTTGGCGGATCAACTTCCCGAGTTGCGATCTTGTTGAAGATGTTTCAGCTGCCTTCCTTTACAACCCTTCATCTACGATGTATCTCCGAGAACCCCTCAACTGACAATGACAATACCATACTTCCTCTTATCTCAACGCATTTTCAAAATCCTGGCCCTGTGGAGTTCAGAAGTCTCAGAATAACCATCAATAGCTCGAATGGTATCATCGACGTGGCCGCATCCACTACCCACTCTGGCTCGACAATCTCCGGCTCATATGCCCTTGAAGATGATCCAGATAGTGGTGCCGAGCTCACTATGTCATTTCAAGGGCAGCCCTCATTCGACCGCTCAACGCGCGAGGATATCCTGGAGGACGTGTTCAGTATGCTTCCCATTTCGAACCTCGAATTTCTCTCAATTTCGGTCCCCGCCTTCGATCCACCCGTGAATTGGTACGAGCTCTCTCAGCGCTGTAAGAAGGTCACCACGATCCGAGCCAGCGGGTACGGGACAGCAGGAGGTCTCCTGCGATCCCTCGCCCCTCTTAAACCCACACAAACAACACCCGGTAGAAAAGAGAAGAAAGGGAGATGCGTCAACAGGGCTACACGATTGCAGGGGGCCATCAATACCACCGGCACGCATACGTCCATTACACCGTTTCCGAAGTTGACATCCCTGTTGTTGGAGAATCTGGACTTTGGCTCCGCCACGGCCCAGTATGACGAGCTGTACGACGTATTCGCGTACGTTCTCCGACGGCGCAGGGCAAACAACACGTCACTGAACATACTTGGTGTTGATCACTGTGTTATCACTCCCGATCACGCGAAAGGTCTGAAGAGATACGTCCAGGAGTTGCGCTGGGACGGTGACGAGGGCCTCCCGCTCAGGGGATGGGGCGATGACGAGAGCCTCTCGTTCCAAGAATGGGATGGTGACGAGGGCATCCCAATCAATCAATGGCCCGCTAACGTGGTCCTCTCGTTTGGAGGATGGGTATGGGACTAGCTGGGATTTCATCGAGCGCGGGGTAGACTTTTCCCCTGGCACTCCGCGAGCCGATTGTAGGTGGTTCGGGAATACTTTCCGTAAGGATACTCGCATGCTGCATGCCATCTTTGCTGAGGTGAA